>OFGR01000847.1_pt1 | contig 27864 bp, 20 predicted proteins | sample 1521811 | NCBI WGS metagenome assembly OFGR01 (sample SAMEA3504098, study PRJEB24116) | mouse gut metagenome | biome: mouse gut; feature: mouse-associated habitat; material: faeces | place: Denmark | collected 2011
CCGAAATCGTTGTAAGTATATGTGAAATCTGGCGTAAGTGTGAATTGTAACCTGTCCAACGGTACTGTATTCGCCATGTCCCGTTTGGAGCTTTTTTTGCACTACAACTCACAAGCCTTTATCTTTTTCATTCTCTATGGTATGCTATATTCATATCATTTTATTTGAAACACATTGCGGGAGGATACTATGACTGTTGGAGAAAATATAAGAAAAATCAGGCAGGAAAGAAACTTAACACAAAAGCAACTAGGCGAATTGGTGGGAGCAAAAAAAATCATATAAAATAATCTGTTTTTATATCCGAAGGTTATTTATATTTGGGGTGATGACATGGAGAATGAATCGATTTTGGAAATTATCAGTAACAACATTAAATCAACGGAAGTAGATGATAAGCTAAAAATATGTGATTTCAGAAAATTACTATATAAGGAATTACACCGAGATTTCTCTTACAAATATGCTGAACTTATTAGAAAGTTATTCGCAATCGAAGTAAAAGAACGCGAAGCTCTTTGTAGTTATGATTCAAACATTTCAAGAGAAATTGATAATACTTATGATTGCCCACTTTCTATAATATGTAGCACCTATCTACTTTATCGTTTGGGCGATTTAAATGATGTAAAGTCTATATGGAATGCAAAATGCATTGACTATGATTCATATTTTGAAATTGATGGTCAGTTTTTAGTAGGCGCAGGAGTGGATGAAACAATTGCATTTCTTCGTAGAAAAAGAGGAAGAATAGCAAAATTTATTATAAAAGATATTAAAAGGTATAAAAAACAAGGGGCTTTTGAGCAATCAACATATACTAACTGGAAAAATCGTATGAACAAAATGATGGACAATCTTTGAATTAAATAAGCATAATCTATAGTTTGTTTTTTCGAACTAATTTAGAGTCATTCAATTGGGGTAGTTAAAAATTATAACTTATTTTAGTTGTACCCAAATAAAAATCTGTACCCAAATCATACCATTTAGAGATAAGTATGATATACTAAAAACATCAAAATATTTTATATAAAAAGGTAGTACAAAATGACAAATGATATGACAAAAGGAAATCTGCTTCCTATTCTTATTAAATTCACGATTCCATTAATATTAGGTAATCTGCTGCAGCTCACTTACAATGCAGTTGACAGCATTATTGTTGGGCAATTTGTCGGGAATGAAGCACTTGCAGCAGTTGGCACAAGCAATCCGCTTTTGACACTGATTATCCTGTTTGTTCAAGGCATCTGCCTTGGCGCTGGAATACTGATTGGTACGCTCTACGGCGCCAAAAATTATAAGGTCTTAAAGCGTCAAGTCAGCACCGCAATGATCTCTGGTATCCTGTTTTCGCTTGTTCTTACTGCAATCTCCTTAGCAGCAGCACCAATGCTTTTGAGATTATTACAGGTAGATTCTGTCATTTTTCCAGAAGCAGCCGCTTATCTTAGGATTCTTATGTGTGGCCTGACATTCAATTTTATTTATAATTTTTTTGCAAGTACCCTAAGAGCCATGGGAGACAGCAAATCTCCTCTTTATTTTCTAGGCATCAGCGCAGGAATAAACATTCTAGGAGATCTTATCTTTGTCGTTGTTTTTTCTATGGGCACAATTGGCTGTGCCATCAGCACGGTATTGAGTGAAGCATTAAGCTGCCTGTTATGCTGGGTGTATATCAAAAAGAAAATACCCATTTTAAATCTGGGTAAGGAATGGTTCACTTTTGATAAAAAACTGTTTCAGGAAACCATTCAATATGGTTTTGTCAGTGCTATGCAACAGTCAACCGTCCAGCTTGGAAAACTTGGTATTCAAGGCATTGTAAATACAATGGGAGTAACGGCAACGGCTGCATTTACTGCAATCAACCGTGTCGATGACTATGCCTATATTCCGGAACAAAATATTGGACATGCCATGACAAGCGTGATGGCGCAGAACCGCGGCGCTGGTGAAACCAAGCGCGTTACTGCTGCGTTTCGTATGGGTATGTGTATTGAACTTGCATATGGTACTGCCATGGGAATCTTCCTTTTGCTGTTTTCCAATCCAGTGATGAACTTGTTTACGCAAGATACAGCAACGATCTTCCTGGGAGAACAGTATTTGCATCTAATAGCATTTATGTACATTATTCCGGCTGTCACAAATGGAATACAAGGGTATTTTCGCGGAATGGGCGATTTGAAAATCACCTTATGGAGCAGTTTGATTAATATGGGCGCCCGTGTAATAGCCTGCATTTTGCTTGTATTTGTCTGCAATATGGGTATCATTGCCCTTCCGTGGGCGTACTTTATCGGCTGGATCGCAATGCTGCTGTATGAATCTCCGTTTCTGATACGGCGATTCAGGCAATCTGTGCAATAAATTCTTCATGTCTGATTGCTGTACTAGATACAAAAATCAAGAGAATTTTCATCATTTATTGTCCATTTATGAAAGACCTGCCGGATACACCATTCAAAATCAATGGCTTCAATCTCTTCCGCAGTGATAAGATTGATGCGTTTCCACTCGCGATTGCCCACCATATAACTAATATGACCTATTTCCTTTCCTTTTTCTACGGGTGCAGTCAGCGTTTTTACTTTATGCAGTACAACGGTTACTTTTTCGTCTTCTCTCATTAGAAGACCTCCTTCGTCAAAGCTGCCCGCTGCCTCCACTTCCAAATCTATCTTTTCACCAATTCCCGCCTTCTGCGCGTTGCTAACAGCGATGTTTTCTAAGGTCTGCTCTGGAATCGGCACTTCTTTAAATCCACGGTACTGATAATTTCCCAGGCCATATTCCATCAATACTCTGGTATCACTCCATTTATAAGTTTTATGATTCGGCCAGCCGCACGCCAAAAGCGCTACTACAAAAGTCTTATCATCCTGCCTAAGCGCGCCTACATAACAATAGCCAGCCTTGGACGTATAACCTGTTTTCCCTGTCAGTGCGCCCGTCATCATATTCAAAAATGCATTGTGATTGATACAAGAAAAACTTCTCTTTTTAGATAAATCTGTAAATGAATGGTTTGGTGTTCTTGTGATTTCAAGAAACATTTCTTTTTGAGGTGATTTCGTGATGCAATAAGACATAACCAACGCCAAATCCCTTGCCGTCGTAGAATGAATTTTTTCTCCTTGTGCGGCGTCCAGCCCATTCGGAGTAATATAATACGTATTTTTGCAGCCGATTTCCTCTGCTTTCTTGTTCATAAGCGCTGCAAACTGCTCTACGCTACCGCCCACATGTTCTGCAATCGCAACAGCAGAATCATTGTGTGATTCGAGCATGAGAGAAAGTACCAAATCTCTTAATTGATACTGTTCTCCAGTTCTCATACCCAAATGGACTTTGGGCATAGATGCCGCATAGGAGGATACTGTTACGGTATCCTCCAAATTTGCATTCTCAAGCGTTACAATCAGTGTCATAATCTTTGTGGTGCTTGCCATAGGAAGCTGCTCATTCCCACAGCGGTCATATAATACCCGCCCTGTATCAGCGTCCATCAAAACCGCTGCTTTGGCATACAGATTGAGTTTTACTTCCTCTGCCTGTACAGACGCTGGCAGTTGTGCAAAACTTATCGCAATTATCAGAATAAATGACACTATCGTTCTAAGGATAATATTTTTCTTCTCCATAAATTTTTATTTTCCTTTTTTATCAAAGGTTCATAAAAATATATGTATCAGTCCCTCTAATTTATCCCTTTTCTGATGCTTTCATTTTAATTTCTATTCTTTTTTCAGCCGTTTTTCCAATGCTGCTACCACTGTTTCAAGCACTTTGATGCGCGCATAATACTTATCATTTCCTTCAACAATAATCCACGGCGCCTCGGCTGTAGAAGTTCTTACCAGCATTTCATCAACCGCTTTTTCATAAAGTTCCCATTTTTGCCTGTTTCGCCAATCCTCATCTGTAATCTTCCAGCTTTTCTCTGGATTCTCCTGTCTGTCCTTAAACCGTTTTGCCTGTTCTCCTTTGTCAATATGAAGCCAGAATTTGAGTACTACAGCACCATGATGCACAAGCTGTTTTTCCATCTGATTGATTTCCTTGTAAGCCCGCTGCCAGTCCTGCGTCGTACAGAATCCCTCAACACGTTCCACCATAACGCGTCCGTACCAAGTACGGTCAAAAATAGCGATATGTCCATCTTTTGGCATTCTCGTCCAAAACCGCCACAGATAATGATGCGCCCGCTCTATATCATTGGGAGAGCTTGTAGGATTTACCGTATATCCTCTAGGGTCAAGCGCTCTTGTGAGCCGCTTTATGGCACCGCCTTTTCCTCCTGCGTCCCAGCCTTCAAAAGCAAGCACTACTGGAATCCGCTTTGCATAAAGCTGCCCATGCAAATGACCCAGTTTTTTCTGAAGTTCCGACAGCTTTTTATCATAATCTTCTCGTTTCAGTTTTTTGGATAAGTCTGATTTTTTCAGCATACTGTCATTCAAATTTGTATTGTCAAATTTTCCATCTATTAATTTTTCACTTGATTTACATTCTGTTTGGTACCGTTCTTCAAAGGCATCTGCTACCTTGGAGAGAATTTTAATCGTAGCAAAATCCGTATCTTCTGCCTCTACAATCGTCCAAGGGGCATAACTGCTATCTGTCTTTACCAGCATTTCATCTGCCATTTTCGCATACGCATCAAAATGCTTATTTCTGTCTATATCTGCCTCTGTCACTCTCCATTTTGTTGATTTATTTTCCCGAAGCTTTTTCAGGCGCTTTTTTTGTTCCTGTTTGGAAATATCAAGGAAAAATTTAATAATCAGAGTCCCGCCATCTGTAAGCTGCTTTTCAAAAGTGTTAATTTCGTCTAAGGTTACTGCAATTTTTTTCTTTGATGGTTTTGTTTCGTATCGGTCAATCAGCAATTTTCTGTACCAGCTTCTGTCAAACACTGCAATTCGCCCTTTTTCTGGTGTTTTGTTCCAAAAACGCCACAAAAAGGGATGAAGCTGCTCTTCTTTTGTCTCTGCATCTGTAGAATACACTGTGAATCCTCTTGGGTCCAGCGTTTGAATCAGCCGGTTAATCTGTGTACCCTTTCCTGCCGCTCCAAAACCTTCAAATACAATCATAACAGGAACATTCTTGCCTTTTAACGCTCTTTGTAACAGTGCAAGTCGGGACTCTAGTTCCTCCATGCGCTTTTTGTACTCCTTTTTGGCAATTGTTTTGGACAAATCAATTTTCTCCAACATCATTATCAGCTCCTTTCCTTTGGTTTCTTTTTCTAAATTTCATTATTTGCTTTCCTCAATATTTCTATACTTTGTACAATTTGCGCGATTCTTTCTTCCTGCTCCAATCCCCATAGAAATTGCATTTTTCGGGCATGCCTCCACACATTCCCCGCATCGGATACACTCTACAGAATCCGGTGTTTTAACAGGGTCAACTTCCATTTTGCAGATTTTTGAACATTTGCCGCAATTTATGCACTGATGTGAATCTACTTCTAAATGATAAAAACTAATCTTATTCATCAAACCATAAATCAATCCCAGTGGACAGAGTGTACGGCAAAAAAAGCGATATATCAAAATGCATCCAACAACCGTAACAATCAGAATCCCCAGTTTTAGAAAAAACAATGAGCCTATTGTTTGCCTCAATTCTGGGTGTATACTCAAAAGCGGTATTCCCCCTTCCAATGTTCCCGCCGGACAAATATACTGACAAAACGCAGGTTTACCCATTCCCATATAATCTGTTGCTACAATTGGCAGCAACAGCACAAAAACTACAAGAATCACATATTTTAGATACAAAAATCCTTTCCATAACTTTAATTTTGGTGTTGGTATCTTATGCAGTATCTCCTGCAGCAATCCAAATGGGCACAACCACCCGCAGACAAATCTTCCCAGCAATACTCCCACAGCAAGCAAAAAGCCAACCACATAAAAACTAAAATTAAATTTCATGGAACCATTTACAGACTGCAGCGCTCCAATAGGACAGGCAAATCCAGCCGCAGGACAGGAATAACAGTTTAATCCTGGATTGCAAAATTGTTTCCATTTTCCCTGATAAATACTGCCGTCCTTAAAGTTTACCAAATGGGAATTTGAAAAACCAAACGCAATGATCTGAATCAATTTTCTTTTGAAAGAATGTGTCAGTTTCATGATAAATCACCCCAATCCAATACATTCCAGACAGATATTCACGGCTTTGTTCAAAACAATCGCCGTTTCATCTCTTGCTGCCCCCAAAAAAAGAAATCCCACTGCAACAAGCAGAATTACAGTCCCGACTGCATTCTTCTTTTTATTTTCCATCAATATAATCCTCTACAAAACTTTTATAACCATCTACATCGGCACCAACAATCGCTTCACCAACAATTGTTCCTTCCTTGTCAACAAAGAGCGTTGTAGGCACACCAACGACCCACCTTGTAATATCACTCAAATCTTCATTTGCAATAATCTGTGTAAATTCTGCACCTGCTTTTTCTGTAATCATCACCGCCAAATCATGATGTTCTGTATCATTGTCCCCTTGAATATCAACAATCAAACCGACAAGCTGTACATTGTCCGGCATTTCTTTCGCCCACTCCCCAAGCTCTGGCATTTCCGCGATACATGGTGGACAGAATGTGCCCCATATATTTACAACGGTCAAATCCTTTTCTGCAAATATGCTTTCTGTTATTTCGTTTCCTTGCAAATCCTTTGCGATAAATGCCGGCATCTGTTTGGGCATACCAATAGATATTTCTGTATCTTTAGAGGATTCTGCAGTATTTGTTTCTTCTGCCTCCGATACTTCTGATACAATCTTCTCTTCTGTGTTTCCACACCCTGCAAGCATTGCTGCAGCAAGAAGCAGACTGCAAAGCTTTCTCTATTTACTTTTTTGATTCATTCCATTTAACCTCCCTGAATTTCTGTTACACTTATCCATTTTCACAGTATAATTTCTCTTAAAATATACGCTCTTGGTATCCTAAACATATTTTAACACAAAATAACGATGATGTGCACCTTTTTCCGATGATAAAGTAGAATTAAAGTAACAGTTCAGCTTAGTATTTTTCACTGCGCTATTATATCATTACGAAAAAAATCTAAATTTTTATTGTATTGTCAGAAAAAGGGCGCTACAATAATAAAGGAATGTATTCTCTAAGTCTTATTGTGCTTAATATGATTGTGGGAAACCTGCACAAATTGCATCTGCCAAAAAATCCGCAAGAATAACTACAAGAGAGATTCTGAGCGTACATAAAAAGCATTAAGGGGGATTATCATGAAACAGAAAACAAAAGACCGAAATTCCAGAAAAAATATTGCAGATGAAATTCTTCATCAAATTGGCGGAAGTGTTATTTTTGTACTTTTATTTATAGCAATTGTTGCAATCTGTATGGTAGGATGGCTGACAATTTCTTCAAAGGAAGCCGAATTGACACTCGAATCACAGGCAGCCGCAAACCAGTTAGCAGGTTTTTTGGAGCAATACATAAAATGTGCAGAGCAACTGGCAGTTAACCCAGAGATTGAAAATGTTATGAAACAAACAAAAGCAGGCGATGATATTTTGCAGGCTGACCAAATGGAAACTGTCAGAAATAACCTTATGGACATTGTAAACACAGATCCAGAAAATATTTTGTCTGTGTGGATTGCTGATATAGATGCAAGTGTACTAACACAATCCGATGGATTTACCACAGGTGAAGGGTGGGACGTTACTACACGCGAATGGTATACATGTATAGAGACAAAAAAGACGATTCTGACAGAACCTTATGTGGATTCTGCCTCCGGAAAAATGATACTAAGCGCTGTGTCGCCAGTTTATGATAAATCTACATCAACGGTTATCGGCGCAACAGGAATGGATATTTCTTTAGAGCATATGACAAATATCATGAGTGAATACGTGATAGGACAGAATGGGCATATCTTACTTTTTTCCGGCGAAGGTACCATCCTTTATCATGCGAACAAAGATTATATCCAGAAAAATATCGCTGATACAAATATCTCTCAAAACGCTGTTGATGCAGTTATTTCAGGCAATGAGCTTTTTCTGAAATATAAGGCGGATGGCGTCACAAAATATGGTGCCGTAGATTCTATAGGTGAAACAGGATATGTTGTTCTCAGCAATATGCCTTTATTGGAATTCTACTCAACGTTGATTGCAATGGTTATCGCGCTCATCGTTATCTTTTCAGTTGGTATTTTACTAATCGCTATCAGCATCAAGAAAAGCGCCGCAAATCTGACAAAACCGATTCTGGAATTGAATCATACTGCACAACAGCTTGCATCTGGGAACTTAGATGTGCATCTTCACATCACAAGTCAAGATGAAATTGGACAACTTGGCGAATCTTTCCAAAAGACAGTCAACCGACTCAAACAATATATTGTATATATTGATGAAACGGCGGAAGTATTGGAGCAAATCGCTGATGGAAAACTTCGTGTTGAATTAAAAAATGATTATGTTGGTGAATTCCAGAAAATAAAAACGGCTCTGCTCAATATTTCTGATTCTATGAATCAGGTTATGATAGGCATCAATGAAAGTTCGGAACGTGTATCTGTAGGCGCTGCTGAACTTGCTTCTGCTTCTCAAGTCTTAGCAGAGGGTGCAGAAGAACAGGCAGCATCAATTCAACAGCTCACAGCAACCACCGCTACAGTTACAGAACAGGTAGAGAACAGCCGCAAAGAAGCAGAAGCTTCTGCAAAAGCAACAGCACAAGCAACTACAATGATTGAACAGAATCAGGAAAAAATGAAGCAGATGATAGATGCGATGAATGAAATCCGCCAAACCTCACAGCAGGTTGTTGGCATTATTCAGACAATCGAAGATATTGCATCACAGACAAATCTTTTGTCCTTAAATGCTTCTATCGAAGCAGCCCGCGCTGGTGAAGCCGGCAAAGGTTTTGCAGTTGTAGCAGATGAAATAGGCAAACTGGCACTGGAAAGTTCCAAAGCAGCAAACACCACAAAAGAACTGATTGAAATTTCAATGGAAGAAATCAATAAGGGAAATACGATTGCCGCTGGTGCTATGAGTTCTCTGAAAGAATCTGTAAGTGCCGTAGACCATGTAAATAAGATGATTCAGGAAACCGCCGAGAATGCAGCGATTCAGGCAGAAAATATGAAACAGCTCCGTGTAGGAATTGAAGAAATCGCTCATGGAATACAAGATAATTCTGCTGCCTCCGAGGAAACCTCTGCAACCTCCGAGGAATTGGCTTCACAGGCTGACATACTGAACAAAATGGTGCAGAAATTTGAACTTTGCTAAATGAATTTCATACCACGAAAAAAGAAGCTTTTCGTTTGCAGAATTATGCCTGCTTAACGGAAAGCTTCTTTTTTCATTTCTTTCTCTAACCACCGTTCAAAATTGCCATCTGGGTTTGATTGGTAATATGCATGCTTCATATTTGTGTAATCAGCCTGCGTGTATGAATGGCTGCTCCCTAATACAGACAAAAAAACATTGTATGCTTTCAGATAATATGATATTGCGTTTTTATATTGCTTCTGTTTTAGGTATAAATCTGCCAAATTATTGTACGTTATTGCTGTATCTGGATGTGTTTCTCCCAATACCTCTTTTCTAATTTTCAGGCTTTTTTCATACAGCTCTTCCGCTTTGTTATATTTTCCCTGTCTTTGATAAACATAAGCCAGATTATTATAACTTGTCGCTGTATCTGGGTGCTCTTCTCCTAATACTTCTTTACTGATTTGCAAGCTCTTTTGAACTAATTGTTTTGCTTTGTTATATTTTCCCTGTTTTTGATATATATAAGCCAGATTATTATAACTTGTCACTATATCTGGATGCTGATCTCCCAGTATTTTTCTCCTTACCTGTAAACTCTTTTGATATAGTTCTTCTGCTTTTTGATAGTTTCCCTGATTTTCATATATACCCGCCAGATTATTATAACTTATCGCTGTATCTATATGATTTTCTCCTAATACTTCTTTACTGATTTGCAAATTCTTTTGATACAGTTCTTCTGCCTTGTTGTATTTTCCCTGTTCCTTATATACATAAGCCAGATTGTTATATATTGTCGCTGTATTGGGATGCTCTTCTCCTAATATCTCTTTACTGATTTGCAAACTCATTTGGTACAGTTCTTCTGCCTTGTTGTATTTTCCCTGTTCTTGATATACATAAGCCAGATTATTATATATTAACACTGTATCTGGATGCTCTTCTTCCAGTATTTTTTTCCTTATCTGTAAACTCTCTTGATATAATAATTCCGCTTCATTGTATTTTCCCTGGTCTTTATATACATCTGCAAGCAATTGCTGGACTCCTGCTATTTCCAGATGCTGCGTCCCAAGTAAATTCTCTTTAATTTCCTGTGCTTTTTGTAACAGCCTCACACTTTCATTATAGTGTGCTTTGTCCTGTTCCTCTTTTGCCTGTTCTATGAAATCATATGCCTCTGCAAACTTTTGCTTTGCTTCCTCTGGTTTCCACTTTTTTTCTTCTGACAGTTTTTCTGTTACAGACAACAATTCTTTTTCCTTTTCTTCTGTCTCGTCATTATGAAAGATAATTCGAAGCTTCACAAAAGAATAAAAATCATATGCCTTCGTAGCGAGTCTGTCATCCCCATACGGCGTAACAAAAAAAATAAAATTTTTTCCAAGCCCCTCCAACATATCCCTGCTGAAATTCAAACGCTTCAGACCATCTTCATTCTGTATTGCAAGATGAAAATTGACAACCATAAAAATCTGCGTTTCAGGTTCTCTGTCTGCCCACTCCTGCAAATCACGAAAAGAATATGCTCCTGGGTGCCGTTTATAATCATAAACCTTGACTGCTCCTCTTCTGTAAATATCAACAATTTTTTTTTGTGTGTCTTCATCAGCTACGACTAAATACAATCCCTGTTCTGATTTATTGATAATCCAACCTAAGGTCTGGTATCCTTCCTGATCATGCTCCCGCATATCAAACCATCCCCTGTTCCTTAAAAAATTTCATCACCAAAGGATGAACATTGTGCCATCGCTTCCCATTGTATTCCAACACCACAGATGCCTGCAGCATCTTCAGCAGCATTTCCTTGTTTTCTATCCGCTCTTTATTTTCATGGTAAATCTTCAACAGAAAATCATAGTCCTTCTCCTCGATTCGTCTTGTTAAAGAAGTCTTCACCTCCTCAAGCGCGCGTTCCGCATCCTCCATAGAAATCACTGCGCTGTTTCTGCGCTTTGCTCTATTTGCAGAGGTATTAATCACATGAAATAAATCTCTCAGAGATCCTCCCGTGTACTGAATCAGCATTTCCAAAACACCTGTCTCAAATAAGGACAAATCCGCACGTTTTTTCACGATTTCACGAATTATATCAATCCCCTCTTGAAAAGGTTGATTATCAATTGTTTCAATTTTAATCATTGGCAGTGTTTTCGTTATGAAATAGCTTTCCATAGCAGAGAACCGTGTATCATACGAAAGTCCGATTGGAAATGTATAGATTACTGGAAACCGCATTCCAGATAAAATTGCTGCATAATTATAAAACACAGTCCATGCATCTTCCGGATTGAGTTTGTCAAGATCTTCAAAAATTACAATTGGACGCTTTCCTTCTGCTTTTTTTGCAATTTCTTCTGCTACCTTCCCCAATATTCCAATCCATTCGCTGGAACGAATGCTTATTTTTCTGCGATATTCTTTTCTGATTTCTTCATTATATTTTAAATCTGCTTTTATTTTTGTGTAAAGATTCAAAATACCTGCAAGAATCCCTTTGGTTTCGACAGATACACCTGTTTCAATAGAAGCCGACGCTGTTTCCTGCGCCATTCTAATTTCTGTGCCTTCCTCCCAAAAACTTTGAATATTTTTCAGAAGCTCATTTTCAATTTCACACCCTGCTTCCTGGGCAATTTCCAGCAGTGCTTCTCCCAGTAGTATAAAGAGATCTGAATGCACAATATTAAATAAATCTAAGTCTGTACTGCAATGAATTATCTTCACAGAATATCCCTCCGCCACAAGCTTTTGTGACATTCTGTTCAGCTCTGTACTCTTTCCGCAGCCTCTATGTCCCAACAGCAGACAGGCACTGCATTCTTCGGAATTCTGACAAATATCAAAAATATCTTCAATAGGAGAATTGTATTTATCGCTTGTACGATATTCCATTGTATCCTCACAGTAAAACTCTACCATCTGTTCTGATCGTAATGGCGCTGGTGAAAAAGCATTAATGATTTCTGAAATCTGATTTGCATATTTCATTAAAATACCTCCTTTTAAATCGCTGTGCAACAGCATTATCGCAGCCACAAGTAGTCCCAGAAATAGGACTGCCAAAATGGTTCCAATTGTCGCAAGAATATTCAGTATCAACACAGTCTTTCAACTCATCCTCTGTCTATTTTTTGTGTATCATATAACTTAATGAAACAACAATCAAGTATGAATCATTCAGGCAACGCACGCATTCCTTTGACAGTACCAAAGTCAGAATGTATATATATTAGGGATGTTTGATGTCTTATAATATTTGTATACATTTTCACTTGAATAGGTGCTCCACTCTGCATTTGTAAAGGTCACTATGGCAGTTTCCCCTTCTAAGGTTATGGTTCCTTCAAGGATTTGACCATTAGGCGCTGTCGCTGAAAACATGATTCCGTCGTCATCAGCTATTCCTTTCCCATCATCAAGTGATACTAACCGGAAAATACCAATCTGCATCCAATATGTTCCATCTTCATTTTTTTGAATCTCAAGGCTTGGTTCATCCATATCAAAACTGTTGTATTCCCCTACAAACAAATCCTCTTTCATATCTTGAGTTAATTGCGTCTGCATAGTTTGTGTTGATTCCGCTGTATTGTTTTCAACTGTTGTTTCTGTTTGAGGTAATTCTGCTATTTCCTGACTATTGTTCACAGGACTGCTGCCTTGCTCAATTTCTTCTGTCAATAATTCTTCGCTCGCAGAATTGCTTAGTTCCTCTGACATCTTTTCCGTCCCTGTCATCGGCATCTCAAGTTTTTGGCCTACCGCTTCAAATGGTATTTGCTGTAGTTCATCCTCATCAATTTTTCCCGTACAAGCACCCAAAAATAATGGTATTATCATTGCAACCAGCAATATGCACTTTTCTTTCATATCAATTCTACTATTCCTGCTCATGTACAAATCCCCACTCGACAAATCCATTTATCAGCATACTGACACTGCCTTGATAAACTCTGGAAAGCTCTTTCATCCAGTACCTCCATCGTCCCCAAGTTGGAATGTCGTTTCTGTTTATATTGTAAACATATGCTGCAAAACACATATTACCATTTTTTGTCTACAATGTAAACATTTTCTATGATAGGAAAATATGAAGTTTTTCCATTCGACGTAAATATTCATGCCGCAAAAGACGTAATAATATAAAATCATAGTAAGTATTACGACAATAAAAACCTTGTTCCTGCACGCCTTCCAGCTTATAGCCTGCTTTTTTGAAAAGTGCAATAGCAGGTTTGTTAAAGTCAATAATTTTTACAGCAATCCGCTGATAAAAAAGCGCTTCAAAAACATACTGTTCCAAAAGCTCCAAAGCCTCCAATGCATATCCTTCTCTGCGATTTTCTTCTTTCGAAATAATAATCTGAACGCCTGTATTGTTCCATTCAGGATGGCAGTGTACCATTCCAATAAATCCAATATTGACTTGATTCTTCTTTTCTGTGATAGAATACCATCGGCTCACATGATTAGCCTGCTCATATATTGGAATTTGATATAAAACGAGCCTTTTGGATTCTAAAAAAATGTGTTGCATTTCTATCCCCCCACATGGATTATCACATCTGCTGCTGCAATACTGCTTGGCCTATGCGCAATCATAAGAATCGTACAGCCACCTTTTAAACCTTTTATTGCTTCCTGCACAAGTGATTCTGACTCATTATCGAGCGCAGAAGTGGCTTCATCAAGAATAATAACAGATGCATTTCTAATAATTGCCCGCGCAATCGCAATACGCTGCCTTTCGCCGCCTGACAAGGTATTTCCACGCTCACCCAATACAGTATCGTACCCATCAGGCAGCCTTGTAATAAAAGAATGCGCATTTGCTGCTTTTGCTGCAGCTATAACCTCGTCGCGGCCTGCCGTACATCTACCATAAGATATATTTTCTGCAATTGTTGTTTCATACAAATATGGTTCCTGTGGTACATAAGCGATTTGCTCTCTGATTTCCTTTAACGTAAGATCTGAATACGCTCTGCCATCTATGGTTATGTTTCCTTCTTCTAATGGATAGAATCCCAGCAAAAGTTTCGCAAGGGTGCTCTTTCCGCAGCCGGACTCTCCTACGATAGCTGCAAAACTTCCTTTTTTTATTTCCATCGAAAAGTTATCCAAAATTTTTCTGTTTGCATCATATGCAAAGCCTGCCTTTTGCATGGATAGTATCACATCCTTTTGTGCAGCAGCTTCCCCAACCATTTGCTTCCTTGTCTCCAATTTCCATTGCTTGGGTTCTTCTTCCAAATCCAAAAATTCAAATATTTTCTCTGCATTGGCAATACAGTTCATCATTTGAGGCAAATACTGCCCTATTTCCAGAAAAACATTGCGAAATGAACCATATAATGTATAAAGTGCGGTCAATTCTCCAAGATTAATTCTTCCGATTGACACAAACCAGATTCCAAGTCCCAAAAAGGCCAATGCGCCTATTAAATCAAACATGCAATTAAGGCATTCCAGCCCTGCTGACAAACGGTTTGCGCCTTTTTGAATACGAAAATATTCTTTGTTTGCATCTGTATATTCTCTTGATAACTTTGATCCAACTGGAAAAATCTTGACAAGTTCCATACCTGACAAAATATCTGTCAGCTTTTCAAGCACTCTGCTGTTTTCGTCCGAAAGGCGCTTCCCTGCCATTTTCATAGGATCGGCAAAAAGATTGTTACCTGCAAAAGTAAGCAGGCTGACAGCAAACAGACAAAGCGTAAGTTCCCAACTAAAATAAAACATTGGAATCAGATACAAAACTGTAGAAATAATCGCCGCTAACAATCTGCGAAGCCTTGATGTATAGATATCGGATGCTTTTTGGGTATCATAAATCAATTTTGACATAAAATCACTACTGTGATTTTTTTCATAATAGGACATTGGCAGACGCATTGCTTTTGAAAACACCAGCTTTTCCACCTTCCCTGTACCAGTTTTTGCCTCAATGTTATAATGTATTATTCCAAAGCGCCATAAAAGCAGTCCAATCACAAATACCGTAAAATTACCTGTCACAAGAAAAAGAATATTTTCTGTGCTGCCACTTTGTGCCGCTGTTATAACATTCTTGATTAAGTAGGAATTTGCTATCTTGCGTCCCACATCCCCTATGGTAGAAATCAAAATAGCGCTTAAATAGATAGGAAGACGATTTCCCATAAGACCCAAGAAGCGAAAAAGCGTTTTTTGTTTAACCTTTTGCATACATTTGTGCATAAATCCCTCTTTTTCCCAGAAGCTCTTCATGATTTCCTGCTTCTGCAATTTTACCGCCGCTAACTACATAAATTTTTTTGGCATTTTTTATCGTAGAAAGTCTGTGTGCAATAATAATCACGGTTCTTCCTATTGCAACTCTATCAATAGCTTCCTGTATTTTCTGCTCTGCGGCAACATCTACGGAAGCAGTTGGTTCGTCCAGCAGAAGAATTGGCGCATTCTTCAAAAAAGCTCTCGCAATCGAAATTCTCTGTCTCTGCCCTCCAGAGAGGAGCACGCCGCGTTCACCAACTAAAGTTTCATACCCTTGAGGCAGTTCCATAATAAAATCATGAATATTTGCATTTTTACAAGCCTCCACAATCTCTTTCTCTGTAGCATTTTCCTTTCCACATGCTACATTCTGTCGAATTGTTCCAGGAAACAAAAAGATATTTTGTGATACTTGTGAAAAACACTTTCTTGCCGCTTCCAAATTCCAGTCCGCAAAGGAGTTCCCAAAAAGCCTGTACTGTCCTCCTCCTATTTCATAAAATCCGCATAGCAGCTTAAAAATCGTTGTCTTTCCCTCTCCTGAACCTCCCACAAAAGCTGTCTGCTCTCCTGTTTCAACAGAAAAGCTCATTTTGTCTAAAACCGTGTGCTCTTGGCAGTCATCATAGCTAAATTCGACATCCTTCCACTCAATAGCCGGAATTGTTATATTGTTTTCAATCATTTTATGTACACTGCCGCCTGTTCTCTCTTCTGACTGACAATAAAGCTCCTGTATTCTCTTCAAGGAAACACCCACTTCACGGATATCATTTGCGCAAAACACAACATCACCAATTGGATACAAGATTCTGCTGAGTATCACTGTAAACGAAAGCATTTCACCAACAGTAATCCTGCCCATCCTTGTTTCATACAGTGCAAAAAGATAACAAAAGATAACAGGAATGGTCGTAATCACATTTTTTAGTACCCATCCAAGAGAAGAAATCCGTGTGCTTTTACACCCTTGTGCTACCATTTTGTCAATCACCATATCAATTTTCTGCTTATGAACTTCGTATAGATTATAACTTCTGCCAACTACGATACCCTGAATCGCATCATAAGCCTTTTCTGTGCGCTCATCCATATGAATCCGCAGCTTTTTTGTCAACTCTGCCAGTTTTTTTGACAGCTTATCTGCTACCACCAGCATAATCGGATAACTTGCAAACAGCACGGCAATCAGTCCTGCATCCATTTGAATCAAATAGACTGTCGCTGTTGTCACTGTAATGATATTTACTAGAAATCCCGGAAGAATTTCTGAAAAAAATCTCCTCATTTCTTCCATATCGGATATCAACCTTGTAATAATGCCTCCTGTTCCTTTTTCATCAAAATAAGCAAACGGAAGCCGCATCAAATGCTTCCCCAATGAGATACGAACATCCCTCTGTACCTTAGCACTATAATGGCTCCCGCAGATACCTTTTAAATATGCAACTGCCGTTCCTAGAACAATCATACAAAATAACGGCATCATAAACCTTGAAAAATACACCTGTCTGCCTGAAAGCATCAAATCAACAGATTCTGCAATCAAATCATTTCCAAGAATCACAATTTCATTTAGCACAAATGAAAATAAAATAAACAGCAATAACATATACCCATTACGCAAACTCGCTTTAATCATGCAGTTCTCCCCCCTAAATATAAATTCTGTACTTTTGCAGTATTCGTCACAAGAAACATAGAGCGTACATATGTTTCTTTTTTACCTTATAGGAAATTACGAATGCAGATTGAGCGCGCTGGCGCCCAATTTTTTATCCCCATACTCTTGCGTCAGGGTGTTCTACATCTTTTTCGATTGTTCCAAGAATATAACATTGGTGATAGTGTTTTATCATGTTCACAGCCTCGTCACACTGCTCCTTAGGAACTGCCAAAATCATACTGATACCCAGGGAAAAATCCTCTAAAAAACATTCTCTGTCCATCATATTCAAATCATATAGATATCGGAACAACGGCGGAATTGGTATTGATGAAACGCAAAGATTCGCACCTAGCCCTTGGGGAATTGTCTCATAGTATTGGCGAAAATATAATGATTTTTTGATTTGGAAAATACCATGTACCAAATCTTGCTCACAAAGTCTATTGATAACGTTTACGTAACAGGCGTTTGGCTTCATCAGCTCATCCATAAAAATATGCTGAGCATCAACTTTGGCGTATGCAGTATCGGGTCTTCTATCAAGAATCACTTTAATAAAAGGATAGCTTATAGATGAAATGCCATCTGAATGCAGACCAATCAAAACATCGCCTTCTTTTATTTTACTCCCTGTGATAATATTATTTTTGTCCACTACCCCTATGACAACCGCTCCGACTTTATATTCTCCTGTATGATAATTGACAGCCTGTGCTGATACCTCCAATCCTGCGTACACAATTCCATTGCTCTCACAAGCTTCCTTGAATGCTTCTCCCATAACAAGAAGCTGTCCACTGTCATTATTCCCACAAACCATATTTGCTTGTAAAATCGCAGGCTTTACCCCAAAACGTATCAGGCTGTTCGCAGCATTTGACACCAAGTCCATACATAGTTCCCTATCATATCCATTTTCCATTGCAAAACGTTCTTTTGAACCAGGTACATAATTTGCAAATACATATATTGGTTCTTTCATTGCAGAAGTATCCAATTTAAAAAATACTGGATCTGCAACATTTACATAGCGCAGCATATCGTCCTGTGTGACAAGACGGCTCAATCTGTCTTTTGCCATATGAAGTTTTTTGACATCCAAACCGGAATCCATATAGCTGATGACTTTCCTTTCCTCTGAAAACCCATTCAGCAAAAAATCAACAGTCGTCTCTAATTCCTGCGCAATATCATAAATCATGTCTACTGATGGCAAACTAATTCCCTGTTCCCATCTCGAAACTGCCTGATAAGACACATTCAATAAATCCGCAAGCTGTTTCTGTGTCATTCCTTTTATTTTTCTCTGTTCTGAAATTGCCCTTCCAACCTTTTCCCTGTCAAGTATTCTGTTCCTCCTGGTATTGATTTTTAAGATATGCTCTATTGTTAATAAAATTTTATCATATGATACCTTGTTTCACAAACAATGAACAATTGAGAGATTTTTTCAAACTCAATTGTGAATGATAGTGATTTTTGCTTGTTGGTTCTTGTCTTGTGGTAATGATCTGATTACGATTGTTCCTATTCCTCTTTTGGGACGCAAAAAGGCACATGGTCTGTTCCATGCGCCTTTATCAATGCGTCTTATATATAATAGGCAGCCGTATCGTCAGCATCTTTCAGGTAAGTCCTCATAGTCTGCGCATCATCAAATAAGCTCATCATAGCCTGTTTACATTAAAATTCACATTATTTCGTATACTATTTTCTCCACCACCATAAAAAGCCCCTGGATTTGATAGTAAATTTGATTGTTTTTGTGCCGCCATAATTTCCCACACCTTTTATGGTAACAGAAGCCTTACCCTTTTTAATATTGTTTGTACAGCTAACTATCTCAAACTCTGATTCTGAAAGCTTGGTTCCTCCAACGGTAATTGTAATATCTGCTTTTGTCGGTACAATCGCTTTGCCAGTATAGGTCTGTGCTGGTATGGATATCTTAGCGTTCTTTATATCTGACTTTATGATACGGTATATACTTTTTGCTGTTCCCTCATAATTTCCACCCGTTTTGGCTGTCACAGCTATCTGTATCTTCGTATCAGCAGGAATAATGTCCGTTTTTTCTACATTATCTCCTGCCTTTTTATTTACTCCGTTCTCTAAATTCACATCATCCACATATGAATAAACAACACTGTTCTTATCATAATCCTTTCCTGCGCTTAATGTTTTCCCATTGATGTCTGTTATCTTTATACTCGTAGCAAATATATTGGCGCGGTTCTTATATGCTTTATCACTTACCGCAAGCGTAAGATTTGACAGATTCTGTGAAGTTATGACAAACGAAACAGGAAGCGTGCCTTTAAAGTTGCCTTTTCCTTTTACGATAATCTCAGGCACTGTGGAGGATTTCGTTCCATTATTGACTGCTTTATTGTTCCTATAGCTTAAATTGTAATCTTTGCCTTTTTCCAGTTTTGTTCCGTCAAAATAAATATCAGGTTCCGGACAGCTTCCATTTTTAGCATAGGGGACAGTTATATTCCTGCTATAGCTAATCTTTTTGTTTGTATCCGTCTGCAAATCATATGCATTGATTTTGAATGTTTTCTTTAATGTGCCTGAATATTCATTAATACCTGTCAGAATCACTGTCGCCTTTCCAACATTTTTGTTGTTTTGGTATTTAACTGTATAATCCTGCCCTTCTGTCAGCGTTTTTTGATTGCCAGCTACAGTCACCACAAGAGAAAAATTCCTGGTTATTTCATTCCCATTAAAGACACTCGGAGTATTTATCCCCACTACTTTTCCTTTGTTAATCGGCACACCAATTATCTTGAATGAAACAGTTTTCTGTCCACTATAATCACCTTTCCCTTTTACCACAACATTTGCTGTCCCTATCTCTGTATTATTCTGATACACAAGCTCGTAATCGGTTCCTTCACTTAACATGGTCTTTCCATATTTGACTTGAACCGTCGGCGTCAGGGCTTTTCCAGTATACTGCTGGTTAGTGATTTTTGATATTTTTGCTTTGGTAATCAGTTGATTGTCTGTAATAATCAAATTGATTGTTTTCTCACCTGTATAATTTCCCTTCCCCGATACTTGTATGGTATAAGTTCCCTTTTCCTTGTACGCGCCTGCGGATTTATCAGGATATACTACAGTGAAATCTTTTTTGTTTGCAAGCCTTTTCCCCTTATCTGTAATTACAGGAACGGGCTTTTGAACTTTTTTATTGGGATTTGCTGTAATATCTACGATATCAAAATCCGCAGAAGAAATATCCTTTGGAAGTATCTTAAAGGTCGCTGTCTCTTTGCCGGAATAATTTCCTTTTGCTTTAATAATTATACTTGGAGCCTTACTTTCATTTGCTGCATTATTAGCCTTTATATTGTTTTTGTACGAGATAGTATAATCCTGTTTTTCTATCAGTCTGGTCTTGTAATCGTACACACGCACTGGCGGCTTTATCGCCTTACCAGTGTATTCCACATCTTTTATACCTGCAATCCACAAACCATTGGGAATACCACTTTCCGGAATATCTTCCGGCAATACATCGCCCCTATCATTTGGATTATCAGACGTGGATATATCGTATACAAATGTCGCAACGTCACTGTCCTTCAACCCTTCCTGTACTGCAAATGCTTTGATGACTATATGCTGTGTTATCAGAATGTCTTCTGTGAACAGTGTGCTTGAAACAGTAGGTGCCGTTTCATCCAGCGTATAATATATTTTGGCGTTTTCACTGCTTATAAGTTTTAGTCTCGTTCCTGGTTCTACAATGCTTCCAGATGCAATACTTGGAGTCGGTGTTGCAACCTTGCCGTCTTCTGCCCATCCTGCTTCAAGAACAATATCAACGGTTACTTCTGCATCAAAATCATACAATACTCCATTAAGATACCAACCTGTAAAAATATACCCTTCCCTTACTGGAACTGATGGTTCTGTGACTTTTCCGTTTTCTTGTACAGTCTGAACAGCTATTTCTGTCCCACCGTTTGAATTAAATGTTATTGTATAGTATTGTCCTTGTGCTATTGTATATACAAATGTAACTATATCACTATTTAAATACCCTTCTTTTACCGCTATCGCTTTTAATACAGTATCTTCATTTATTGTTATAGCCTCTGAATATAAGTTACTATCCGCTGTTGGATCTGTACCATCTGTTGTGTAGTAAATGGCAACATCTTCATCACTTGTTAATATAACCTGAGTACCCTTTTTAACTAGACCTGTCTCATAATTTGAATTTGGCATTGATAATTTACTTAGTTCTTCTTGCTTAAATAATGCCTTCAAATCAATACTTTCTTTTGCAATAAATTCATAAACCCTAGAAGTTGTTATGAGCTCCTCACCATTAAACCAACCAATGAAACGATAGTCTGTTTGTGGAAATGCTGTTAAAACAACTACATCACCTTTAACATAAGTTCCACTTCCCGATATAGAATCGTTACCTATACTTTCATCTGCTTCCACTACACAATTAACTGTTACAGCACCGTCTTGGTCTACTGGAATATACTCATCCACTGAAAAATACTGACCGTCTGAAGATTCCATAGATATAGATTCTAAATCTTCTGCAAGTGATTTTGTTAAATTAAGAGATAATTCAATATCCGGTTCCAATGCAATATCATAAAAATTTGCACGACATAAGGGTATATTTCCTAAATCATATTCCTCAATACTACATCCCATAATCCCATAATCGGTTCCAGTTATAGTGAAAGATAATTTTTCATCAATATATGAATCGATAATTACTGCATTACCACTTTCTTCAATGCTAATAGTATCAATATACCATATATCATCACTTCCTACATAACCTATTTGTTCTCCATCAGAATTCCAAACAGAAACGCTTACAGGACAACCAAATGTTACACGCCAAAACCTCTGTAATCCGTTCTCCTTTAATTCACCATTTATATAATCAATATACGCTTTATTCAGTTCTTGTCCGGCTTTATCCAATTTCCTTGCCGCTTTTTTTACCACCCTATCTGTGATAGTTGTATCATCAATCTTAATCTTACTTACTGAATCTAACATCTTACCAGCTGCATCTACATTGCCATTAGATATATTATTTACGAATTGATAATATTCATAACATTTTCGCAAACTGTCATATAAATCACCAATTCCTGATGCATTAAGCCTATTAATATATTTGCTCAAGTGACTTTTTAACCATTTTTCAGTATATGTAGACAATGGTTTTCCAAGAATATCCTGCCCCACAGCTGTATAAATATTATAAAGCGCAGTTTCCTCTAAATCATACAATTGATTATAATAGTCGTGAATTGCTGCCTCGCATTCGGATTTTGTAGAACATATAACAGCTGTATATTTTCTACTTGGTTTTGTGCTATCATAACAGGTCATGGATCCTGTCTTTGTGCCACTAAACTGAAAGGCTGAAACAGACATAACAACATTACCAAATTTATACTCCTCTGAAGTGCTGACAATTGATTTTAAAACTGTGTTAACTAAATTTCTTTCACTAACTTTACTGTCAAAATCCATCTTACTACAGGTATTATCACAAAGATAAGTCGCTAACGCTGTATATGCATTATTTTTCCAGCTATTAGGAAAATCAGCCGAAAAACTTAAATATTTACTGTTAGATTTATTGTCATTTTGCTTCATTTTACCTGCTAAATTTGATATTGCTTCTGCTCGTTTGCCTTCATCAGAAGATGCGTACTTTTTAAGCGACTTCTTTACAGCCTCAACATATTCGTTATATTTTTCTTCCCAATTATCTCCATAATATTGCAAAAGTTCATTAGATTCATGTCGCTTATGTACTTGATAAGATGGAGTTACCTGTGTTGGTTTATTCCCTAAAACATTAACTATACAGCTTGCACTTCTACCATCAGGAATAGTTACTGTAATTTTAGTCTTTCCCAACGATTTACCTGAATTATATACTGTTGCCCAAAAATATGTTGTATCCCCCAAACTTCCGCAACTGGATGGTGTAACGCTTACCATATTTTCATCACTGCTTATCCATTTAACTTCATTTTCGTTAAAATTATCATAATTTATTACCCTTGCTGCAATCATTACCCTTTCACCAGTATATACACGGTATTCTGAAGCATCAAAAGCAAGTATTCTATAATCTTTTGATACCGGAATCGAAAAACTATATACTTGAGGCATTTCGCAATTATCAGCAGTTATAGTTGCAGTTATAAGGATATTCTCTATATAACTATCGGCAGTTATGTATAATTGATATGAAGAATCCCACTTACTATTAGTGGAATCCATTATTCCTACTACACTAGTAATTGTGTTATTTCCCTCATCGTTTGACAAGCTCAAACCTTGTGGCAACTCAAGTGTCATTTTTACATTCTCATAATTTGAGCTAATTTCATTATCTATCTGCATATAAAGAGCACTTATGTTAAGTTTAAACTCCTTTGTACTATAACCTGATTCAACATTGTAAGATATGTTTGAAGGAATTATATTAAACGATGTCCATATTTGAGGAACATTATCTTTTGAATCCATTTCCCAAGGTTTTTGTCCTTTCGAGTAACCCATCCATATAAATTTTCCCTCTAAATTAGGTTTATGCTTCCAACTTTCAAAATAATCAGGATAATATATTTTTGCTGTAATATTATTAAATGTCTTTGAATCTAATGAGTAATTAGTATTAGGCTGAGTTGGTAACTCCCCTTTAAATGAAATTTGGGATATACCATCACAATCTGCAAAAGCATAAGAACCAATATATTTTACGTTAGTACCAATTATAAGTTTTTCACTAAACCCACTACAATTATTAAACGCATTATTTCCTATTTCCGTTACATGGTCAGAAATAATTAAGTCCCCTGTGAAACCGCTGCAATCTTTAAATGCATTAGCTCCTATCTCGGTTACGCTGTCAGGAATAGTTAAATCTTCTGTGAAACCGCTACAATTTTCAAAAACCCCTTTTGTTGCAGATCCTGTTCCTAAAGTTGTAATGCTACTGGGTATCGACAATTTTCCTGTAAAGCCACTACAACCACTAAATGCACCATTATTTATACTTAAAATATTGTGTGAAAGTGTTAATTTTCCTGTAAGATTACTACAATTTATAAACGCATTTGTACCTATATGCGTTACTTTCTTGGGAATTATTAATTTCCCTGTAAAACCACTACAATTTGCAAATGTTGAATCTTCTATTTTTGCAATACTACTTGGTATTTTTAAGTCTCCTTTAAAGCCACTACATCCACTAAATGCTCCGTTTCCTATTTCTACCACACTATTGGGGATTATTAAATCTCCCGCAAAGCCACTACATCCATTAAATGCATATTCTCCTAATATTGTCACACTATCGGGAATTATTAAATCTCCCGTAAAACCACTACATCCATTAAATGCATATTCTCCTATTGTTGACACATTATTGGGGATTATTAAATCTCCCGTAAAACCACTACATCCATTAAATGCATATTCTCCTAATATTGTCATATTACTTGGCAATATTAAATTTCCTGTAAAACCATAACAATTTTTAAATGTTTCATATCCCACATGTGTTACACTATTTGGAATCGTCAAATCTCCTGTAAAACCACTACAATTCTCAAAAGCCCAGCTATCTATGCCTTTTACGCTATTAGGTATTGTTAGTTTCCCATTAAAACCACTGCATCCACTAAATGCTCCGTATGAGATACCTTCTACACCATTTGGAATTATCAAATCTCCCGTAAAACCACTACAATTTTCAAAAGAAACATGTGTTACTCTATCAATATTCTCTGATATTTTTAAACATCCATCAAAGCCGCTACATCCACTAAATGCTCCAATCCCCAAATACGTTACACTATTTGGAACCACTAAATTACCTGTAAAACCACTACAATCTCTAAATGCATACCAACCTATACTTGTTATACTATCAGGAATTACTAAATCACCTACAAAACCATTAAAGCCATCAAACGCGTTATATCCTATACTCGTTACACCATCTTCAATAATTAATTGTTTTAAATCACTTTTATATTTATTCCAAGGATTATCATCTTCATTATAGCTATACATATTGCCAGTTCCTGATATGATCAAAGTGGCATCTTCAATTTTCCAAGTCAAATTATCTCCACATTTACCACTTGCCTTCTCGTTTGATAATAAATCTTTTCCCTCTTGAATCTCTATCAATTCTGTCTCTGTCGCTTCACTCTTAGGTTCTGTTGTACTATCACCACACATTTCTGTCGAAAACGTTTCTTCTATATCCGAATTTTCAACAATCGTTTCTGTACCCTCACTGTTTTCTTCAGTCACAATAGTCTTTCCTGTCTCTCCCTCAGTAGTCCCTTCAATACTATCCGTACTGATTCCATATTCTTCGCTCGCAACAGTATTAACTTCTGATACTTGTAATTCCTCTTCTGACTCTTCCTTTGAAGAGAAATTAGTTCCCTCCTCAGACATAATTTCAGCTTCCGTTGTCTGTTCCGTTGCAAACACGGTAAAGTCTGCTGACGTAAATAACAACGCCATTGATAATAATACACTTAACACTCTTTTCTTCATGGTATCCCTCCTACAATTTGTCCATAGTTCATTATCTATCCCATATCTTAGGTATAAATATTTCGCTATGTTATAACATAATAATAAAATACATCTTATGACTATATCGACAGTCCTTTATTTGTTTACAGCTTATTTCTTTTTATTATCTGTCATTAGTTATTATATCAATTATTCATTCACTTGAATAGTATATTGATTACAAATAGACACTATTATCTTATTAAATTTAACAATAAAATAAATGCAACAGTAATATTTAGGGGGACTGCACATGGATGTGCTTAAACGCATTGATGATTTAATAAAAGAACGCAACTGGTCAGATTATAGGTTGGCAATGGAATCAGGTCTGTCATCATCAACCATAACAAATCTTCGACGAAGAAACACCGTTCCTTCCATCCCCACCTTAGAAGCAATTTGTAATGCTTTTGGTATAACTCTTTCTCAGTTTTTTGATGACCAATATAACAGCATTTGCTTAAATGCAGAGCAACAGGACTTTTATAATAAATGGATTGGTCTTACTGCGGAACAAAAGAAAATATTATATGAACTTATAAACCAATTCAAGTAAATTTGTTCCTTTTCCCCATCCATACATCTAAATGACAACATATTTTACTTTTTCTTTGTACCTCTTTTCGCCTTTTTATCTGCACTTATGATAGTATCCATATACGCCTGTTCTATAGGAGAAATCGTTACTTCTTGATACTTCCTGTATTCTTCCTTTGCTTTTTTCATAGCCTGATCATGGCTGACTTTTCCCGAACCTTTGAGCAGCTTTCGATTCCCCGAAGACAGTACCGAATCCAACTGCCTTACATAATCCTCCATATACATTGGCTTATGCTCAATCGCATTAATTTCAGCCAAATCAAAATAACCGGAAACCAGATTATTTAAAACTTTGAGTTCATTTTCATTTAGATAATTCTTTGCAATTCCAATATCTTTCAACGATGGCAATTCTCCCAAAAAAGAAGTGAGTCCCATAAATGGTTTGTCTGCATTTGCCCTTTCATAAATAACTTCGGCTGCGGTATGTCCATGTGCTGCAAAGTGCAGTTTATTCTGTACTATTTTAAAGAACTTTATCGACTCATCACTATGGGGATCATAGTCAACACTGGTTGCATATAAATCAAGCACTTGTCGATAAAGTACCTTTTCAGAGGAACGAATGTCCCTGATACGGTCAAGCAGTTCCTTCCAGTAATTTCCGCCACCATTGCCTTTTAAACGTTCATCATCCATCGTAAAGCCTTTAATCATATACTCTTTCAAACGCTCGGTTGCCCAACGGCGAAATTGTGTCGCAATTGATGACTTTACACGATATCCCAGTGAAATAATCATATCTAAGCTATAAAACGGTATATTCCTCGCAACTTCCCTAGTTCCTTCTTGCCGAACCTGTCGGAATTTCCGACAGGTTGATTGCTCATCTAATTCTTTTTCATCGTATATATGTTTTATATGTTCTACTACATTTGTTCTTGAGGTTTGAAATAATTCTGCCATCTGCTGTTGGCTTAGCCATACTGTTTCTTCTTCTATTCTTACTTCAATGCGTGTCAGACCATCTTCTGCCTGATAAATAATAATTTCCCCTTTGTTTTCCATCCAAAAACCTTCCTTTGTGTTTTATATTGTCATACGATAAATATTTTTAATTTTATATATTTATTATAGCACGCGCGAGTAACATTCAAAGAGTTATTTTTAAATACTTTCTATTTCTTTGTTACTTAATGAACTTTGTTTTGGTTGATAAGCAGATTACAAACAATTGATTAAATGGTTTAAAAATACCAGTGGAGAACTCTTAAAAGTTACCCACTGGTATAATCATTGATAATTTGACTCGTAAAAGACTATTTCTTCTGCCATATTTATCGTTTTTTAATGACAAGTATCTTTATAAGCGTGAGTTGATGGTTTGTTTCCTTAACTATGCGAACCCCCCTGTTCCCATCTCGAAACTGCCTGATAAGACACATTCAATAAATCCGCAAGCT
>OFGR01000848.1_pt1 | contig 27848 bp, 20 predicted proteins | sample 1521811 | NCBI WGS metagenome assembly OFGR01 (sample SAMEA3504098, study PRJEB24116) | mouse gut metagenome | biome: mouse gut; feature: mouse-associated habitat; material: faeces | place: Denmark | collected 2011
GCCGAGCGTTTCCGGGCAGACCGGGACCGCCCGGCCTTCCCGGACCAGTTCCATGACCGCCTCGCAGGGCGAGGAGCCGCCGTCGTAACGGCAATGTTCGCCTGCAAGACAGGCGCTGACGACATAACGTTGAGGCATGTTTTCTCCGTGGCGGTTCGGGCCTTGTTTTTCAGGTTGCGCGGCAACGTGGAACGGGTAGTCTCGCGGTGTCTGTGATCGGCCCTGCGGTTGCGGGTCTCCTTTCCTTCCCGGGCCTGTCCTGTCAGACCACAAAGCGACACGGGCCGAGGGGAAAGGCCCCGGCAGGGAAGAAAGCATCCGCAAGGGCAAGGCTGCTTTTGACGGTTTGAGCAGGCCCCGGTCGGGCCTTGACGCGACTTTCCCGTCTTGCTCTGTGCGCGGAAAGGCGCTGAAATCTATCATGGGAGCGGCCCCTTCCGTGCTGGCAGGTTTCCTTGCGGCAGGACGCGGACATCCCGGGAAAGAGAGCAGGGTTTTACAGTGTGGGCCTCCTTAAGGCGCGGAGAGGCCCGTAGAGAAGCGCCCCTTTCCGCTGGGCCAGCCCGGCGGCTGGACGTAGCCTTAGAATATTCGGATACGGCAAGGTGGCGTGAAACGCGGTTTTCGTCAATACCGCCCTTGGCTGTCCGGCTGCGGCTGGCGTTGTTGGAACACGCCCGCCGCCGAGGACGTGCTGACTCCGGTGTCCGGCCATCGGCGTTGCCTGAAAAGGACGCTCGCTTTCTCGGCCCGGGGGCGCTTGTGCGGTACGGGATGCGCCATTTCGGGCTTTCGCGCTGGTTCCGGCCTTCCGTGTTGCGCCCCGTGTCCGACGCAGCGGATGGTCGGACAGGTCCGGGGGGCGAAGGACAGCCCGCGCCGCCCTGCCCTTGGGCGGATGTTCCGGGGGAGGTCACGAGCCTTGCCGCCGTGCGGGGGCGGGCCACGCTGGGCGGCTGGAGCGGATGGGGTTCGCCGCCTCGGAAGAGGAAACGTTGGTACGGCCTTCCTCCGCTGCGGAAAGGGGCCTGTTCAGGCGTGTCCTCCGGGAAGGGCGCGGGGGAAGCGTATCCTTTTTTATCGCGGCCTCACGGCATCCCTGTTTGAGAGGCCGCGCACCTGCGGACAGGACAACCCCTGCAGCCCGGCACGCGCCGGTCGGAAGCGCCCTCTCCAATACCGGAGAGCCCGGCCCGATGCCGTTCGTTCTGGCCTGTCCCCTGCTTGACGGTACGCCGTCTTGCGGCTCGTGCGGAAGCGGGGGAAGCTGCCACACGGAAAGTATCCGGCCTGCCGCCCCGTCGCGGCTTCCCGAAGGCCGCCCCTTTCCGTTCAACAGGCCAACAGGGGACACGCGGGAGAGGGCGCAGAGGGCTCTTTCAACCTCCGGATCGGAGGAAGAGAAGGCCCTGTACAAGAAAAGCTTCTACGCTTATGGGTAGCGAATCCGTTCCCTTGGATGCTCGCTTTGCGGGGCGGCGGATCAGGAACGGCGACCATGAAGGGAACATGATGATACGGAAGCTGTGCGACATTTCCAGAAAGATTGAAGAAGTCCTCCTGCCGTGGGCGGACCACGTTTCCAGCAGCCCGACGCTGGCGGCGATCCGTTCGGCCCTTGTGGTCACCTTGCCGCTCATGTTCCTCGGGTCGCTGGCCGAGCTTCTGAACAGTTTCCCCCTGCCGAGCTATCAGGCGTTCATGGCGGCCCATTTCGGCCCGGACTGGCCTCTTTTGGGCAATATCCTGAAAGACGGCACCTTTTCCGTGATGTCGCTCATCATGGTCTTTTCCCTTGCTCACCACCTGACGCTCCAGTTCAACGGCGCGCAAGCCGTCCTGCGGGCCAATCCGGTCATCGCGGGGCTGGTGGCCTTCGCCTCGTTTTTCTGTCTGCTCCAGCCGGAAGACGGCGCGTTGCCCCTGCGCTGGCTCGGGGTGGCCGGGCTTTTCGTGGCCATCCTCGTGGGCATCCTTTCCACGCGGCTTTTCCTCTTTCTCTTTTCCTTTCGGAAACTGCACCTGCACCTGCCCGGCGGCGCGTCGGACATCGCCATCCCGCAGGCCTTCAACGCGCTTGTGCCGGGGATGCTGACCGTCGTGGTCTTTGCCGCGTGTGGGACGCTCATGCTTTCCGAAACCGGGATGTCGCTGCACGAGGCCGTATACCGGCTCTTGCGCTGGCCCTTCGACTCCATCGGGGAAGGGCTCGGGCGGGGGATGATGTACATCCTTTCGCTGCACGGGCTGTGGTTTGCGGGCGTGCACGGCTCCAACGTCCTCGATCCGATCACGCACGACATCTACGGCGCGGCCATACTCGCCAACGAAGCCGCAGCCGCAGCAGGGATGCCTTTGCCCTACGTCATGACCAAGACGTTCATGGATACTTTCGTGTTCATGGGCGGGGCCGGGACGGGCATCAGCCTTGCGCTGGCGCTCGCCTTCTGGGGCAAGACGCAGGCCAGCCGCCGCATCGGGCTCATCGCGCTGGTGCCGGGCGTCTTCAACATCAACGAAGTGCTGCTCTTCGGCCTGCCCATCGTGCTCAACCCGCTCATGCTTATCCCCTTTCTGGTCACGCCTCTGCTGTTGTCCGCCATCAGCTACGTGTCCGTAGTGACCGGGCTCGTCCCCGGCACCAGCGTGGAAACGCAATGGACGACGCCCATCCTGCTCAACGGCTACCTGTCCACGGGGTCCCTGCGCGGCACGCTCCTCCAGATTGTTAATATCGGCATAGGGATGTTCGTCTACGTGCCTTTCGTGCTGCTGGCCAACAAGATCAGGGTGAAGCAGATCAGGAGCGCGTTCCGGCGTCTCCTTGAGCTTTCCTGCGCTCCCGCGGGGTCGTCCCGACATATCCTTGATCACGATGGCGACGTGGGGTCGCTGGCGCGCAGCCTGCTCGTCGATCTGGAATACGACTATAAGCATGGTCGGGGGCTCTATCTGGAGTTCCAGCCGCAGATTGCCTCGGCCACGGGCCGGGTGAAGGGTGTGGAGGCGCTTCTCCGCTGGAATCACGTTTCCTACGGTTCGATTCCCGCGCCGATCACCATCGCGCTGGCGGAGGATTCCGGGCTCATCGGGGCCATCGGCCTGTGGGTCTTCGACACGGCCTGCGCCGTGCGCCGGGACTGGCTCGACCGGGGAATTGAAGACCTGACCATGTCCGTCAACGTTTCCGCGCTCCAACTGCGGCGCGGTTTCCCGCAAAAGCTGCTGGAAAGCCTGCACGCGCACGGCCTGCCGCCTTCCCTCGTCAGCCTTGAAGTGACGGAATCCGCCGCGCTCGGCGCCGATACCCCGGAAAGCCGCATCCTGACCCACCTCTACGAATCCGGGCTGCTCCTCGCCATCGACGATTTCGGCATGGGGCACAGTTCCCTCAAGTACCTCAAGCAGTTCCCGGTCAGCGCGGTGAAAATCGACGGGGCCATCAGCCGGGAAGTGGTGACGAACCCCATTTGCCAGGACATCGTCGCTTCCATCACCCGCCTGTGCCGGGCGCGGCGTATGACCAGCGTGGCCGAGTTTGTAGAGGATGACGCACAGATCGCCGTGCTGCGCCGCCTCGGGTGCGACGTTTTTCAGGGCTACCGTTACAGCAGGCCCCTCCTTGCCGGGGATTGCCTGCGTTTCATCCTTGAAACCAACAGCCGCGTCGCCTCCGCCGAGGCCGGGCCTCAGCCCGTCGGCCCGCACACCGCTCCCGCCGGGACGGAAGGATCGGACGGCCCGGACGGGACACGCCGGGGCGAGGCCTGAGGAGGTCTTTTCTTGTGGCCTCGTGGCGCACCGGAAGCCTTTCTGCGGGGAACCGCCCGCCCTGCGGGGGCCGTCCTTCCGGCGGCCTTGCCCGGGGTTTGTGCCGCCTTGGTGCGGTGTTCCGTGACCTGTCCGACGGCCTTTGCCTCCTGCCCTTCCGTGGCCTTGCCCTTCCTTGCGCCTTTTTCCGCCACTTCTTCCGAGCCCGGGGCCTGATGGCCGTGGCCCCGCGTCGCCTTTGGCCCTTCGCGCTGCTTCTTCTGGCCTGCGCACTCCCGGCGCGGGCGGGCGAGGACCTTGCGCCGGAAACGGCGGGGCTGGACTCGCGGGAGACCTTCCGCACGGGCACGCGCTTTTTCGACGAAGCGCAGGTAACGGGCGGGGTCTATTTCTACCGCCGCGACCGGCGGCGCTACGACAAGGACAAGGGCCGCTACGAGGTCAACCTCAACCACGCCTCGCTTCAGGCCAATGCGGATTTTTCCTCCGGCTTCGCGGGGGACGCCCTCGGTTTCGACTTCGGGGTTTTCGGTTCCCACGACGTTTTCAACAAGGGCGCGGTGGATCACGAGATGGGCTTCGAGCCGTGGGGCGATCCGTGGCATCCCGACTGGAGCCGCCGCGCCACGGACGACGGCGTTTCCGTCTACAAGGCCGCGCTCAAGGCCAAGGCGGGCCCGGCATGGGCCAAGGCCGGCTATTTCCAGCCCACGGGACCGGGCGTGCTCGGGGTGAACTGGTCGATCATGCCGGGCACCTACCGAGGCTTCAACGTCGGGGCGGATGTGGGGGGGCTGTCCGTGGCCGCGGCGTGGGCGGACGAGTACAAGTCCCCGTGGTTCCTGCATATGAACCGCTTCCGCAAGAACGACGGCGAGACGCGCGTGCCGTGGCTGTGGAGCGCCGGGGCCCGTTACGCCTTTGGGGGCGGCCTCACGCTGGAGGCGGGCTACGGGGAATCGAAAGGCCACCTCCGAAACGCCCACTTCAAGGCCGCCCGGCGCGTGGAGCGGAAGAGTGACGTCCTATCTTTCGGCTACCACCTGTATCTTATGGATGACAGCGACGATTCCGGAGGCCCGAATGACAACTTCAACGGGCTGGCCTCGCTGCACTATCTTTTCGGCAGGTATGAGCGCAAGCCGTGGCTCTTCCGGCTGGAGGGAACCTATGTCCGCGCGCCTTTGTCCGGCCCGGAGAGTCAAGGGCAGTTCGCCTATCGTCTGACGGACAAGAACGGCAGCTCTGCCGGGGCCCTCGACGTATGGTGGGACGCGCGCTCGGACTGGAACGCCCATAACGAGAAGGCCGTCTTCGCGGGCGTGCGGCGCGAGCTTGACGACCTCTTGCCCGTGCCGGGCTTCGCGGCGGGCGCGGGCGCGGCCTTCGGTTGCGACGGGCAGGGCTACGGCGCAGCCGAACGCCTCAAGGAGTGGGCTTTTACCTTTGATCTCGACTACGTGCGGCCAGAGGGCCCCTTGAAGGGCGCCTTTGTCAAGCTTCACTACACCGAATACCGCAACGGCACGGATCAGCCGAGCTGGACCGTCTACCGCAACGTCTTTCAGTCCGAACGCGATCTCAAGCTTTTTATCGGCATCCCCTTTTCTTTATAAGAGGCTGTTTTTTGCGGAGGATAACTCCCTCCAACCCCCTTGGTAGGGGTGCGTTTCCCGCTGCGTAGGCGCGCCCGCATGGACGCCGACGGGTGAAGCGGAAATCCTCGGTGGGAAACCCGGCCCTCACGCGTCCGCGTGAGACGCTTGGGACCGCCCTTGCTTCCGCGCAACGGGACCATCATACGCCCGCGTGAGAAGCCGCACGTTTTCACGGGAAAATATTTGACATATAAATTACCGTCATCTTTACTCTTTATCTAAGTGGGGCCTTTCACCCCCTTTCATAAGGAGGCCAAGATGTGCGTATCGCCCGTCAATACTATCCGTGATCTTTCAGGGCATTCAGGGTGCCGGGTCATGCTCTGCCAAGCGGGGGGCGACCCCTTCATCAGGAAACAGTCCACCAGCTTTGCCTACAACGAGCGGCTCAAGCGCCAGCTTCTCAAACAGAAGCATTTCAATATGGACGCCGTGCGGACGCCCGCCGTGCTCGGCGCGGGGTACGACGGCGGCTTTTTCTATTTCGACATGGAATACATCCCTGCCCGGAAGATGGCCGAGTCCATCGAGCATCTGGACATTGAGGACATCCTCCATTTTCTGGATATGCTCTTTGAGAGCCTCCCCCTGCGCCGCAAGAAGCCCGGGGCGCGTGCCGCCGCGCTTTTCTCGCGCAAGATCGGCGCGGTAACCAGGAACCTGCCCCGGCGCGAGGCGACAGTGCTTGAGGCCGTGCGCAAGCTGCGGAATTTCGATTTCTCCACCGTGCCGCACAGCTACTGTTGCGGCGATCTGACGCTCGAGAACATCCTCGTCACCGAGAACAGGCGTATCTACCTTATTGATTTTCTTGATTCATTCTACAATTCTTGGATGATCGACGTGGCCAAGCTCTTTCAGGACCTCGAATTCCGCTGGTCCTACCGCAGCCTGCCGAAAGACATCCACCGGGAACTCAAGCTGCGCATCGCCAAGGAGGTGCTCGTCAAGAAGGTGGTAGACCTCGAAGAAGGCGTCTCAAAGCTCTATATGATTTATCATATCATTCTTCTCAATACTTTGCGTATTCTTCCCTATACCCATGACACCCCCACGCTGCGGTATCTGGACCGCACGATGGGCGACGTCATGAAGCGCATTGATGTGATAAAGGAGTATCTATGAGTACGCTGATCGTGCCCTGCGGGGGGAAGTCGAGCCGTTATCCGGGCATGAAACCCAAATGGCTGCTGACCCACCCGGATGGCCGCCTCATGATCGACAAGGCGCTTGACGGCCTGCCCGCCGGGCGTTTCGAGCGCGTCATCGTGACCATCGTGCGGCCCCACGCCGAACGCCACGACGCCGAGCGCATCCTCGGACAGGTTTTTGCGGGACGCCACGGGGTGGAGGTCTGCGTCCTTGACGACTTCACCGGCAGCGTGGCCGAAACCGTCCAGCTCACCCTGCGGCGGATGCGCGTCAACGGCGATTTCGCCGTCAAGGATTCCGACAACTTCATTGAGGCGGACATCCCCGCCGGGCCGCTCAACGCCGTAGCGGGCTACGACATCAGCCGCGATCCCTCCGTGCCCAACGTGGCGGCCAAGAGCTTCCTCCTGCTCGATACGGAAGGGCGAATCGAAACCATCATCGAAAAGCGGGTGGTTTCCCACGTCATCGCCGTCGGGCTCTACCTCTTCGCCTCGACAGCCATGTTCGAGGTGGCCTATCACGCGCTGGAGTCCGAGAACCGGGAAATCTACATGAGCGACGTCATCGCATGGCTCATCCGCGAACGGGGGGAAACCTTCGTACCGCTCATGGCCCGGGCCTACGAGGATTGGGGGACGCTTGCCGAGTGGAAGGCGCTGCAAAAGCGCAGCCGCACCTATTTTGTGGACGTGGACGGCGTGCTCATGAAGAACTCGGGCCGCTACGGGAAAATCAACTGGAACAACAATGCCGAGATGCTTGAGGACAACGTGGCCGCCCTGCGCGCCCTGCAGGACGCGGGCGCGCAGATCGTCGTGACCACCTGCCGGGACGAAGCTTTCCGCGAGCCGCTTGAGGCCATGTTGCGCGACTGCGGCCTGCGCCCGCATGCGGTGGTCATGGGGCTCAACCATGCGGCGCGCGTGCTCATCAACGATTTCGCGCCTACCAACCCCTATCCCTCGTGTCTGGCCATTTCGCTGCCCCGCAACGCTTCCCTCAAGGAATATCTGGCCGACTGAGCGCCTGCAAGGAGTCTTCATGCGCGTGGAACGCTGCATCATCACCCCCACCTACCGGGGGCATTTCCAGTATATCCCCAAATACCTCCAGAGCTTCCGCATGTACGTGGAGGAGCGGGATTTCCCGGTCTATTTCATCGTCAACCGGGAGGACGTGCGGCCTTTTGAAAAGATCGCCCGCGACTACAACGATCTCAACCTCAACGTGCTCTGCTTCGAGGACATCCTTGAGCACTTTTCCGTGCGCATCACGCCGGGCGTGCTGCTCGACAAGTACGGGAAGTTTTCCTTCCAGTCGCTCAAGAAGTGGTATGCCCAGCTCTACATCGATCCCGAACAGAGCCTGCTCCTCGACTCCGAGAGCATGTGGGCCCGGCCTACGCGCATGAACGCGCTGTTCGACGAGTATTTCGCCGCTCCCTTCCTCGCCTACAGCGACATCAACCGCAGGCAGCGGGCCGGCTTCCTGTTCCTGACAGTGGTCAAGAACAACAACTACCTACTGAAGACCCGCAACCACAAATGGTTTCTGGAACATTTCTGCTGGTTCTACGACACGGCCATCCTCAAGGATTTGTGCGCCGAACACGGCGATCCGCTGGAGATCGTGGATGAGCTGTACCGCAGCCCCACGCCGGACTGGTCGCTTTTCGAGACGCTTTTCTACCACGAATACATCTATAAGAACAACGGCCGCTACGGCTACAAGGTCATCGACGCGGACGAGGCCCTGCGCGAGGCCCTCGGGGAGGAGCGCGCCGCCGCCTACCTCGACCGTTTCTATCGGCTCTTCAAGGGCGAGGCGGGCATTCTCGAATACGCGGCCTCGGTGGTCACGGACAGCGACGCCGAGGCGGTGGCCCGGCTTTTCGCGGACAGCCGTTTCCGGCTGCTGCGCTGCGAGTTCCCCTCGGGCAACTACGCGGCCCAGAAACGTTTTGTGGAACTGGTCAATCCCAATATCTTCGCCGTTTCGCAGGGCCACGTCTACGGCCTGAACAAGGGCGCGGCCAACCGCGTGCTTGAGGCCATCCCGGACGTGGACCTCGGCGCGCTGCGCGATCACGCGGCGGCCTTCGCCGAGCCCGTGCGCGGCGCGGCCCGCTGGCTCAAGGAAGGGCTGCTGGCCTCGTGGCACGGGACCGGGGCCGTCTACAAGGGAGCCCGCCACGAGTGGGAGGCATGGCGCGAGGATCGTTCCTATGACGACGCGGACCGCCGCAGGCCCGGAGGCCCCTCCTAGACGCGGCCACCCTGCCTTTATACTCTGATGCTGATAGTGAAACGAAGGCTGTGCCCTGGCAATCGATTGATATATTTCCCGGGGAATTCAGAACAATACGGACGAGAGTTTCCGCATGGTGGAGCCTCTTTCCTCAACAGCGTTGAAAACTCCTGAAACTCCCAGAGCGAAAAAAGGGTCAATCATTGTCGGTGACAGAGCCAAAAGTGAATGCTGCCAACCTTCTTGATCAAGGCCGGGGCGTGAAGCCTCAATCTTTCACTGCATTGATTCCATGATGGAAACGTCGCCCATACCGTTTGGGCTTCACATTATACTATCAAGAGGCCATCGCCATTGTGACGCCGCCGGGCGGAGCCGTCAGTTTCTTGTCTAAGGAATGATGATACCGCCCCGGCTCGGCCCGCAGGGAAACGCCCGCCGCAACGCCGCTTTTCCTCCAGGGCGGCGTGGCGCCGGGTGGCCTTGCGGGGAACCGTCTTGGCGGTGGACGATCTTTTTTGTCTTTGGGCAAAAGGGGCTTTCACGGGCGGCGGGGCGTTCCGCAAGGGGCGAGCCGCCGCTTTGTTCCCCCTGTGCGTGGCTGGGCGGCGCGGGGAAAAGCCCTTTGCGGCGCGGAAGGCCCCGCCGGGCGTAGAAGATTTTCAGGCGAGGTCCGGCCTTTCCAGCCAGCGCGTGACGGCGCGGCAGACGTCGTCGCCGGAATCGGCCCGGCGCAGGACGTGCAGCAGGCCGTGCGGCGCGGCTGGGAAATCGTCGGGGACGGAGGGATCGGATTCGTCCGGGAGCGGCACGCACTGGGAGACGAGCGCGTCGCCGGGGAAGCATTCGGCCCGGAAGGTGACGTCGAGAAGCGAAGGCATGAGGCTTTCGCCGGGCTTCCACGGCAGGCATTCGAGCAGCCAGCCCAGATAGCGGGCGTTGTTGACGTGGCCGTTGATGTCGAGATCGTCGCGGCGCACAAGCACGTTCGCGCTGCGCACGCCTTCGCGCAGGCGGGGGATGGTCCGCGAGGGGAAGGGGATGCAGGGGAGCGTCTTCACCGGATACATGGCGGCCAGATGTTCCGGGAGCGACGTCAGGCGGCGGGTGGAGAGGTCCATGACCGTCCACGCGCTCACCGCCGCGACGAGGCGTCGCCCGGCGGCGTCGTAGACCTCATAGCCCCTGTGTCCCAGATGTTCGAGTTTGGCGGGCCATGTGCGGACCCGCACCTCGTCGCCCGGCGCGGGCAGATCGCGGATGCGCAGGGTCAGGCGGGTGAGTATCCATGTCTTGCCTTCGGCAAAAAGCCGTTCGTCGCCGAAACCGAGGGCAGAGGCGTTGTGCCCCGCCGCCTCCTGAAACCAGTTCGCCAGCGCGCCGAGGCGGATTTTGCCGTCCGTCCCGGCCTCGCCGTAGCGTGCCCGTACCGGCAGCGTGTATTCGGGGTTTTCAAGCATAGCGATTCCTTGCGATGGAAAAGGGAAAAACGGATAGCGGAAGCCTCGGCTGTACCACGCCTTGCGTACCCCCGTCCAGTTGAGCCGCCTCGCCCCGCCGGGCCGCCACCCTGCGGAAGGAACGCGGGCACGGCGGCACCGTCGCGCTTTGCCGTGCCTTGCGCGCCTCGCCCCTCCGGGCGGCCTCCTTTCAGGGCTCGCTTTTGTACGCCGCATTCCGGGTCTTGTGTCTTCGGCGCAATAGGTCTATGGTCGGCGTACTTCGACCTTTTTACCTTCAGGAATATCATGGCCGCATCGTTTGAAGAATTGGGCTTATCCCGAGAACTTTTGAAAGCCGTTGCCGATTTGGGTTTTGAGGAACCCTCTCCCATTCAGATTTTGGCGATCCCGCCCCTTTTGACCGGACGCGACGCCGTCGGACAGGCGCAGACCGGGACCGGCAAGACCGCCGCCTTCGGGCTGCCCCTTCTGGAAAGGACCACGGAAAGCAAGGGCGTGCAGGCGCTGGTGCTGTGCCCCACGCGCGAACTCGCCATTCAGGTGTCCGAGGAGCTGAGCAAGCTGGCCGCCTATCGGCGTTCCATTTTCATTCTCCCCATTTACGGGGGCCAGCCCATCGAAAGGCAGATACGGGCGCTGGCCAAGGGCGCGCAGGTGGTCGTGGGCACGCCGGGCCGGGTTATCGATCACTTGCAGCGCGGCACCCTGCGTCTGGACGGCACGCGGATGGTCGTGCTCGACGAAGCGGACGAAATGCTCGATATGGGCTTCCGCGAAGACATTGAGCTCATCCTCGCGCAGAGCCCCGAAGACTGTCAGAAGGTGCTCTTTTCCGCCACCATGCCCCAGCCCATCCGCGACTTGAGCAAGCGTTTCCTGCGTGAGCCGGAAATGTTGACCATCGCGCACAAGATGCTCACCGTCCCGGCCATCGAGCAGCTTTATTACGAAGTGCGGCCCTACCAGAAGATGGACGCCCTGTGCCGGGTTCTGGACTCGGAAGGTTTCCGCAAGGCCCTTGTCTTCTGCGCCACCAAGCGCAATGTGGACGAGATCACCGTCCATTTGCAGCAGCGCGGTTATCAGGCCGACGGCCTGCACGGGGATTTGAACCAGACGCAGCGCGACCGGGTGATGGGCCGTTTCCGTTCGGACGGCCTCGAAATTCTGGTGGCCACGGACGTTGCCGCGCGCGGCATCGACGTGGACGACGTGGACGCGGTGATCAATTACGACATCCCGCACGACGTTGAGGGCTACGTCCACCGCATAGGCCGCACCGGAAGAGCGGGGCGCGTGGGCCGGGCCTTCACCTTCGTCACCGTGCGCGAGCAGTACAAGATTCGGGAAATCACCCGCTACACCAAGGCGCGCATCACGCAGGGGCAATTGCCCACCTTGCGCGACGTCCACAATATCCGCACGTCCAAGCTGCTGGAAGAGGTGCGCAGCACGCTGGCCGAAGGCGCGCTGGACCGCTGGCGGCTGCTGGTGGAGGATTTTCAGGCCGAGAATTTCCCGGAAGGCGAGGCTGTGGCGCGGGATATGGCCGCAGCCCTGCTCAAGCTGCTCATGCAGCGCGATTTCGGCGCGCAGGAGGCTGTAAGCGAGAGCGATCCGCTGGCCGTGCCGCCCCGTCCCGCCTTTGATGACGGCCCGAGAAACCGGGAACAGCGCCCGCGCCGCCGGGAGAGCGGCCCCATGAGCCGCCTGCATCTGAACGTGGGGCGCACGCACGGCGCAACCCCCCGCGCGCTGGTGGGGGCGATCACCGGAGAGAGCGGCATTTCGGGCCAGAGCATCGGGGCTATCGACATCCGCAACGCCTTCAGCGTGGTGGAAGTCGCCGCCGAACTCGCCGAGGGCGTGCTGGTCACGCTCAACAAGGGCGTTTTCATAAGCGGCGTGAGGATATCCGCCAAGATGGACGAGGGCCCGGACCCCGCTCCGCGCCGGGCGTTCAAGCCCGGGCCGCGCCGCCAGCCTTCCGCCAAATTCAAAAAGCCGCGCGGCTCCACCACGGGCCGGAAACAGTTCGAGCAGTCCCAGGACGTCTGACCATCACCCGGTTCTCATCATTTACTATGGTGATTTTATTATAGGAACGGCGTCAGCAACGTTTGTGGTTATTCTGGAGCAAATCAACTTTGATTTTTTCCACAAGTCAAAGTTGGCATTCTGCCAAAAACGTCATTTTTGGCAGAAACTACGCCGCATTGTGGCGGGCCGCACCTGCGTGTGGCCAGAGCAGTTTCAAAATGAAACGGCTCTAAGGCCATCAATAGGCCATCCGCCTTGTGACGGCACGGCCTGAGAGCCCCGGCGGGAAACGTTTTCCGCCGTCCTTTATGCCTTTTCCGCTGCCGTGGAATGCCCCTTCCAAGAGAAGAGAGATTCCACGGCGGCCCTTTTTTCCCGCCGGAGCATGGTGCACGGGCTTTTCAGCCGCGCACGGATGCGTCCGGCGTTTTTTTATGCGCCGGATGGCGCCCGGTGTTTTGTCGCCTCCGAGAACCGTCCGCCGCCTTGGTCCGGGGCCCGCTTGGGCGAGGGACTGTTGACACTATTCTAATCCTCATTTTTTTCAGGTAGGTTAGAAACAACCATTCCCTTGGCGGAGTACAAGGCAGCACACCGAAAAACCCCGGCTTTATTTGTTGAGTGTCAACACGCTCCAGGGGGCAGTCCGCTTTGACGTGGTTCTACCGGCGCGGGAGGGTTGCGCCTCGTTGGGTGTTTCCGTGGCATCAACTTCCTGCCGACTTTGCACAAGAAGCTCGGGCGCTCGAATCAGAGGGCGTCCGTTTCCTTACGTTATGGACCCGCCGCGCAGAGCCCGCCCCAGCACGGCACAGGCCACGAGGGACGGCCTACCCGACAGGCGACGTGTTCCCGGGCGCACACAGGATGGAGGGGGCTTGCCGTCAGCTTCGCGCCGCTGTTCAGGAGTTCCCCGGAGCGCGCAGGATGAAGCGGGTTATCTCCGAGGGCACGCCGAGGCGGTAGGAGAAGCCGTTCCACAGCCCCGTGCCCGGGTGCACGTAGAGTTTCAGGCCGTCCACGTCGTATTCGCCGTTGACGAAGCCTGCGTTGAAGCGTGCGATGAGGGACTTCAGGAAAAAGATGAGCCCGCCGTGCGTGTGCCCGGAAAGCTGCATATCCACCCCTTGATGCTCCCTCGCCCCGCCCGGCTGGTGTGCGAGCAGCACCCGCGCCGTGTCGGGCGCGCCTTTCAGCGCCGCCTCAAAATCCGGCCCCGGCCCGCCGAAACGCTTTTCCGTGGGATCGGGCAAGCCCGCGATCACCACTTCCGCACCTTCGGGGCCGAGGACTCGATGCTCGTTGTGCAGCATGTCCACGCCGAGCCTTTCAAGGACCGGCAGCCATGCCGCAACATTGTAGTAATATTCATGATTGCCGGTGATGCCGTAAACCCCGTACTTGGCGCGCAGATCACCGAGGGGCGCGATGTCCGCCGCGAGCTGGTCCGGCGTGCCGTCGATGAAATCCCCGGTCAGGACCACGGCGTCGGGGTGCAGGGCGTTGGACCTCTCTACCACCGACCGCAGCCAGGGGCCTTTGAGCAGCGGGCCGATATGGATGTCGGAAAGCTGCACGAGAGAAAAGCCGTCCGCTTGCGCGGGAAGGTTCGGCAGGACGATTTCGACGGTGCGCACTGCAGGCACCTTCACCGACTGCCACACGCCGAAGACGCCGAGGGCAAGGGCAAGGGCGACCAGCCCCCCGCTTCGCTGGGCCACGGTAAAGGGCAGGTGCCATGAGCCGCCCATCTGTCGGCTCAGCCAGAGGACGAGGCCCGCAAGGTCTTTGAGGAGAAGCAGGAAAAAGAGGATCACCAGCGCGGCGTAGAGCGTTTCCATTACCAAAAGGAAGGGGCGGGGCAGATCGGGGGCGAAGAAAGCGCCGCCCAACCTCTCGTAAATCAGGAATTTCTGGCTGAACACAAGGCAGAGCAGGGCCGCCGCCGTTTTGACCGCGAGGCCGCCCGGCCCCGGCAGGATGAGGCTTATAAGGATGTAGGCGAAAAGGAAGAACGAGGTAAGGGTCAGGATCATGATGCTTCCGGGCGTAAGGGGTGATGAGGGGCCGCCTTCAGGCCCGCCTCCCTCGTGATGGCACGGGGAGGGCGGGCATGGCTCCGTACAGGGAAAGCGTCCGGCGCTTCCCGTGAACGCTTGTATCCTGTTTTGAGGCGGAAAGGGAACGTTCCTGTTTGAGTATAAGGGTTCTCACGCGGAGGGGTAGGGCCGATCCTCTTTCCTTTTTGCCCGATTCTGCCGGACATGGCCGGAAAAGGAAGAAGAGCGTCCCGCCGCCTGCGCCGGCACGCCGGGAAGACGCGCCGCCGGGCCGCGGTCGGGCGCATTCCCGGCGCAGGGGCCGGACAAGGGGAGGCGGCCCGACGGACGGGCCTTTTCCGCGTCTTTTCAAGAGCCCCGCTGGGAGGGAGAGCGTACCTGTTTGGAGAGGAGCCTTGGGAAAACCTCCTGGAAAGCCAGCCTTTCTTTACTTTGTGAAATATGTTTCTCTTCTATTCTTTTGCGACTCTTTTGTGAATATAAAGACATATTCATAAAGCTATTGACCTTGCCTTCGTTTGTGCTACGTATAGTTCAATCACCTTCCTCTATACCCTTATGCCGTTCTCCGGCATGGCTGCTGAATGTTTTTCTGCTGTCTCTTCCTGTGGGTATGCGTCTTTTTTCTGTCCATTTTTCAAGTGTAACAGTCTTTTTTCCCGTTTTTCTTGCATTTTTTCTTTCCTTCTCCGCCCAAATCTCCGCAAAAACAGGTCCGGGGTCTGCCGTTGTTCTGGTTTGGCGGCCTGAACTCCGGACAGGCCGGGAGCAGGGCGGTCGCCCCGTCTTCCGAAGCTCTTGCTTCCGGTTTTTCGTCAAGCCGTGTGGCCTTTCACGCTCGGCTTTGGCTTTCTCGTCTCTGACTTCGGCGTTTGCCGTGGACCTTCCCGCCTGTCCCGCCGCTTGGCGTGTTCCTTCTGTAAAGGAGCGGACCCATGCTTGCGATACCCTACGGATGGCGTTTTTCCTTGCTTTATAGGGCTCCCCTGCGGGCCGGACGGTCTTTGGCCCGTGCCCGGGCGCAAGACCTGCCTTGCGTCCTCGTCATGCCCCCTTCGCCAGCCCTGTGCTCTACAGGAGCCGGGCCGTGCGTTCGCGTGGGCCGTGCCCCTTTTTCATCATCCCCCAGACCCGCCCGGCCACCTGCCCGGGGCGTGCCAAGGCGCCCGGAGGCAACGGCCACAGCCCGCCTTCCGAAGTCTGTCCTCCGGGCGATCCCGCCGTGGCGCGGCGAGCCTGTGTTTCCGGCGTGGGGATGGGAGCGTTCCTCGTTCCAGAACCCGGCGCTTTACACGGTCTGCACTCCGCCGGGGGAGGCGGTGTCCGGGCGACGGCTCGAAACGGCGGGGAAGCGGAGGTGGGCTGTCCCGCGGACCTGTACGGCCCGGAGTCCGGGCTTTGGAGCGTTTCCGCAGGGCCGGAAGCGCAGGGCGTGTTCACGGCGGCGGGCGCGGTCCCGCCGGGGAGTATCAGCAACGGCGGGGCGGGGGCGTCCCGGAGGGTAGCGTATGAAAGTCCTCATCAATCGGCAATGGTGCAAGGGATGCGGGGTCTGCGTGGCGTTTTGCCGTTCGCGGGCACTTTCGCTCGGGGAGGACGGGAAGGCGGTCTGCGATCCGGCGCTGTGCGTGGGCTGCGGCCTGTGCGAGCTGTATTGTCCCGATCTGGCGGTGGAGTGCGTACGGGAAGGCGATGAAGCCGGGGAGGGCGCATGAACGGCGACGTCTTGTTTGTTCAGGGCAACGAAGCCTGCGTGCGTGGGGCGCTGTATGCGGGGCTGCGTTTTTTCGCGGGGTATCCGATCACCCCGTCTACGGAAATCGCGGAACTGCTGGCCGGAGATTTGCCCCGCGTGGGGGGCAAATTCATCCAGATGGAGGACGAGATTTCCTCCCTCTGCGCCGTCTGCGCCGCGTCCGTGGCGGGCGACAAGGCCATGACCGCCACGAGCGGGCCGGGCTTTTCGCTCATGCAGGAGGCGCTCGGTTACGCGATCATGGGGGAAATCCCCTGTGTGGTGGCGAGCGTGCAGCGCGGCGGGGAGGAGGCCCGGATGCTTCCGGGCCTCCGGCGGGATGTTACTTCGGCTGGAGGATGAAGTCGCCCTTGGCGTTGACTTCGTAGAGGCGGTAGAGATCGCCCACGCGGTCGCCCTTTTCGTCAAAGGATATTTGACCCGTGAAGCAGTCGAGGCCCTTGAGATCGTTGTGGAGGTAGTCCGCGATGGCTGCGGGATCGTCCCCCCTGGCTTTCACGGCGGCGATGAGCACGTTGTAGGCGTCTCCGGCCAGCACCGACCAGATGGAACTGGGCAGGCCGCCGTATTTGGCCTGATACGCCGCGAGGAAGGCCTTGGCCCTCGGGGTGTCGATGTCGGAGGGCATGATCGGGGAGATGAAGCGATAGCCCGCCGCGGCTTCGCCCGCGATTTTCACGAGGTCCGTGTTGTTGGTGGCGTCGCCGCCGATCATGGGCAGGGACCATTTCATTTCCTGCATCTGGCGCAGCAGCAGGCCCGCTTCGGGATAGTAGCCCGTGAAGAGCAGGGCATCGGGCTCCACGCCCTTGATCTTGGTCAGGATGGCCGAGTAATCCCGTTCGCCCGGGACCAGCGCGTCAAAAAGACGATGTCCGCGCTTTTCTTGTCCATGATGCGCTGTCTGGCCTCATCCGCCAGCCCCTTGGCGTAGGCGGAATTGTCATGCAGGATGGCCACCTTCTTGAAGCCGAGCTTTTCCAGCGTGCTTTGCGCCACGCGGCCCTGTTCGTCGTCACGGGGGCAGGTGCGGAAGAAGCGCTTCATACCCTTGTCCGTGAGCCGGATGGATGTCGAGCCGGTGCCGATCTGGACGATCCCGGCCTCGTCATAGATGTCCTGCGAGGCTTCGGTAATGGCCGAACCGTACGTTCCGATGGCCGCGCACACGTCCGCCGCCACCAGACGGCTGGCCGCCGTTGCCGCCGAGCGCGGGGTGGAGCCGTCGTCCTCCACCACCAGCCGTACCTCTTTCCCGTTGATGCCTCCGGCCTTGTTGAGTTCTTCCGTCATGAGTTCGCAAATTTTCTGCATGTCCTGCCCTTCGCTGGCGAAAGCCCCGGTGATGGGCGCCATGAGGCCGATCTTGATCGGCCCGGCCAAGGCGGAGGGACTGTACAACATTGCGGCTGCCAATACGGCGACGAGACTCATTCGTTTTTTCATGCTGTCCTCCCGGGAGGAAAAAGAGTGATGAAAAAGGCGGAATACGATGGCCGAAAGCATCAACCTCCTTTGCTGGCGTTGCATGGATGGATAGAGAAAGAAAAGAACAGGACTTTCTCTCTATGATAAACTAGTCCAATTGCCTGACAAGCGCAATATAAAGAAAAAAATCACATTAGAGATCGTCTTCAACAGAGGTAAAAAGGGTTTTACAATAGCGATAAAGAAAATTTTCACTATAAACTACCATAACGATACCGGACCACTGGAGTGTTTTGACAGTCACATCCGGCCCTTTTGGAGAGGAAAGAAGGAAAAAGACAGTCGCTGTCTCCGCCCCGGCCTTGAGGCTGTGCGGAGCAGGTGCCGGGCATTCCGTGCGCCTTCGGGGAGCCCTTCCGTTTTGGGATCGATTGGAGATTCCGTGCGCGGGCGGCGAAAACCCCGTGACCAACGCGCTCGGCTATTTCATCAATCTTGTCAGTGAGGTGGTGGGCAGTTCCGTTGATGCAGCGAACGAAGGCTTTCAACATGGGAGCCCATATTCGTTGCTCACGGAAATCACACGGACGAAAAAAGCCGAAATAGGGAAGCATCAAACTTTATTAAGTGTATTTTCACACTGTTACAGAAGCCATTCCAGCGGATATTTTTTCCCTGCTCGGAGTTTTTCAGGATACATGGGTAGCACAGACGGCGGAAAGGCTCCTCTAAGTCTTCCCTTTTGGCGAATGAAAGAGAATAATAAGGCCAAGAACGCTGTCTTGACCGTGCCGTGCGTACGTTGCCTATGCCGTCCGCACGGGAAAGCCCCTCTGAAGTCGCGTCGCGGCAGGGCTTTTATTACCGATTTTCATACGTCACACACAGGAGATACCCATGATGGACGCCAAAAAAGATGTGATCCGCGAATTGTGCGAGCTGGAATGGACGATGTTCGACCGAGTCCAGAACGAGGGAGGCCGCGCGTCCTGCCAGAATGATCCGGCCTTTTTCAAGAAGATGCGTGCCTGTCAGTTTGAGAGCTGGAGCGAGCCGCTCTTGGAGAGCTACAAGCGGGGCGTGGAGGAGGCTGCTCGACAAGGGCGCAATCCGCTCGCGGAGAAGTACGCCTTCATGATGGAAAGGACGCATCCCCGGGATTTTGAAAACATCCGTGAAAGCCTGCCTCCGGTGAGCGAGGAGGCCAGGAGCCTTATTGCCGCCATCTCTAAAATACAGCTTGACTGGGAGCGTGAGGTGGACAGCGCCTACCCGCATATGCGCGCCGGAGGCCGCCCGCTTACCAGTGACGGGGATACCCCGTGGCAGACTTCTTTTGAAACCTATCTGGACGGGGAACTGAAGACCTATTCACTGGAAACCCTGCGCCTCTACGCCGACTATGTGGAGAAATGCCGGGCGGAGGGACGCAATCTGGCCAAGGAGGTAGCGGAGCATACGGCCCGCGCCTACGGCTACGCTTCCCTTGAGGACGCCGAACGCAAGGCAGCGCAACGTTAAGCTTTTTTCGGGCCTCCGCCTGGTGGGGCGGGGGCCTTTCCGTATGCCGGGCGTGCGATGCCGTCGGACCGTCTCCGGGCTTGCCGCCGCCTCTGTGACTCCGGCGGTGTTTTTGCGCGCCCTGCCGTCCTGTGAAGCGCCGTCTTCGACACGATGCCTTGCCGAGAAAAGGTGAAAGGACACCGCCATGGAGCCGTGCAGACAGGGAGGGGCTGAGACAGCCTCGTGGAGGACAAACTTTTTCCGTTAGCTGTCCGCCATGTCGCTGCGTATCTGGGCATGGCTGATGAGGGCAAAAATGCAGGTTCCGCCTACAATGTTGCCGAGCAGCGTGGGAATGCCGAAACGGAAGACAGCGGAGGCGACGTCGCTTTCTCCCTTGAACAGGAGGAAAAACGCTTCCACGGAACCCACAATGGTGTGGGTGAAGCCGCCCGCTGAAATGAGATAGGTGATGAGGAAGATCATAAGGATTTTGGCATAATTGATCCCGGCCAGCACCCAGACCATCGTTGCGATGAGCCAGCCGGAGAGGATGCCCTTGGTGAACATCTCCCACGGGGTATTACGCATCATGTGGCGGCCTATGGCGGAAAACTGGGTGAGGACTTCGGGGGAAAAGACCGGCAGCCGGACGAAAATGAAGGCGGCCAGCGCCCCTCCCGCCAGATTGCCGGCGAGCACGATTCCCCACAGCCTGAGGACAAGGCGCAGTCTGGAAAGAGAAGGCTTGGTCATGAGCGGCAGGATGGGCGTGATGGTGTTTTCCGTGAAGAGCTGCTGCCGAGCCGTGACGACCAGAATAAAGCCGATGGAATACCCCATGGCGATCACGAGGGAAAAGGCGGCCCCGGCGGGAAGAGCAGCCTGCAAGAGGCCTTTGGCAATGAAGGACGTGCTTAGTGTCAGGCCCGCTGCGAAGGCTGACCACAAAAGCGCGAGGCCGTCCCGCCGCATTTCCTTTTCTCCTTCGCGGCGGATGATTTCATGCACCGCAGCGGCGGCGGAAGGGAGGGTTTCCTCCAGTTGCTCCACGGTCACGGGACCGCTGGGGCAGTGACGCCTGTTCGGTTTTTGCAGCATGTTTTCCTCGTATCACAGGGATGAGGCCAGCGGCCATACATACGGGCGGAGTTCAGCTTGACGGACGGTTAGCAGCTATGGCCGGCTCCGTGGCCCGCCTTCATCTCAACCATTTGTCACCATTCAGAAATGAGCGGTCGGCTTATGTCCGCTGACGGCCCTCTGGCTCCAATGGATGCCTATGCCAAACGGAAGGTGCGGGCTCTTCCGCGTCCGCCTCGTCAGCCTTTTCCTGAGTCTTTTCTTTGGTACGAGGGGAAAACCGAAAGCTTACGATGAGAGCGCGGAAAGCGGGCGCACTTCCCGTTTGCCTAGCAAGTCCTTCTTGTATTGACAATCCGGCTATTCAAAAAAACAGCTTTCCAAACAAAGAAAAAGGCCGCGTAACGGCCCTTTTCCCCGTTTGAAGTATTTTTTCGGATTCCGAGCAGGCAGGACGCCGCCTCAAGGACGGGCCGCCATCCGGCAGAGTTCCTTCTTGCAAGACGCTTTTTCCAGCGCAACCTGGAGGCACCCCGTACACCGCGCCTGAGGGAGCCATTCCGCAATCTCTATTTCACATAACCTTAATTATGTGAAATAGAGAAAACCTCATTTCTGCCGTCCATCATTTTTGGCCTGTAAATCCTTTCTACGCGCATTTTGCCAATTTACGATGTATGAATCCAGAAAACTTTTTTTCTGGCCCTACAATGGATTTTGCGAGGAACAATCTCGCGACCGAAAACGCGGAAAAACGAGATCAACATGAAGAGAAAAATCGTCCCCTCGGATGACCCACGGACTTATGTGGAAAAGGCTTTCGCCCGGAACCAAGAAACGGCGCAACGCCCGCTCCCGGGAGAAGCGGGGGCCGCGCGGGGATGGCGGGGCAAGGCCAAGCCGTGAGGTGGCCTTGCCCGGTGCGGTGCTCAAGTCTGGTCTTTAGGCGATCATCTGCCGCAAAGCCGCCTTTTCCCTGTGGCGGCGTGGGGCAAACTATGCTGAGGGCGCGTCGGCCTTCCATCTCTCAGTGTCGTATCATTTTGGAATACATTGATTTTTTGATTATCTTTTAAGGGATTTTCCCCTAGATGGCCGTCCAGCCGCCGTCGATATGGATGACCTGTCCCGTAATGTAGTCCGAAGCGGGAGAGGCGAGGAACATGGTCAGGCCCTGAATATCCTCGGCGGTACCCACGCGGCCCATGGTGGTCTGGCGGGCGAGGGCCTTGATGGTTTCCGGCTTCTCGAAAAGCGGGGCCGTGAGCCGGGTCTTGAAAAAGCCCGGCGCGATGGCGTTGGCAGTGATCCCCGTTCCGGGGCGGGACCACGCCTCGGCCATGGCCCGGGTCACTTGCGCTATGCCGCCCTTGGAGGCCCCATAAGGTGCGCCGTTGGGGAAAGCCCGCGAGCTTTGCAGGGAGGCGATGTTGATGATTCGTCCCCACCCCTTAACCGTCATGGCCGGAACGAGCGCCCGGGCGAGAAAGAAAGGCGCGGAAAGGTTAAGGCGCAGTGTGTATTCCCATTTTTCCGGCGAGATTTCGTCCCAGGGCAGACGCGGGTTCAGTCCGGCGGCGTTGATGAGGATGTCCGGCGCGCCGAAGGGTTCGGCGGCGCGGGCGGCAAGGTCCGGCAGGCTTTGCAGATCGCTCACGTCCCACGGCAGGCAGGCCAGACGGTCCCGAAGCGCCCTCCCCTGCTCAGCCGTAAGTCGGCTCTCCGCACTGGGCGGGGAATCGTGCCCGATAGGACCACCCGTTTCGAGCGTCAGAAAAAGCTCCTCGGCGGCGGCCCGCAGCCGATCCGCCGCGCGCCCCACAAGGACGACGCGGGCCCCGGCGTGCAGCAGCGCGTGGGCCATGTATTTGCCGAGTCCGGAACCGGCCCCGGTGACGAGGGCGCTACGCCCTTCCAGCGAAAAGAGCCGCGCTTGCAGGGACGAAAGGGAAGAGTTCATGAAACCTCCGTGGCTTGCCACCATTTGATGCTCTTGGTGACGTGATCGCGAATCCGCGCGAACGCCGGGCCGTCGTAGCGCCGGGGCCGGGATGGAACCCTCAGCGAAATGAAACGCGGCAGGCTGTTGAGGAGGTCGTCTTGCCGTCGTCCGTAAGACCCACGATGCGCGGCATTTCCCCTTTATAGATGTCGAAAGTGATCTTGTCGAGAACAGGCCGATGGCCAGAGCGTTTGGTCAGGTTCTCATCTTGTTCTTGCTGTCCCGCTCGCCGGGTTCCTCCTTCCGAAGGCTTATTTTTTCCGCACGAAAGGCCCATGCGGACAATTTATTCTTGCTATCAGGGAAGGCCACGGCTACCAGAGTAGGCATATCCTTGTATGGAGGCCAGTTATGAAAAATCGTTATGCGCTTGTTTGCGGCGTGCTGTGCGGCAATCTGCTGATGTTCGGCATGGCCCATGCCGATACGCTCAAGGTGCCGGTCAACGCCATTACCGATCAGGGGGTGGGCGAGGAAATCGGCACCATCACCTTTGTGGATGCCGACGGCAATGAGGCCGGGGTGGACATCCTCGTGGAACTCACGGGCCTACCGGAAGGCGAGCACGGGATGCACATTCATGAGAACGCGTCCTGCGAGCCAGCCGAAAGCAACGGCAAGATGATGGCGGGCATGGCGGCGGGCGGCCATCTTGATCCCGCCGGGACGAAGACGCACGCCGGACCCGAAGGCAAGGGGCACAAGGGCGATCTGCCCCGCATCCGCGCCGACGCCGAAGGCGCGGCCAAGGCAAAGCTCCATGCGCCTCGTCTGACCACCGCCGACCTCAAGGGCCATTCCGTGATGATCCATTCCGGCGGCGACAATTACAGCGACAATCCGCCCATGGGCGGAGGCGACGGGCGCATCGCCTGCGGCGTCATCCGTTAACGCGAAAGGTTCGTCCGAACTCCGGACAAGGCGCCTCCACACAGCAGGGAGGCGCCTTCCTTTTTGCGGAAGACGCTCTCGGGAGCTTGCGGATTTTCTTAAAGCAGTCCTTGAAGTTTTTCCGGGCCGCCATCACGCCTCAAGTTCGGCGGCGAGCGCCCCTTCCCCGCCGGGGAGCAGGCGCAGCCAAGCCTGCGCCGCGGAGGAAAGCACGGCCCCGCGCCTCCAGACGAAGGCGGCGCGCCAGCGGAGTTCTTTCTCATCAAGAAGGGCGATGCGGATATTGGGAAGCTCGCGGCGCTCCAGTTCCAGCCGGGGCAGGATGGCCACGCCGATGCCTGTGGAGACGAGGGTCATGATGAAGTCGAGCTGGCCGCTGCGCAGGCATTCGTTGAGCTTCAGCCCCCGTTGGCGGCAAACGGCCTCAATGCGGTCGTTGAGGAGGAAGCCCTGCTCAAAGCCGATGAAGGCGCTGTCCGCAAGCTCGTCCATCTTGAGACGGGGCCGATCCCCGAGGGGATGATCCGGCGGCATGATGACCATGAGCGGCTCGTCGCGGATTTGCAGCCACGCGAAGGAGGACGGCACCGGAAGCAGGGTCACGGCCAGATCGAGATCGCCGGAAAGGACCATCGGCTCCAGCGACGCGCAGCCCTGTTCCTGCAATTCGATGTTGATGCCCGGGTAAAGCTGGCGATACTTGGACAGCAGATCGGCAAAGAGGATGCCGCTCGCCACCGGGGGAAAGCCGATGCGCAGCACGCCCTTTTCCAGATTGTGCAGGGCGGCCACATCGTTCTCAAGAGCCTCGAATTCCTGAAGAATATTGAGGGCGTGCCTGTAGACGATTTCGCCCTCCACAGTCAGGCGGACGCCGTTGTTGGCCCGCTCGAAGACGCGCACCCCGAGCCGGTCCTCCACGGCTTGCACGGCCTTGCTCACCGTGGGCTGCACGGCGTGGACCGTCTGGGCCGCGCGCGAAAAGCCCCCCTGCCTGGCCACTTCCACCAGTATCTGTAAGGTACGGATATTCAGCATCTATTCTTCCCGCGCATGGCATCAATGCGGCTTTTTCATTTCCCAAGGGCGCTTTTTTGCCCTATGCCTTTTGAAGGCCGCGTATGCCTCGCCATTTCCGTGGCGCGTCACCGCGTATGCCCGGGCCCTGACGGGACCGGGGCCGTCCCGACGGCTCCACCCGCACAGCGCATGGTTCCGTGTCCGGCACCGAGACAAATCCGGCGAAGCCCCAAGGGTTGTAGCCGGATCAAAGCACATCGGGCTCCCTTTCCAAGGGATTCCTTTACCCCGGGCGGCCCTGCCGCCCTTTTTTCATGCCCGGCCCTGCCGCACTGCGCCGCAACGCAAACAGGCCCCGCCGTCCGCACGCACCAAACACGCGCCCGTCTCTTGAGATTGCCTCTTGGCCGCCGCCCTATTCGTTTTTTTCATGACAGCGTTCCCACTGACGAGTGAGGGCGCTGTGAGCGGACGCCTTCGTTTCCGCGTCGCCCATGCCGTGCGCGGCCAGCACGCCCCACGGAAGCGTGGCGCATTGGGCGCAGGCCGCATCAAGGATACGGGCAAGCAGGGCATCCCGCAGGGTGTCGTCGCGCACCAGCACGGCGGCGGTACAGGCCGCATCGAATCGCCCGGATTCAATGGATGTTTCGATAAGATTCTTCAGGCGTCCGTCCTTGTCCGCCGCCGTTGCAAAGCCGCTGGCGGCGGAGGCGATGCGCGCCTTCCATTCCCTGCCTTCGGCATCGGCGTCCAGATTGATGGTGATCGCCCGCGCCTGATTGAGAAGCGGCCCGGGTACGGCGGGTGGTTCAGGCTTGCCGCGCAGCAGCCCCACGAGGCAGACCACGGAAAGGATCACGCCGCAAAACAATAAAGGTACCTTCCACCCCGTCGACCTGTTGTCCGTCACGATCCCCATCCTCATCTGCGTTGCTTCATCGCCCGGCCTCCTTCAGGAAACCGCGCTGCCTTGCCTGTCCGTTTCCACCTGTCCGCCGGACGGAATCCGCCTCGAAAAATCGTGGCGAATCCTTGAAGCCTCCAGCCCGCAAAAACCTTTACTACAAGGGGAAAGGGCAAGAAGGCAAGCGAGGCCCCGACGGGAACATGGCCCGTGGATTGGCCTTTCCCGGCCCCGTCCGGCAGGGGATGGAGGGCTCCAGGGCAGCGCCTTCAGGGAAGCGGAGGTTCGCAAGCGGGGCAAGCCCGCCCGGAAGTTGTGCCTCCTTTCCAGGCGGGGGTAAAGGGGGAGAGGGACATTTTTCGCCCCATACTTGAGTCTAACCGTGTAAAACAAATAGTCTATTCCATTTTGGAATAGAGTTGATGGAAAAGTTTCATTTCTCGCGCCCGGCCCTCTCATCGTAAAGGACAAGAAATGTCTATTCTTTGGGATACCCCGCAACAAGCGGGCATTTCACGGAAATGCCCACGCGGGGGCCTTTCATGCGGGGCCGCCGCCCCGCCAAGCATCAACGAGGGGGGTTCCTATGCCTTGGGTTCAGCAATACGCGCCGGTGGGCGGCGTGGTTATCTCGGCCTGCCTTGCGGCCATTCCGCTGATCATCCTTTTCTACATGCTCGCCGTGCGGAAGGCGAAAGGCCATATCGCCGCCGTAGCCGGGCTCATCGGCGCGCTGATCGTGGCCGTGGCCGTGTGGGGGATGCCGCTGTCGCTGGCTGTCAGTTCTACGCTGAACGGCGCGGCCTTCGGGCTTTTCCCCATCGTCTGGATCGTGATCACGGCGGTGTGGGTCTACAACATGACTGTGGAATCGGGCGAATTTGAAATCATCAAGGACTCGCTCGCCCGCCTCACCGACGACCGCCGCCTTCAGGCCCTGTTCATCGCCTATGCCTTCAGTTGCTTCATCGAAGGCACGGCGGGCTTCGGCACCCCGGTCGCCATCGCGGCGGCCATGCTCGTGGGCCTCGGCTTCACGCCGCTCTGGGGCGCGGGCATCGCGCTCATCGCCAACACCGCGCCCGTGGCCTTCGGAGCCATCGGCGTGCCGCTCATTGTGGCGGCCTCGGTGTCCGGCCTCGATCAGATGACGGTCAGCGCCATTGCGGGCCGCCAGCTTCCCATTCTCGCCCTCATCGTGCCCCTGTGGGTCTGTGTGACCATGTGCGGCTTCAAGCGCAGCATGGAAGTGTTGCCCGCCATCATCGTGGGCGGCGTCTGCTTCGCCGGGGCGCAGTTCCTGCTCGCCAACTACCACGGCCCGACGCTCCCGGACATCGGCTCGGCCATCGCCACCATCGTGGGCCTCGTGCTGCTGCTCAAGGTCTGGAAGCCTTCGCGCACCTTCCGTTTCGAGGGCGAGCCCGAATCCAACCTCAGCGGTTCCGGCTACCCCGCCGCCGTGGTGCTGCGGGCGTGGGGCCCCTACATCGTGCTGGCGATCTTCGTCTTCTTCTGGGGCCTGCCGCAGTTCAAGGGCATCCTGAACGCCGTTCCGGGCGCGAACCTCAGCTTCGGCTGGCCCGGGCTGCACGGTGAAGTCATGAAGACCGCGCCCATCGTCGCGCAGGATACCATGTACGGCGCGACCTTCGCCTTCAACTGGCTCTCGGCGGGCGGCACGGCCATTCTGCTTTCCGGCCTCGTGTCCGTGCCCATGATGCCCGGCTACGGTTTCGGCAAGGCCGTGGCCTGCTTCATGCGCACGCTGCGCCAGTTGACCTTCCCCATCCTGACCATCGCCATGATCCTCGGCCTCGCCTACCTCATGAATTACTCGGGCATGAGCTCCACGCTGGGCCTCGCCTTCACGCACACGGGCGGCCTCTTCCCCTTCTTCTCGCCCCTGCTCGGCTGGCTCGGCGTCTTCCTCACCGGCTCGGACACCTCCTCCTGCGCCCTCTTCGGCGGGATGCAGAAGGATACGGCGGCGGCCGTGGGCATGTCCCCGGAACTCGCGGTGGCCTCCAACGCCTCGGGCGGCGTGACCGCGAAGATGATTTCGCCCCAGTCCCTGTCGGTCGCCACCGCCGCCACCAACATGGTCGGGCAGGAAGGCAACCTCTTCCGCTTCACCATCGGCCACAGCATCGCCATGACTCTGGTGCTCTGCGTGCTCACCTACCTGCAGGCCGGACCGCTGAGCTTCATGCTGCCGTAAAGCATCGGACGCCTTCTGCCGAAGGCCGTCCATGAACCAAAAGGAGCCTTTCTTCGGGAAGGCTCCTTTTTTCACGCCCTGCCCGCTGCAAGGAAAGGACGTTAAGGACGTTGCGGAGAGAGGCCAGCCGGGGAAAGGTGCCACGGCCTGCGGCGACGCCTGACGCCGGAAAGAGGGCGGCGCTTCCGGGATGCGTGACAGGCGGGACGGCATAAGGGAAAAATGCGCCTTCCCGCAGAGGCATTTCTGGGCCGTATCGACAAGGAGCTCCTTTCCTCTTGTTAAGGCGTTCCTTTTCCGGTTGTTTCAGAGTATTGGAGCGAAATGAACCAAAGGTATGATGTATCCCGATCCATATCGTAACAGGACAAAATATTTACTCAATATGGCTTATAGAATGATCGCTTGACGATATGTCCCGGCGCGGCGGGCACGATGGAGGGGCGGATCGAGAACGGCGAATAGCAGGAAGGACACGGGGGACGCGATCCGGGCCGGAATACGCCTCCCGCGCCGGGACGAAGGCCGGGGGCCGGGACACGGAAGGACGCCGTCCCGCATAAAAGGACGCCCCGCAGGAAACGTTCCGGCGGGGCGTCGTCGGGCCCTTTAAGGCCGCGTTTCAAAGCCTTACTTGCCGTTT
>OFGR01000857.1_pt1 | contig 27693 bp, 23 predicted proteins | sample 1521811 | NCBI WGS metagenome assembly OFGR01 (sample SAMEA3504098, study PRJEB24116) | mouse gut metagenome | biome: mouse gut; feature: mouse-associated habitat; material: faeces | place: Denmark | collected 2011
ACCATATGTATTAAAAATTCTTATAACCTTAATATCAACCTTGTGCTGCCTATAATAATCAAAAAATAGTGTCTCGGCCATTCTCTTTCCTTCATCATAGCAAGACCGAACACCAATTGGATTGACACAACCTCTATAACTTTCTGTCTGGGGATGTATTTCCGGATCCCCATATATTTCACTTGTACTTGCCTGTAAAATTCTCGCATTACATCTTTTCGCCAGACCTAGACAATTTAGAGAACCGATAACACTTGTTTTAGCCGTTTTTATAGGATTATACTGATAATGAACAGGACTTGCCGGACATGCCAAATTATATATTTGATCAACTTCAACATAAAGCGGTTCTGTTATATCATGACGGATAAACTCAAAATAAGGGTTATCCATCAGATGGCGGATATTGTCCTTACATCCCGTAAATAGATTATCTATGCAGATAATGTCATTTCCTTCACGTATTAACCGATCGCAAAGATGTGAACCTAAAAATCCAGCTCCTCCTGTTATAGCAATTCTCTTTTTTTTACTCATTACTCTTTTACCTCAATACTTTTACACCTTTAATACACTTACTGGATGTACTTTCCTTCTCTCTTTAGAAGGCACCGTCATATAATCTCCGAATTTGAAGCTCAGATATTCATCATAATCCTTAATTCCCTGAAATACTTTTCCCTCAAAAATGATATCCATACTATGCTCATACCAGAAGCGATAATATCCCCACGAACTATTTGGCGTAGGAAACATTAAAATCCTTACCATTTTGGTTTTTTTCCTGTTTGCCTTCCTCACCATTTTGTAGTAATATTTCCATATTGCCCGCTCTGGTATTTTTGACAGTATTCTAAACCACCATCTCTTGATATAGCTATCCGCAGCTACTTTCCCAACTTTAGACCACAGTATTTTCCTTACACAAAAACACTCAAAATTTTTAAGACTTCTAAGCAGATAATTGTCCGGCACTCCGTCAAGCGGAAAGATATCAATGAATATCCCCTGCCTATATGGCATATGTTCCTGATATTCTCTTAGGAAAAGTGTATTTTTTCTCCGTAGCTTCCCGTACCCCCACCGATATTCCTTTGTGCGTCTGTTATCCTGAAAATAGAACCTTGTTGTATCCAGTTCTGTCCTCACTGCAATGCGGAACTTCTCATATTCCGGTCGTAGCAGTGCAACATCCGCATCATCGTCCCATGGAATATATCCCCCGTGCCTCACTGCGCCAAGCAAAGTTCCAGCTATGATGTTATATCTGATTTCGCATTTTCTGCATATCCGATCTACTTCCTCTAGCATTTCCAGCTGAATCAGCTGAATCTTGCGCAATGTCTCATCATCAATCTGTATCATGCTCTATTTCCTATTTTCCAAATATACTTCTGGCTCATTCAAAAATATATCCGTTATACCTTTGTTTTCTAGCTGATTTAAATCAATTCTTGTACCTGTAGGCTTTTCTGGATATAAATGTCCTGTCAGCCAGGTTCGTACAGTTTGTCCTTGTAATTGTTCCTCTGCCAAATCCATGCCTTTCCAGAACGGATGAAGTGCAATGGAATCATCTGCCCCAAAACATCCCATTTTTTTGTAAAAGCATTCCGATACCTTCGTATCCAACACTCCAATGACAGTTTTGGGTTCCAATTCCCGAATCCTTTTTAGTGATCTCGTGTAGAATGACGAATAAATTACCCGCTCCTCCAAATTTCTTACAGCTATCAGGTCAAGTATCTTATCCCCCATCTTCTCATATGGAATCTTTCCATTTTTCAATTCAATATTTAGCAATAAACCTGCTTTCATTTCTTCCTGTATTAAATCCAAAACTTCTATAATAGACGGAATTTTTTCTTTATGATCACTTCCCGTCTTTATTGCCAGCTGCCTAAGCTGTAAATATGTAAAATCCTTGATATATCCTGTCCCGTCGGTAGTTCTATCCACCCGCTCATCATGTATGACTACAATTTCATCATCCTTTGTCATCTGTATATCCAACTCTATTCCCGTCAGTCCATCGATCTTTGCTGCTTGGGCAAATGCCCTGAGTGTATTTTCGGGGTACATCTGACTACATCCTCTATGCGCCCATATTTTCATCTTCGCACCTCCTACATTCCTGCCTTTTCATCTTCACAATATGCGGTCTTCCGTTTCCAGAAATTTTTCCATAATCTCAGCCAGTGCAATCGATTCACCCCGGGTCAGTTTAAAACCATTGTCACTACTCCCGTTTATCATGGACAAAAAATCACTGATTTCATAACGCAGGCCATCCCCCAGAAAACTTTCGGAATATTTTTCCACCTTTCCAGGCTCCTCATAGTGTACCTCAAAATAGGCTGTCTTCCACCAAGGTGCTTCTGCCACAATGTATCCCTTTGTACCAGCTATCAGAAGTCTGCCCTCCGACTTTACCCCCAATCCGCAGGTTGCAGTGGCAATTCCTCCAAAGTAACGAAGAGATATTTTAGTAAAAAGATCCAGCCCGTTCTCTCCCCTGATTGTCTCAAATTCCAGTTTCTCGTAATCCTTCCCAAAAAGTTTCAGCACAGGCAGCATGCAGTAACTTCCAAGTTCCGTAAAGCTACCGCCGTACTTTTGATCTGTCAGCTCCCTCGTGTCTGGTGCCTCCAGCTTCGTGAAACAGGCTTCCACATTTCGGACACTACCGATCGTCCCACTGCATGCAATTCCCAGGAGCCTGCTGAATCCCGGACAATATGCGGTCTTGATTCCTTCAAAAAGTATCAATCCCCGTTCCTTCGCGTATTTGAACAGTTTTTCCGCCTGGATTCCCTGCATCACCATGGGCTTTTCACACAGCACGTGTTTCCCATGTTCCAAAGCTGCCTTAATGTAATTGTAATGAGTCTCATGGGGAGATGCGATATACACCACATCAACAACAGAAAAAAAATCTTCAATGTCCAAGTATGCGTCAATCCCCCACTTTTGAGCGAACTTTGCCGCACTTCCAGGATGAGGATTATAAGCTGCTTGTACACTGCATCCGCTGACAAGTTTTGCCTCCACAAGAAACCTGCCGGCAATCCTGCCGGTTCCTATAATCCCTATCCGCTGTATCTGCTGTTTCTGTTCCCGTAACATGGTGCTGGAAATGTTTCTTGTCCGTTCCAGGTAAATAACTTGGCAATAATCCTTCAAATAGTCAAAGGTACCAGTCCAGTCAGAGCCCACCGTGAAAATATCAACGTGAAATTTTTTAATATCATTAAACTTCTGGCCCTGTGTCTCTTCAGTGATGATCTCATCTGCAAAACCTGTCTTCTTCACGTTCTCAATACGCGTAGCCAGGGAATCCACCACATTCAGTTTCCCCCTGGCCCTGTCATATGTCTCCGTAGTGACACCTACAATCAAATAGTCTCCCAGAGCTTTTGCCCTCTGAAGCAACCGATAGTGCCCTTCATGGAAAAGGTCAAATGTACCATATGTAATTACTTTTATAATCCCTTTTCCCACAAATTTCCCCTTTTCCAATGTTTCCAACTAAAGAAAGAAAAATCGACTTCGTCCTATCCGAAACTAGAGAATCCTTCCGATTTTCTCCCCCACAAAACTATATACTCGTTTCCCGCATGTTCCTGCTGTATCCGCATTTATTTTAGAGAATGCCCTTAATTGTCTTTCCCTGTCAAACTGATTTCCGATTACTTTTTCATCCAGAAGGCTTTTCAGAGAGTTAAATGCACCTTCATTTAAACTGTACTGCAGCCACTCTGATTCCTCCATAAAACCTGAAGCATATTCCTTTAGTTCTTCATAGTCAAATTTTACAACTACTTCGTCAAATTCTTTTGTATCAATATTAACATTGTAAAGTTTTCTCTCTGGCACATACCATAACCGGCATCGGGCTTTCCCACGCTGCAATCTTGTAATAACAAAATAGCCCATACCTGCAGTTCCAAAATATCCATTTCTTTTACGATCTGCGCACAATATTGGAAGATCCCATTTCTCCATTTTTCCTGTCTCCCTGTCAAGAGATAAATACATATTTCCCCACAAGGGAGAAATGACAATATTTTCCCTGCTTCCTTCTCTGGAAAATGCTATTCCGCCAAAGGGTCGTTCCTCACATTCCAGTCCATAAGGCCATTTTATGGATTTAAAGTTCTGGGGTAAATCTCCGTATTCCCTTATTGCCCCAGTTTTTGGATTCCAACATGATATAGTCATCCCCTTCAGAGGCAAGAGCCATAAATCATCCCCATCAGGTACAATACCTTGAATTCCAACACTACATTTTGAATTGCTATTGAGCACCCTTGTCTTTAATGTATCCATGTCAAGAAACAGCAAATTATTATCTACTGGAGAAGAAAAAACTATCTCATTCTCATAATAGTTCGCATCTCCCACCTGCCACTTTCCATCCACATCTCTCACATTAAACTGTTTTATTCCGTCCACATAATAGATTTCTTCCGTTACTAGATCAAAACGAATCAAAAACGGATATTTGTATGGGATCAGAAAAATGTACTTTTCGTTATAGCAAGAACCACAAAAGGCTCCTGGCTGTGTGATCTGATACTTAAACTTGATTTTTTTAATCTTCTTATCTTTTACAATAAGCAGGTTCTGTGCATTACCGGGAAGCACATAAATCTTATCCTTTATCTCAATTGCTCTTATATAATATCCTCCTGAAGAATAACCCGTCTCCAGATCCATATAAAAATGATAGTGATAATTATTATTCTCAGAGAACCACAATTGATTGTTCCTGGTCACTTGGAATCTGTCATTTCCCCACATATCAAACGCAGGATTAACCACTTCCCCTCGCCAGTCATCCTTCTCCGGCAATGTGTGAATACTATTATTCAAAACAAAAATCGGTTTCCCCGCAACGCCAAAAAGCGATGTGACGCTTGTGGCCCCATCTCCGATATAGACATCCGAGAGCGCAATTGTACTTTCTATGTCCGGTGTTTCATCATATATCCCCAGATTCTCACTGATAAATCCATGTTTCAGGGCATCATACGCAGGCTTATACATGGGTCTCAAAGATTCAAAAGTGGACTCCAGCAGCGGATGGGGCCTCCACAGCAGGCAGACGTCCTGCCTCCCCCGAAAGGTATTGAACACATACTCCATCTTTTTCAGGAAAGCCTCCGTGTTCCCCAGCATCCCCTGGATACTGGTATTATAGAAATACACCTTCCTGCCCGCCATTTTCTCCTTCCACTCCTCCGGCGGCTGGGGTGGGTTTTCACACATATGGATAACCCTGTCAAACTTGGGTGAACCAAGCGGCACCAGTTTCTCCGCCGGCAGCGCCGAATCAAAAAACTGGCGGTATTTCTCTGCCTGTATGATGATATAATCCGCATGATAATAAGCCGGGCACTGCATCTGCCCCTCGGCCATACCGCCGGAGGTGGCATAATAAGGGATGTAGACCAGGCATTCTGTATATTTCTTCAATTCTTCCGAATAGAATCTGGGATCAATCGTTGTGACATGATTTGCATAATCATATGGATTATGGATATATATGGCATCCGGTTTCCTGTTCTCAAAGGAATATGTGTCATAATGCACTACCGGCACATAAGAGGGAAGATTGTTTCCTTCATAATGGTACACTCCCAGGGAACCGTCTGGATTTTTGTCATAATAAGGAATGGGAACCACATAGGCGTCACAGTTCGGATCAGCATCCGCAGCCTGCCACACACTCTCCAGGGAATCCCACATGGATGCCTTGTATGGAAGGAATACCATCTCATACCGCACCTTGATGTCATTTCGTATCCTGTTTTTGATCTGAATCAACAGCCTGTGCAGCCTTTTATGGATTTTATTGGGGGTGATTCCCACTCCAGCAGAAAGTTCTTCATGGATATGATAAGCCAGCTCACAGTAATTCTCCAACACGGGAATAACTGTACAGTCATCCCCTTCTGTCTTCTCTATCAATTCTCCCAGCTGAACAGCTCCTTCCTGACATTGTACCAACAGATCCATGGCTGCCAGAGCACCGCCTGTCTCTATCAGCCTTCTGATTTCCCCATGGACCTGTTCCAATAAGTCCGTAAACTCTTCCGCCTGTTTTTTCTGCGCCTTCCTCACAGCTGCCCCCATCCACGCGCTATGGCACGTACACAAACTGGGGAGGAAACTATTCTCCCTAAATTCCTCCCTGTGTATAAACCCGCTGTCATACTACTGGTATCATCAACAGATCTTGACTATCCATTTTGTCTAACATATCAGCAATCATGATTCAATTCATAAGACTATTCCATATATTATAATAAGGCACATTTTGTCACCCTTACAGGTGATGCTGACAGACTCTTCTTTCTGCGTTTGAAAATCTCCTGCATACTCCCCGCCTGCCCGCTTCGCTCCCGGTACTTCTCAGAATGCTGCCTGCCATTTCTGTGCCATGCACATCCATTACCTGCTGCATCTGCGGAATCCCGCGCCTGAGTTCCCATGGGTCCTGGCATACCCAATACCCGTCCCCAAAAGGGACGGCTTCCAATGCCGTTCTTGTTTTTATCTGCTCAGACAGTACCTGCCTTAAGCTATCAAAAGAATTTTCCCGCAGTCCTGTTCCCGTTTCCGGTTCTGGTCAAATACAGCCTGACGGCGCATTCATCCACGGAATCCTTCATAATGAACCTGTGTCATCTATTTCTCAATTCAAACCTTACCTGCTTCATCATCACATCTATTCTGAACTCTTAATTCAATTTTTTTCCGGCCTATCCTTTGCCGTCCACGCCTCAAGTTTCACCAGCATTCCCGGCCTTCAGCTTTTTTCCCCGGTTCAGCACATTTACAGCTGTATTCTGTCTCTCCGGCATCTCCTGTCCGCAGGAATTGCAGCGGAATATATCCCCTTCCTTCCTGCCCTCCGCCCCGCAGCGGCAGCATTCGGTGCTGATACCTTTTCCAAACACCTCCGCAAGCTCCACGGACCGTTCCCTGCACTTGCGTTCCAGCCTCTTTTTCACATAGCCTCTCTGCCACATGTTCAGACCCGCATTCACTTTCCGGTTCACTCCTGCTTTCACCATACCAGGAAGTTTTGGAATATACACCACTCCAGGTTTTTCTGTCTCCAGCAGCCGGTTGATCTCCGCATTCACATAAGAGTGCAGCGCCGTCTCCAGCCGCCTCTTTCCCGCAGTGTATTTTTTCATACCCGGATTATTTCCCGCATTTCTGCGGTGGCGGGAGAGCCGTTCCCTGACATATTCCGTCAGCGCGGACTGATATTCAAAATATTTCTCCCCATACATCTGCCCTGTATGGGTGACAAACATGCACCGAAGCCCCAGGGCCAGGCCGATTTCCCCTTCATATCCTCCAGGGTGCCTCTGCTTTACCTCCACCGGCACATTCAAGGTAATGTTGCCTTCCTTCGGATAAAGCCGAAGGTATATCTGCCTGGAGTAGCGATTGTTATCCGTGAGCAGAATGAAAAGTCTCTGACGGCTCTCTTTCATGGAAATGTATATCCCATGATCGGCATATCTGTATCCCTTGGGCGAAATGGTAAATCCATCCGCCGTATCTGTGTGAGGTTTTACCAGGTGTCTCCTGACCTGCCTGCGCAGATACTGATCCAGCCTGTATGCATCCACACCTGCTCTGAGGGCCCCATAAGTCTCCCTCCAGTCCCCTCGAAGATCCGGTTCTCCTCCCGCCAGGACCGCTTCAAAGCAGCGGCTCTGTTTCATCACAAAACGCAAATAATGTCTGTCTTCTGCAGTCAGCTCTGCATTTACCTGAATGTTCTTCTCTATCCGGCTCTTGATACGGGTCCATTGGCTTTTAATATCACCCAAAGCATCAAAGATAGAGAGGTAAAAGAACACCGATGGAAGTCCCAGCCTCTCCCGCAGCCCGCTTTTGGTCATTTCATTCTGCACCGTATAGCCTGGATAAATCTTGGGGAGCCCCCCTATACCTCCATACCGGTCATACACAAAATTGCGAACTTTTCTGCAATCTTCCGCAATCTCCTGCAGCCTTGCCATATCCCTGACAGAAATCGGTTCCTTGTTATACTGATATACTGTCTTGTATATTGTCTCCTGGGCCATAAATCCTTTCCACCCTCTGTCACCCGATAAATCTCTCCAGGACTTCCAGTATAATTTCGTAGAATAACTATTTCTACGAACCCCTGCCGCAAACCTGATATTTTCTGCGCTCAAAGTTTGTTTGACCAGAATTTTGACGGTAAATACCTTTATGAAAGAACCGCCTTTTCGCCCGTCTCACCCTCCGCAGAGCTTGTTTTCTGCGCCTTTTCCAGACAGAGCCAGGACATTTCCTTGACCAGAATTTTGACGGCGAATAAAATTTTTTCAGGCCCTCTCTGATCAGAAACTTTCTCTGACAAGTTAAGAAACTGGATCCCTATGTCGATAGAGAAAGTGTTTGTACAGTTTTAGAATAATTTATTGTCGATATCTTTAATACTCTGCCAGAAATTACTTGAAAACTTAATTCCTGAAAAGTGATTGACAAATTATTTGACGGTATATATAATGAGTACAGTGGCTTTTGCGCCAGAGAGGTTTCGTAGAAATAGTTATTCTACGAATATCCACATCAAGAAGCACCAGCTGGGATGTGCTGTATATCGGCTGTTGCTTTATTTTATTTCGTGTTGTTTTACTCTCTTCTTCACAGCAATCACAATACATGGCGTCCCTCCGCAGTTTCCATGTATTTATGCTTTGATGAGCATATAACAGCATTCATACATAGTGAAGAAAACGAAAAAAGGCTGGTTCCTAAACTGCGGAAGGAGAATTTATATGCAATTTGAGCTGATGGCGTCAATGATGTGCGCCAACTATGGCAATCTTGAAAAAGAAGTAAAGGCCTTGGAGGAGGGAGGAATAGACTCTTTCCATATAGATATCATGGACGGGCGGTATGTGCCGAACTTTGCCATGTCCCTGAACGATCTGCGGTACATCACCATGGCCACAAAAAAGCCTGTGGACGTGCATTTGATGATAGAGCACCCCTGCAATAATATCGGTATCTTTTTAGGGTGTCTTCGTAAGGGCGACACGGTATATATCCATCCGGAGGCGGAATACCATCCTTCCACCACCCTGCAGAAAGTCATCAACGCAGGGATGATTCCCGGTATTGCAATCAATCCCGGCACTTCTGTGGAGACGGTAATGGAGCTTCTTCGCATTGTGAGAAAAGTGCTTGTGATGTCCGTGAACCCCGGAAATGCCGGGCAGATGTACCTGCCCTATGTGGGTAAAAAGATCACCAAACTGCTGGCCCTAAAAGAAGATATGGACTTTGAGATCTGCTGGGACGGCGCCTGCAGTGCGGACAAGATTCTGGAATATGCCCCCAAGGGAGTGAAAGGGTTTGTGCTGGGCACCACACTGCTCTTCGGAAAAAAAGAATCCTATGGCGAAACCCTGCAGAATATTCGGGAACTGAAATTTTAGATTTCAAATTTAAATATGAAAATTGGGAATTCAGAACATAAATTTATAAATTTAGAATTCAAAGCTTAGATTTGAAAATCACACAGACAAAAAAACCTGGTTTAGACAAACCAGGCCCTGAAATGTTAAACTATAGTCAGCCCCAGAGCATATGGCCCTGCTGTCCGCGACTGACTCCCTGCCAAAGGCTAAGGAATTGTTAAAAGCACAGTTCCAAAATGCTGGAGCTGGCAACGATTCATGAAGTCCTGAACCACCGATTTTTCCGTGACAAAAACACTTTATAGAAAGAGTCTTCAAAAACGCTGTAACACCATCCTTTGCTCTATGCAGGGCGTTCCAAGCAGTATTTCCTGCTCTGTGCCGTCAAAACGAAAGCCATATTTTTCATAAAATCTTATCGCTTTCTCATTCCCCTTCAGCACCCAGAGACAGATTGCAGGGTGGGCGGCAAGCCTTTCCACCGCCTCATTCATAAGTGCAATTCCCACCTTCCTGCCCTGGTATGCCCGCAGAACATAGAGCGCAAAGATCTCACCATATTCCGCCATGGTTTCATCCCGATATCTGCCATATCCCGCAAAGCCAATAACCTTATTCCCATCCTTCGCCACCAGCAGATTATCTCTCCATGCACGGGCAATCTGTTCACAGCGTTCAAGTGTCACCGTCTTCATATATTCCCCATCCACCAGACCCTCATAGGTCTCATGCCAGGACTGAAAATGCACAAACGCCTTACCGCTGATTTCTTCATCTGTTCTCATCGGCACAATCGTGTACTCTCCCATGACCGCCCCCTTGGCCCAAGACAAATAGGCTATCCTGAACCGTCTTTTCCCAAACTGCCCGCCAGAAAAGAAATACAAAAATTTCCCTCAGAGTTTGGGATTTTGTATCATAATAGGTTTCCCTGTTTTCTGATACAGCCACACAATGGAACTCCAGTCGCCGTAGTAGCCGTCGCTCACCGCTATGGCCCGATCCATGCTGGGGGAGTCATCATAGATGCCCCAGCCAGCCTCTCTGTACCTGCACACCATCTCCCCATACTCCCCCATAAGCTCCGGACGCATGGATGCAAGCGTAGCCTCCGTCAGCGGATGGGGCCTCCACAGCAGCACCACATCTTCCCGGTTCTCCTCAAAAATCTGCAGGTTTTCCTTGATCTTTTTCATCATGGCCTCACTGTCCTTCAGCAGGGCCGTCACGCTGGTATTGTAGAATATAACTTTTCTGCGGCTGCCATCCTCCCTCTGAATCAGCCTGTCCCAGCTCTCCGGCAGCTCAAAGTCCTCTCTCCGCAGACCGCAGACCCGATCCACCTTGGGGGAGCCCAGTCCCAGTATCTTTTTCTCCCATGTAGGCCGAAGACTCTCATCTGTGTGCCTGGTGAGCACATCCACATAAATCTGCCGCATGGCCTCCGACTGCACCACCACCCGGTCCGCATTCATCACCCCTGCAGTGGTGACAAAATGCTCCATTCCTTCCACTGCCTCCTTATCGGAGGGGTCGATCTCGGCCAGGATAAAGTAGGGAATATAGACCAGCTTATCTGTAAACTGCTTCAGGTTTTTAGAGTAAAAAAACGGAGGCACACTGGTGACAAAATTTCCCTCATCATAAGGGTTGTGAATGAAAATAACATCCGGGTGTCTGGCCTCAAAATCATAGGATTCATAGCCCATCACCGGCACTTCCTCCGGGTACTGGGCAATCTCATAGTGCAGTTCCCCGAAAGAACCGTCAGGATTCTTGTCATAATAGGGAATAGGGATAACCAGTGCCCTGCAGTCCGGATCTTCATCCGCCGCCTTCCACACAGACTCCAGAGAATCCCACATGGAAGCTTTATAAGGCAGAAACACCACTTCCCTCTGAATCCGAATCTCATGGTTGATGGAATTTTCCACCCGCACCAGAAGTTTTCTGAGCTTTTTCTGCATCTGCCATGTATTCACGGAAGCTCCCTCCAGAAGCTTCTCACAGAACTGGTACAGAACCTCGCAGTACTCCTCCAGGCAGCGGACCGTCTCCGTCCCCTCCCCCTCCGTACTGTCAACCAGAGTGCCGATACCTATGGCCCCCTGCTGACACTGCTCCATAAGCTCTGCCGCGCCCTGAACCCGTTTATTCTCAATCAGTTTCACAATCTCCCCATGTGCCTCACTGAGCACTTCTATGGTCTCCAGGCACTGCTTCTTCTGAAAATTTCTCATTCCTGCCCCCTGCCGGGCACTGTACGCGCCCTAAATCATATTCTTAAAACCGGATCCGATATACCTGATCCGATATATCAGATCCGAAAAACCAAATCCAAAAAAACAGATCCAAAAAACTTGAAACCATCCCTTTCCTGCCTGCGGAATTTCCTGTCCGACGGCATTCCTCCGCCGGATATCTTCCCGTTCCCGCCCTTAGAACTGTGCCGAAAAAAGATGTACGCCAAGTTCAAAACATTGTCATAATTTTAATATAATCCTGGGTCTTATCCCGCATAATATGAAGCCCCCGATGCAGCTCCTCCAGAGAATATCTGTGAGTGATAAGCCTGCCGGGATCCACCCGCTTCGCCCCAAGACGTTCCATGCAGTAGTTCCAGTCATCATCCGCCCCATGGGTAAACGAAGAGTTCCAGGTTCCCGTGATCCGCAGCTGATGGCGCAGAATTTTCCAATAGGTTTCCATCTCCAAAGCCATGGAGGAGGCAGGATTTCCCATGAGACAGATCCGCCCCCCTGGAGCAGTGTTTTCCACCGCCTGGGCCACCGTCTCATTCTTTCCCACACACTCAAAGAACACATCCGCCCCCAGGCCGCCGGTCCGCTCCCGGATCCACTGACCCGGATCCTGAGTCCTGCTGTCACAGTAGTCCCCCGATTCCATCCCCAGTTCCAAAACCATCTTCCGCTGGGCCTCCTTGTTGCCCACCACCAGAATCCTGCCCGCCTCCTGGACCCCCGCCTCTCTCAAAAACATCAAAAGCAGCAGGCCGATGGTTCCCAGGCCGCACACCACAGCGGTCTCCCCCTTCTCCGGCAGAGCCCTCCGCATGGCATGCACCGCCACCGCCATAGGTTCCAGCATGGCAGCCTCCTCATAGGAAACCTGTTCCGGCAGCGGAATCAGATTCCAGGCCGGAACCGCCGCATACTCTCCAAAGCCCCCGTCCCTGCGGGAACCCAGATAGCCATAGTTTTGGCACATCTCGAACTGTCCTTTTCTGCAGGGCAGGCACTCCCTGCAGGGAATCAGCGGAAACACACCTGCCCGCCGCCCCTGCCAGGCAGGATCCACTCCCGGTCCCGTCCGGACCACCAGGCCGGAAAACTCATGCCCCGGAATCAGGGGATGTACATGGGCCCCCGTCCTGTATATTCTCGGAATATCCGACCCGCAGATCCCCGCTGCCTTTACCTGCAGCAACACTTCCCCCTTAGCCAGAATCGGCTCCTCCACCGTCTCCCAGCGCAGGTCATCCACCCCCTGCAGCACCCATGCCTTCATCCCTTTCCTCCTCCACAAAAACTTCCGGCAGCGCCCATCTTCTTATTCCCCGGAACATCTGCGGGCAAGAATCTCCTCAAACCGTCTCAGATCCTCCATCGTGGTTATCTTGAAATTCCCCTCATCCCCGGGGATTATGGCAATGTCCATGCCCGCCAAAACCGCAGGTTCCGTGGAACCGTTGATTCCCCTGATCCCATCCGGAAGCAGTCTCAGGTTGGCCTCATAATACCGCCCCAGCCGAAACACCTCCGGTGCCTGCCCTGCAAAAATTTCACTGCGTTTTAACAGGGATGTGATGGTCTTCCCGTCGCTGCTGGCGTACACTGTATCCTTCATGGGAAGTACCGGCAGAACACCCTCGTGGGACTGTGCCGCCTCCAGGCAGGCCGAGACCATCTCCTCCGTCAGCAGAGGTCTGGCAGCGTCATGGATGAGCACACAGTCCTCCTCCCCTCCATAGGCCCTGATATCCTCCAGCCCCTGGAGAATAGAAAGCTGTCTGTTCTCCCCCGGATCAGAAAAACCCCGGAATTTTCCATCCCTGTCAAATGTCTCCAGACACTCCCGAATCTTTTCCCTCCAACAGGGCTGAGCCACAATCTGAATGGCGTCCACCCCCCTGTGCAGGGCCAGACATTCTATGCAGTACCCTATGACGGGCCGTCCCCCTGCCTCAATATACTGCTTTGGAATCTCCGCCCCCAGGCGCAGCCCTGCACCCCCGGAGAGTATCAGTGCAATATTCATAGTTCCCCCATCCTGGACCAACTGCCTTCCCAAATCAACATGGCCCCTGCGAATACCTCACCCCGCAGACCAATAAACAAAAAAACATCGAATCTGCAATGCCAAAAATTCCCATGCAGCCCTTCTAAAGCTGCACAGGAAAGTCAAAACACACGGTTCATTTCTATGATAATATGTTAGCACAGAGCCCGTGAAAATGCAAGATTTTCTCCTCCAAAAGACATTCAAAATCCCCTCTATGGCTGATCTTTTGAGCCGCTTGTCTCACAGGCCCCGGAAAGGCCTTTGAAAATCTTTCCGGCCCTGACGGCAATCACAAGAGAGACCACCCCTGAAAACAATACAACCGCATACTCAGCCCCCTTACAGACCTCAAATAAAACACCATATAAGGCATTCCCCAGAGGCTGTGCGCACATGGCCACGGTAAGGATAAGGGCAATAACCTTACCGATCAGGTTCTGCGGTGTTTCCGCCTGGACAAATGACATCATCCGCACCGTAAAGATAGTCGAGAAAAACAGGACGCCAAAACCGCAAAAGGTAATTATGGCATAATTTGCCACTCCGGAGGACAGCAGTTTCAGTGCAGCTCCCATGGGAAACACACATATCACACAGGCCGTCACCAGATTTCCCGACCTGTGAACCGCCAGCTTTTCTCCAAAAATACCTGCGCAGATCCCTCCGGCCAGTCCCCCTGCCGCCAGGGCTCCCTCCGCATATCCATAGAGCCTGTTGGCCTGTGAAGCCTCTAAATCCAACACTTCCGTCACCAGATATGGCAGCGCCACAAGAATCATTGCCGCCAGAAACAGATTGATTCCACATACCACCAGCAGCGCCTTGCCGATAATGGGCTTTTCTCTCCGGACAAAACGGATGCTCTCTGTAAAATCCCTTCGGGCTGTCTGCAGCAATCCCCCCTCTGAGGCCTGCCTCTGAAAGGGGATCTGAATAAAAATTTCCATCACCGCCGACAGAATAAAACAGACCACACACACCCACAGCACGGGCTTCAGCCCATACGCGCTGTATAAAATTCCTCCAAGCACAGGACCTGTGAGCGCCGAGAAAGAGCTTATCATATTGATAATGGAGTTGGCCGCCATAAAATTTTCCTGGTCCACCAGCGCCGGTATGCTTGCCTGCACAGATGGCTGATAAGCGCCCGCAATGCCGTACAGCAGCATCAGCGTGACGGTGAGAAGTCCAATGAGATTGTCCCCATTCATCACCAGGATAAAGACCAGTATCACCGCCGCCGTAAAAAAGTCCAGCGCCACCATAATATTTCTTTTATTCACCCTGTCCGCCACGATACCGCCCAGGGGTGACAGCAGGATGGCAGGAAGAAAAGCACATGCCGTGACAGTTCCATAAAGCGCCGATGATCCTGTTAAATTCAGCAGATACAGCGGCAGCGCAAATCTTATGGCTGCATTGCCGAAAAGCGAGATAATCTGGCCTGCGACAACCAGTGTAAAATCCTTTGAAAACAGCTTATTTCCCAACTTCTAAACCTCCATTTCTGTGATTTCAGCCGCCAAAAAATACCCCAAAAAACCGGCAGCTACAGTGAAAATCAACCCCATTGCCAGCAGAATCCGCATTCTGCATAAAACCTCCTTTCCATACCGGACGATGGTATGTATAATGTTCTAAAAATATCTGCCCAAAAAAGGGCAGATTCTCAAATCCAAGATCCTGAACTTTTCATTTACTTTTCCGATAGATGGCGGTCAGCTCCTGGAGCCTCTCCAGCAATTCTTCATCCACGATATCCAGCCCAAAGCCCCGCAGCATCTGGTCGAACACCATAAATTTATACAAACACTCTTCCTCAGTGCTGTCAAATATCATGGGATTCATCCAGACATTGGCCGCAAGCAGAATCAGTTCCGCCAGCTGTTTCGGATAGTCCGTCTCAATAGAACCGTCTGCGATCCCCTGTCTGATAATGGGAAGAATATAGTTGGGCGCCGCTTCCTCCATGGTGTCATAGAGCAGACCAAAGAGAAGTTTTGGGTTGTTGTGAAAATCCGGGGCCACCGTAAAAATCTTATTCTGCACAGGCCTGCTGATTGACTCTTTAAAAATAGTCTTCAGTTTTTCCTTGCCGTTTAAGTCTGTCCGGTTACAAATATCTGCAAGCATTCCATTGGACTCCGCCGTCATCCTGTCTATAACCGCAACCAGAATGTCCTCCTTTGACTTAAAATGATGATAGATGGCCCCTTTGCTGAGCCCCCCCAAATGATCAAGTATGTCCTGGATGGAAGTGTGCTCATAGCCCTTTTCCATAAACAGACGAAAAGCCACATCCAGTATCAGTTGAACCGTCTCCTCAGGATGCTTATTTCTTGCCACGGTCTCCACACCTCCCCCTTGCTTCCGGTAGATGTCATCTTATCATACCGTCGGTAGGTTTGTCAAGGATTTTTTAAAAAGAGCAGCCAAAGCTATTTCCTACACATACCACTTGGCCTGTTCTCTCCAGATCCTGGCGTACTCTCCCTCCCTGGCCAGCAGTTCCTGGTGCTTCCCGCACTCCACCATCCGTCCGTCCTTCATGACAATGATCTTATCCGCACTGCGGCAGATTCCCACTCTGTGGGAAATAATCACAGAAGTTCTGTCCTGAATCATCTCCACAAACCGGCTCAGAATCTCATACTCCACCAGTGGATCCAGGGCGCTGGTGGGTTCATCCAGGACTACAATGGAGCTGCGCTTCCACAGCCCCCGGGCAATGGCAACCTTCTGCCACTCCCCGCCGGAGAGCTCCTGTCCGCCGAATTCCCTGCCCAGCTGCACATCCAGTCCCCCCACTTTCTCCAGAAATCCTTCCCCGGCCACCTGTGCCAGCAGCTCCTCCATGGCCTTTGTATCCCCCATGCGCTTCAGACTGCTGATCCCCACATTCTCCCCCAGGGTAAAACGGTAGCGGACAAAATCCTGGGGCACCACGGAGATATGTTCATACAGACTTCCCCTCCTTAAGTCCTCCGTCCTCTGTCCGTCATAGGAAATACTTCCCCGGGAGGGCAGATAGGCGCCTGTGAGCAGCTTGGAGAAGGTGGTCTTTCCGGAACCATTCTCTCCCACTACCACCACATGCTCTCCTTTTTTGATCTCACAGGTCAGCCCGTCCAAAGCCTCCCCGGCTGCCCCGCTGTAGCGAAAATGTACATCCTGCACCGCAATTTTCTCCTCAAAAGGACGGTACTCCAGATCCCCCTCCACCTCTGTGGGAATGGTAAAATAATCATAATAGTCCTCCACCATGCGGTAAGTGTGAACGGCATTGAATACCATGGCAATCAGCATCTGAATGCTGGCATCGTAGGCAGAAAAAGCAGCCAGGCAGGCGGCAAAAGCCCCCACTGAGATCCGTCCCCCTGCCATTAAAAAGAAGGCCACACCTATATTTACGACATAGCAGACGCTCATGACTATAATCCCCCACACCTGCTTCCTTCTCACATCCAGTTCCGTCTCCTGAAACTCCTTAAGCCTGGCCCTGTTGGCCTCCTCCCACCGCTGGGTCACATGCCTCTCAAAGCCCATAACCCGCATCTCTTTCACCGTCTCCCTGTTGGCAAAAAGCCCCCGCAAATACTGACAGCGGCGCAGCACAGGACTTTGGCCCCGGCGAAATGATGTAATCTTCTTCTCAAAATATATCTTGGTTGACAGGGCCGGAAGCAGCGCCAGCAGCCCCGTGACCACCAGCACTGGGGAATACCTCCCCACCACCATCATCATACCCCCACAGGTGGCCAGTTTTCTAAGGGCCAGATTCACCTGCTCAAAGAAGATAAACTGGCTGTTCTCTCCTCCCTCCGCCCTGTGAAATTTATCCAGAGTATCCGGATCTTCCAGGGCTTCCAGACGGATTTTAGCAGAAAAAACTGCCAGCCTGCTGCCAAAATATTTCTTGCCCAGCACCCTTGCCCTCTTGGAGGACGCGCGGAAAAACACCTCCAGAACCGGCCCGCATGCCAGGGCCAGACCATACAGTCCAATAACGGCCGCCAGCTCCTTCCCTCCCTGTCCTTCCCCTGCCAGCTCCAGAATTCGGGCCAACAGCAGGGGCACAAATACCTCGCATGCCGTTCCCGTTCCGTCCAGCAGATAGGTCAGCACAAAAAACCTGGGAAACGCTCTGTAACAGTCCTGAAATGTATATCCTATATAGCGAACTGCCTTCTTCATTTTCTCCCCCTTTCCGCCCCTGCTTCCAGGCCGTTTGCCATCTCCCCGGGCACAGATTCACCCTCCCCCGGGGCGTCCTTTCCCTCCTGATAGAAAGAGCTCTGAACCAGGTACATGGTCCGGTACAGCCCCTGTTGTGCCATCAGCTCCTCGTGGCTTCCTGTCTGTACCACTCTGCCTCCGTCCAAAACCAGGATCTTGTCGGCCATCCTGGCGCTGGCAAGCCTGTGGGAGATCAGAATGGTTCCCCTCTCCCTGAAGATCCTTGCAAAATTCTCATACATATGGCTCTCCGCCAGAGGGTCCAGGGAGGCCGTGGGCTCATCCAGCACCACATACCGGGCCTGGGACACAAATGCTCTTGCCATAGCCACCCGCTGCCACTGACCTTTGGAAAGATCCTGGCCATCCTCCTCCAGTTTTCCCAGGTTCCGGTCCAGCCCCTTCTCCCGGGACATTCCTTTCTCCCGGGACATTCCTTCCTCCCGGGACAGGGCAAGCTCCTCCCCGCCCGCAAGCCGCAGCGCCTCCAGAAGCCTTTTATCATCCCAAAGAGCCTCCAGGCACCCAAACGCCACATTCTCCCGCAGCGTCAGCTGATAGGCCTGAAAATCCTGAAACACCACGGACAGACATCGGATGCGCAGTCCCGGCGACAGTTCCCGCACGGGCACACCCCCTATGGTCACACTCCCCGACGTGGGCTCGTACAGGCCGCAGAGCAGCTTCACCACCGTGGACTTCCCCGCGCCGTTCTCCCCCACAAAGGCAGTCCTCTCCCCCTCCTTAATATAGAAAGTAACATTCTTCAAGATATCCCGCTCCGTGCCCGGATAGCGGAAGGACACATTTTCAAACCCAATGTCATAGTGGGGCAGGGTTTCCACACTTCCCAGATCCCCCCTGGTCTCCAGTTTCAGAAAATCCATGTAATAACTGATTTCCATGGCGCTGCCCATAAGCCATGTCATTTGCCGGCTGCTGTCGTGGAGACTGCTGCCGATGCCCGACACTGCGTTCAGCGCCGCGGCAAACTGGCCCAGGGTCAGACTGCCTCCCAGAAGCCCCGCCGCAGCCATGCACACCACAAAAACCAGGTAGACCACATTCAAAAGCCTGCTGGCCACGTCCACCTTCATCACACTGGCATTCTCCTTCATGGCGATATCCACGTATTCCCCGCTGCTGCGCTCCCACTTTTCCAGAAAAAGCGCCTTTGCGTCAAAAAGCTTCATCTCATACATGGCATGCTTGTCGGTGAGCAGTCGTTTCAGATCCCCCATTCTCCGCCTGGCGTCCGCCGATTCCTCTGTCAGAACCACACTGTACCCTGCGGCATAGTATCCCAGAGCCATCATGGGAATCCCCACCAACACAATCCCCAGGCCGATCCAGGGGGAGATGGAGAAAATCACCGCCATGGAAGAGGCCAGAGTGATGGTTTTCTGAATCAGGAAAAAAGTGCTCATACTGCAGTTATAGATCCCGTTTTCCGGTTCCCCGGACATCTTCTGGAACAGTTCCTGGGTCTCCTTGGCCTCAAAAGAAGCGTACTCCAGCTCTGTAAGCCTTCTGGCAATGTCCGGAGCCATCCTCTCCTTAAGTTTCATGCTCACCAGATCCATCTGGTAAGTCCCAAACCTCTGCATGGTACTGCCCAGAATCAGAAGCACCAAAAGGAACACTCCCCAGAAAACCAAACTCTCCACCCCCGGCAAACCCTCCTGGAACAATTTCCTGTTCTGTTCCACACACTCCAGTGCGCTGTCCACAATGCGCTGCAGCACCAGAACCTGCAGGCCCGCAAACGCCGCCGGCACAAAAAAGCACACAGCCGCAGTCAGAGTATGCAGCGGCACATAGTGAAAGATTGTTTTCAGGCAGAACAGGCAGTTTTTGACAGCCCTCATCTCCACACCTCCAAAATTATCCGGCCCGCGGCTGGTCCTTCTGTCCCCAGGCCAGATTCTATGATAAACATTATGATAAAGGAAAATCCGGGAAAAATTTCAGAATTGTATGATTTGACACCTTTTTTGTCACTTTCAGCGTTCAGCCGTCGCTGCGTCCGCCGCTTTCCAGGTGAAACTCTCACAGGTTATTTCCGAGCACTTCCCTGGGAAGCCGCACCGCCACTGTAAACTGTCCCCCGCGGCTCTCCACCGCCAGATCTCCGCCGCAGCCGTGGACAGTGCGCTCCACACTGCGAAGCCCCAGCCCATGGCCCACCTGGTTTCTCCGGTCACGCTTCCGGCTTACGAGTTCTCCGCCTTTCCGGAAAACAGCATTCTCCTCCTCCGCCAGGGAGTTGCGCACTCTGAGAAAAAAGTCCTTTTCCCTCTCCACCCACTCCACGGACAGAAACCTGCCCTCCCCTGCCCGTCCGGCGGCCTCTATGGCATTGTCAAGCAGATTCCCCAGAAGACTGCAGATCTCGTCCGGCCTCAGGGAAAGCCCTGTCAGATCGCACAAAGACAGCTCCACCTGAATCTGCTCTCTCCTTGCCCTGGCAGCCTTGTCCGCCAGCAGCGCATCCACCACCAGATTACCGCTCCTCACCGGCAGAGCCAGGTTCTCCACATGCTCTCCAAATATGTGCAGATAATCCCTCATCTCCTCATATTTTTGCTCCTGCAGAAGCAGGCTCAGCAGGTCGATATGATTCTTCAGATCATGCCGCAGTTCCCTTGTGCGCTGGTACTGGGCCTCCACATTTTTCAGATACAGTTCCGCCCGGTGCCGGCCGGCCTCCTCCTCCGTCTTTATCCTCTCTGCCCGCAGCTTCTTTCTATATAAAAAGTACAAGGCATTGTGCAGAAGCAGCACTCCCAGAAGAAAAGTCAGCCACAGGGCCCCGGCAAACCGCGCCTCTTCCCTGGCGCCAGGCCCTCCTGTCCCTGCGGCCAGACCCCCGGGATACAGGCAGGCCAGGGCAAGCCCCCCGAAAAGCAGATTTCCCCCCAGGGCAAGCCCATGGGGATAAGACCATCCCTCCCTCTCCGGCTCCCTTCTCACCGTCTCCGCCGCCAAAAGTCCCGCTGCCAGAATGCTCTTGGAGACAAATATCCCCAGGACCATCTCCCCCATGCCTCCCAGAATCCGTCCCTGATACAGGTCTCCCATGGTCTCCATAATCAGAGAAAAAATGCTGTCCAGGTAAAAGGCCGCCACAAAGAAACCTGTCCCCGCTACAGCCGCCCCCACCTGGCCATACTGTCTCTGTCTGGATACAAAAAAGAAAGTAAACAAGCCGGTCACGCCAAGACCGGCCCCCCAAAATATCATCTCCGCCCACCTGCCTCCCCAATGCCATTTCAACCGATTCCCGCCGCCCAGCCCGCGCCGGCCACTCCCGCAGACTACTCTGCTACCGCATCTCCAACAGCAGCCTTTTTTTCACGTTTCTCCCATAAGAACGGCTCACCGGAATCTCCACGCCCCCCTGCAGCTTAATCTGGCTGCCTGAAAAGCTCACAACCTGCCCTATATTTACCAGAAAACTCCTGTGGCACCGCAGGAAGCCCTCCCCCAAATCCTCCTGAATCTTGTCCAGGCTGCCGTAAAAACGGTACTCCCCCTCCGGAGATACCAGTCTGAGAGTTCTGACACTGCTCTCCAGATACAGAATCTTCCTCCTGTCCAGGCACACGGTCTCTCCTCCCATCCGGAAAGAAAATTCCTCCCCTTCCAGCTCCTGCCGGATATCCCTCAGCACCCGGGGCAGCATCTGCTCTATCTGGCTCTTGAGCAGATAGCGGAAAGCCTTCACCTCATACCCCAGCTGCACATAGTCCATAAACCCTGTCACATAGACAATCAGTCCGTCCTGTCCCCGCCTGCGCAGCTCCCGGCCCAGGCGGATGCCGTCGTCCCCACCCTGTTCCATCTGCACATCCAGAAAAAAGACGTCTGCGTATTCCCCCCGGTCCAATGCCTCCAGAAGCTCCCTTCCGCCGCCGTACTCGGCCACTTCCACTTCATAGTCATGGACAAAACCATCCTGCAGTATCTTGTCATATATCAGCCTCCTGTACCCAGGCTCATCGTCACACAGGACAACCCGCATTCCCCCATCCCCTCTTTCCGCCTGCCCTTCCAGGCGCCGCCATAATGCCCCCAAAGCGCTCCAGGCTGCAAAATAAAAATCTGCTCTTATGATAACCCCTGCCAAAAGAAATGGCAACCCTGAAAAGCACAGCATTTTATTGCCATTACATCGCGAATGGGTGTCGGACAGATCATCTCCCGCCATTTTTGATTTAGGTATAAAAATCCTGTATTTACAAATAATAGTGTTACGCTTAATCCTGCATTCCCTGAAAGCATTTCGTTTCACAGTGCCAGGTGCAGAGAATACAGGGCATCCGTTATGAGTATACTAAGATTTGCAAATGGAGGAAAATTTTTATGAAAGCAACAGGAATTGTTCGACGTATAGATGATCTGGGACGCATTGTCATTCCCAAGGAGATCCGCAGGACGCTGCACATCAGAGAATCGGATCCTCTGGAGATCTTCACAGACAGGGAGGGCCAGGTCATCCTGAAAAAATATTCTCCCATTGGAGAGATGACCACCTTCGCCAGACAATACGCGGAAAGCCTGGCACAGGTCTCCGGCCATGCGGCTCTGATTGCAGACCGGGACCAGTTCATTGCCGCAGCGGGAGGATACAAGCAAATGTTAAACAAATCCGTCAGCCGCCAGATGGACGAGAAAATACACAACCGGGAAACCATTATGGCCTCGCGGGGGGACAGAAGCTTTATCCCCGTCTGCGATGAAGGCGGCGACGAATACCAGCATGAGGCCATCGCCCCCATCCTCTGTGAAGGGGATATCATTGGCAGCGTGGTACTGCTGCAGAATGACAACAAAAACCGCATGGGCGAGGTGGAACAGAAACTTCTGCTGTCCGCCGCAGGCTTCCTGGGCAGACAGATGGAACAATAGGCAGACAAAAGCAGAAGCCAAAAAGGGCCGTGACATCAACGATTGAGAAATCACCGATGCCGCGGCCTCTTCTTCTGAAAATTGCCAGTTTTCTTACCACCAGATAATGTAGAGCAGCGTCAGGGACAGGCCGATGCAGAAAAGCAGCAGTCCGAAGGAAAGACTCCTCTGGATAATGTTGTTGGTTTCCTTGAACTGCTCGTTTTTCAACGCCGCCAGGTGTACATAGTCCCTGCGCCCAGGGTTTCTTCTCCGCCAGGTATGGTTGGCCAGGCCCTGGAAAGCGTTCATCACCCTCCCCGCCGCTGCCGTAAACACATTGCCCTCAGCCCTCTTCCCAGGCAGAGGGCTGTCCCGGTAAATCGTCCTGCGCAGCGCCACCACAAGGCCATCCACAAAGCTGTCCAATATTCTGCAGAACACCCCTGAGACTGTGAAGAAAGCCCCCAAAACCGCCGGGCTGCTCAGGAGTTTATCCAACACCCCGCACACTCCTCCCAGAACCCAGGGCAGGAACCTCAGCAGAAGGGGCCTGTAAAAGATTTCCTCCAGATCCAGCCGCCGGGGCCACCTGTCCACATACTCTCCCTCTTTATTCCGCAGCAGTTTTCGGACAAAAAACCAGTACACCAGCGCACCGATGGCAATGGAAATCAACCCGCCTTTTAAATTCCCGGGGCTGAAATAGGCTATGGCCTCCCCTGCCTCCTGCACCCCCAGAAATCCCTGGGCCCTCCGGGCCGCCCTTTCCATCAGGCCCCGGGGGCTCAGTCCCCAGACCAGCAGCAGGGCTGCGCTCCCGGCCAGGGCAAAGACGGAAGCCGGGCTCATATACCGCTTCATGCCATCATACTTTTTCTGCAGGGCAGCATCTGTATTTTTCTCCAAAAAAACCGCCGCAAAAAGCTTCGCCATATAGGCCACGGTCAGTCCGCCGGAGAACAGGAAAAGGTACTCCACCGTCCTGGTCAAAGTCCCTCCCCCGTACTCCACAATGCTCTCATGGAGCAGGGTCTTGCTGATATAGCCGCTGAAAAGAGGGATCCCCCCTATGGCCAGGGCCCCTGTGAGAAAAATGCCCCCAAGCAGGGGCTTCTTCCTGCCAAAACCCCGGATGTCATTGAGATTCAGCCCATGGGCATTCATATAGACCACGCCTGCTGCCATAAAAAGCACCAGTTTAATCAGGGAATGATTCACCATATGCAGAAACACCCCATGGGCCGCCAGGATCCTGAATTCCTCCCCGCCGCCCTCCCCGGGCATTCCAAGCATCCCTGTCCCCACCAGGATAAAGCCGATCTGGGACATGGAGGAGCAGGCCAGCGTCCTCTTCAGATCCACAGAAAACACCGCCAGCACCGCACCTCCCAGCATGGTTGCCGTCCCCAGAGCCAGAATCACCCTGCTCCAGCCTTCATCCCGGGGAAACAGGCAGCAGCCAAGAATCAGCACGCCGTAGATCCCCGTTTTGGTCAGAATGCCGGACAGAAGCGCAGAGGCAGGAGCCGGAGCCACAGGATGAGCTTTGGGCAGCCAGATATGCAGGGGAAACGCCCCGGCTTTTGCCCCAAAACCAAAGAGCATACACGCCCCGGCCACGTACAGCACCTTCTTCTCCCCACACACCGCAGCAGCCCCCTGCAGGTCTCCCAGTGCCACCGTGCCCAGCTGATGGTACAGCAGGAAAATCCCCATGAGCATCACAAGGCCCCCGGCCACCGCCACCGCCAGATAGGTGGACGCCGCCTTCAGCGCCGCAGCGTTTTCCTCCTGGGCCACCCACACATAGGAAGTGAAAGACATAATCTCAAAAAAGATAAATGTGGTATATAAATCTCCGGACAGGAACACTCCCATAACCGCTCCCTGGGTCCACAGCAGAAAAAGATAAAAACGGCTCCGGTGGTGCAGATGTCCAAAATATTCCCTGGAGAAAACCGCCGTCATCATCCACAGGAACGCCGCCACACAGCCATACAGGAGCCGGAATCCCTCCAGCACAAAGTGCAGCCCCAGGCCGCAGACCTCCGGGATGTCCAGGGACACGCCGGGACCTCCGGAACAGAGACACAGCATAAGCACCGTAACTGCAAACTCCACCGCCACAGAGACAGTCACAATCCCATCCCGCAGTTTTCCTCCCCGGCAGGCCCGCCCTGCCCCATAGGCCAGAAGACCTGCCCCAAAGGGGAAAAACACTAAAAAAGCCAATCCCGTCTCCAAATTCATACCAGCCCTCTCTCAAAAGTCCGCAATCTCTTTCAGCATTCTCACAAGGGGTTCCGAGTACAGGCCAAGGCAGAGAATGCACACCGCCAGCACCCCCAGAGGCACAAGCATCCTCCAGCCGGGCTCCCGCACCTCTTCTATCTCCGCCGGGTCAAACCCTTTCTTCGGAAAAAATACTCTCACCAGGATACTCAGCATGTAAACTGCCGTCAGAAGCGCCGAGATCATCAGCGCCGCCGCCCCCGCCAGGGCAAGAGGCTCTCCGCTGTCCACCGCCCCCTCCGCCAGATACCACTTGCTGACAAAGCCGCATAGACCAGGCACCCCCGTCAGGGCCAGCGCCGACACCCCAAAGCAGGCAAAGACCTTTGGCATCTTTCTGCCCAGACCGTCCAGCTGGTAGATATAGTTTTTGCCCGTCTTATGAATCACCGCCCCCGCGCAGAGGAAAGAACAGCTCTTCATAAAAGAATGACACACCAGATGCGTCAGCGCTCCCGCCATTCCCATGGGGGTCATCAGCGTCACCCCAAACAGAATATAGGACAGATTGCCCACTGTGGACCAGGCCAGACGCCTCTTGAAATGTGTCTCCTTCACCGCCCGGCTGCAGCCGTAGACAATGGTAAAGACTGCCAGCCCCATCACCAGATACTGGGCCCAGGTGCCCCGGAGCAGTTTTGTGCCGAAGCTGAAATACGTCACCCGCATAACCGCAAACGCACCTGTGTTGACCACCGCCACACCATGGAGCAGGGCCGTCACCGGGGTGGGGGCCACCCCGGCCTTGGGCAGCCATGAAGAAAAAGGCCAAAGGGCTGTCTTTACACTGAACCCGCAGAAACAGAGCACATAAACCGCAAGGAGCGTGTCCTTCTTTTCATGGACGTTGACCAGGTCCAGGACGCCTCCAGGCACAAAAGAAGAAGTCGTTCCATAGACCAGGACAAAAATCATGCCGATAAAGGCAAAAGCCGCGCCCCCCAGCATATAGTACAGATAAGTCCTGCTGGCCAGAACCGCCTCCCTGGTTCTGGTGTACATCACCAGGGGCAGGGTAACAAGGCTCAGCATCTCAAAGAAGAAATACATGGTCAGGATATTCTCCGACAGGGCCACTCCCAGAGTCACCCCATAGGTGGCCACATAAAACAGGAAAAACGACTTCTCCTTTTCCTCCCCCTCCATATACTCAAACCCATACAGCAGGGCAAGGGGCCAGAGAAAGGCCACAAGCCCTCCATACACAGCCCCCATCCCATCCAGACCCAGAGTGATGCTCAGATCATGGGTAAAACGGAAAACCGTAAGCGTTTTGTCAGGGGCATGAAAAAGCAGCCAGAACACCAGGAGAGAATTGACACAAACCGCCGTCTCCAGGTAAATGCACATGGCCTTTCTGCTCCGAAAGGATAACATTGGCGTCAAAATGCCCGTGAACATGGGCAGCAACACCACTATCAACATTAAGACTTCCCTCATGGCAGCCAGATCCTTTCTCTAAAATACCGCTGTGGCAATCCTGGCGGCATACTCCGATACCGGACCGGGGAAAACCCCCAGCCAGACAGCCAGAGCCGCCAGCACCACAAGAGGAACCAGCATGGCGGGGGACAGCTCAGGCCCCAAAGCCTTCCTGGAACTGTGAGCCCGGGCTCCTTCACCGGGCTCCTCTATTCCATGGGGCTCCTCCAGTCCCTGGAGATGCTCCGTTCCATGGGCCTTCTCCAGTCCCTGGAGATGCTCCGAACCTGGGAAAGCGTCACGGCGTCCAAGTACTTGTAGGTGTTCCGGATCACGTCCACCTTCACGCCCACCTTCTGGGCCAACTGCAGGTCAGTGATATTCCTCTCCTGCATAAGGCGGTGCATGGGGTCAAAGGAAAGGTACACCCTTTCATAGCTGTCCGGGGTGGAAAAATAGCTCATCGTTGGCCTCCTCAAATCTCGGTTCCGTCCGGGAAACGAAATTTGCACTCAAACTCGGCACCAAGGGCCTCCGCAATCTTAACCAACTCCAGCGATGAGAACTTACCCGTCTTCATCCGCTGGTTAAATGCCTGCGGCGACGTGCCTATTTTACGCGAAAGCTCTGTTTCGCTGATTTTGGCATATACTTCTGCCATCTTGATTTTTGTCGGAATATCCATGAAATCACCTCCGCACCCCTATCATAGGGCCTGCTGAAAAAACCACATATAGGAACAAGGACAGAAGGGAGCGGAAAAAGAGTGCAAGCCGACGCGCCAGGCGGAGGTTGGCGTTCATGGCAAGGATAATGAGAGCAGCTTCGGTCTTTGCCGTTTCGTCCCTCAATGGCGTTGCGATCACAGGCATCCCTATTGATCTGGCGCTTGATTTTGGCGTCTGTCTCAGAGGCTTTCCTGCGGCCCGGCGGCGGACCGGACAGCCGGATGCCGAGCTTGGTACAGAACATTTTATTCCGGCGGGTCTGTAGATCCTGTCCGCCAGAACGGCGCTGGGATAGCAGCCGAATTTCCGAAAATAATCTTCCACAGCGGCTTCAAGGT
>OFGR01000858.1_pt1 | contig 27690 bp, 30 predicted proteins | sample 1521811 | NCBI WGS metagenome assembly OFGR01 (sample SAMEA3504098, study PRJEB24116) | mouse gut metagenome | biome: mouse gut; feature: mouse-associated habitat; material: faeces | place: Denmark | collected 2011
TCGCCCCCGCGAGCTGCGCATTATTGTTTTTCATTCTATAGGAAATCCGGAGGAATTTCCTATAGAATACAAAAGGGACAGGGATTTTCCCTGCCCCTTTTGTATGACTCCGGCAATACCATATTACTTTTTAACGGAAGCCTGTCCATGGATCAGGGCTTCTTTTTCTTTTCGGGTAAGTTTTTTAATCCAGGCTTCCCGCTGCATGGCTTCCTGCCTGGTCTCATGTTCTTCCATATACATGAGTTTCACCGGGCCCCGTCCTCTGGTGTATTTGGCTCCCTGTCCCGCATTGTGCCGCTCCAGCCTTTTTTCCAGATTATTGGTCCATCCTGTGTACAGGGTACCGTCGCTGCACTGTAAAATATAAGTAACATTCTGTTTCTCTTTCATTCTGTCTGTTGGCTCCTGTTATGTACAGAGACTGCAGGCAGTCTCCTGTATGCAAAGCAGCACGTAACGCTGGTATGTTTTCCGTGGTACATGGGCGTAAACCGATCTCCGTTTAAAGTATAAAAAAATTTCATTCCGGAATGATGAAACCGTGCTGCGGATTGTCGCTTTCCTTTATACTCTATGTTATGAAAAACATGGAAATCAGTGCCTGTTTTGCCCGGTTAAACTTTCGGAATGCGGCATACAATGGTTTTTACTGCCTCTGAAGCCGCATTGGCAGATGCACGTCCGTCACCGGGCGTTTTTCCCAGTGTAATCATATACCTGCCATCTCCGTGAAAATACAGTTTGTTATGTTTCCTGTCTTTGCCGATAAATCCCAGTTCCTGCAATCTTCTTTTGTCTTTGGCATTCAGCCTGCCCACCCTGCTTAAGATATCTTTCAAATCCGTTTCCAGAATTTTCCCTTTTCCTGTAATTTCATTTTCCGCTAAAATTGCCTTTAACACATGATAAATTCTCCAGCCCACCTGATTGGGATCATCATCCATCTGTTTCTTTTCCCGCTCCAGCAGTTCCAGAATCATATCTTTGATTTCACCTTCAAAAAATTCCGTTTCACTGCATGAAAATACAATATCTCCTGTCTGCCCGCCTTTCCTGTTCTGCAGTGCATGTTCGTAATACTGCACCTTGCCTCTCAGTTCATTTGCCTCTGCTTCCAGTTGCCCACATTTATCCTCCTTTGATTTTACTATTTCTTCCATTGACTTCAATATTTTTTCAAAGGCTTCTCCCAATCCCTTATTTTCTTCCTTATACTGCTGGCTCTTTTCCAGCAGTTTCTGATATTTTATGGTTTCCCAGGTATATTTATCCTCAACCTTCACCTGAGAGAGTCTCCTGCATACAGAATCTACAATGTCATTTCTGAACGTATTGGACTCACTGAATGCATCCGGAATTATCCTGTTTCCCACCTTGTCCGTATAATAAATATGTACTGCCCCATTAAAAGGATTTTCCCCTCCCGTTCTTTTCTTCAGCTCTGTCGTTATGTCCGTACTTTCCTCCACCAGTACATGGGCTGTCCCCGCCAGATCTTTTGCCAGTTCCTCTGTGTCCAGAATGGTTGTACTGTCCATAAACCGTTTGGTAACATATACCACCGGCAGCAGATATCTTGTTCTTCCGCATATCACATCTTCCGCCAGATTTATATTCTGCCTGGTAATCAGAACTTCCTTATCTGAAATCAGCAGCCTGTTATCCTCTGCTCCGTAGCCTGCCCGCAGTATCTCTTTCATCAGCCTTGGACGATGGAACCGGTGGGGCACAATGCTTTCCTTATCCATGGCGTCCCGGTTCAGACGTACAAACAGCAGATTATTGTCATCGCTTTCTGTAAAGGTAAAATCACTGGTCCAGAGAATATCGCCGTCCCTGTTTTCCAGCCGGATTGCCATGGTTCTGTTATCATTTGACACAATCAGGGAAAATTTCTGTTTTTCACATTCCCGTTCATAGAAATCTTCCCCGTTCCAGATAAGATTTCCAAATCCATAGTGCTGGCTCTTATTTACCCATTCAAAAGCAAGCTCTGCCATTTTCTCTTTCGTTAATTCTTTTTTCACATAAAACATTGTTGAAAATATTACCATGCTCCCGCTCCTTTGTATTTTCTGTCCTGTTTCAGATAAAACCGGACTGTTATCCTGTGTTTTTCCAGGTTCATTTGTTTCTTTTTTGTATTTTAACATAAAAAAGTCTGTTATTCCATAAAATTTCCGGAGTTTCTCCGTCCCTTCCGCCAGAAAAAGAAACTGCCGCACCATTGACGGTTTCATCCATGATGCAGCAGTTTCCTGTTCTTATTCCAGATGTTCCATGGGATTCACCGGCGCACCGTCTTTCAGAAGCTGAAAATAAAGGTTTGCGCCTTCCACCGAATAATATTTGGTGGGCTCGTTCACATAGCCGATAATTTCACCGCTCTCCACATAGTCTCCCTGATTTTTGGGAATTTCCTTTAACTGTCCATACCGGGCGCTGTAACCGTCTCCCAGATCCACAGTCATGGTAATTCCTGTCTCTTCACTGGTCTCAATTGCAGTTACCTTACCGGAGGCCACCGCATTAACCGGCGTATTGACTTCTGCCTGAATAATCACAGCGGGATTGTACTTATACTGATCCAGCGTTGCAAAATATACCGTCTGATCCATATTATAATTCAGGATCACATTTCCCTGCAAAGGCCAGCTCAGATCTGCTGCCGCATCAAAATGAAGTTCCGGTTCCACCGGACTGCTTACTTCTGATACCACCTCAGGTTCATCCATAAAATTATCTTCCTGGGGTTTAATCATATTAGAGACTTCTTCTGTGGTTTCTTCCTGTTCTCTGGCTTTGATTTTTGCTTTGGCTTCAGCGGCTGCTTCTGCTCTGGCCTGTTCCTGCGCCGCTTTCATCCGGGCTGCATCCTCTTCTCTTGCCTGCTGCACCTGAGCTTCTCTCTCTTTTGCCAGCTGAGCTTCCTGTTCCCGCTCCTGCTGCGCATAGTACAGTCCAGTCATTCCAAAAGCTGCCACAATCATAATCACTGCTGCCACAATATAGGATTTCCGGTTAAAAAATGCTGCAAATTTTTTATTTCTCATCCTGTCACCTTCCATTTCTGTTTGATTTTCCTTCTTATTTTTGCCGGAAAAACTGGTATTATACAGGATTTATGAGAAAATTTTACTTCACTTTTTCAAATGGAACACCGGAAAACTTCCCCTCACTTTTCCTCAATGGAAATATCTTTATAGTAGTATTCCAAAAGGGCTTTATAATCTTTTCCTTCTTTTGCAAGGGCATTTGCCCCATACTGGCTGAATCCCAGGCCATGTCCCAGGCCTTTTGTGACAATCCGCACCTGGTTTTCCACCTCCTTCAGATAAAAACAGGAAGAATTCAGCTTAAAATGATTTCGAAACTCTTCTCCTGTTATGGTCTGTTCTCCTACTGTTACCTTTGTGGCATAATCACCGGAATCCCGCTCTGCCACAACCACAGACTCAGTGATTTTCTCTGCTTCTCCCTGAAATTCCGGACAGATTTCTTTCACCTTTTTTAAAAATTCCTCTTTTTCCAGAAAAATCACTTTCAGAAAATCAGGAGAAGGGATGTCCATGCCGCTGTCCACACACTCCAGATAGGGCTCGTCTTCTCTCTGCAGAGCCTCCCTGGCACTGCGGGTCTTTCCCGCGCTTACAGCATGAAAAGCAGCCTGAATGGGATTTTTATCATAGCAGAGAATTTCTCCCCTGGTAGCCTCTGCAGCAGCCATCAGAATCCGGTAATTTTCCTCGAATCCATCCTGGCCCCAGAGTTCCAGCATTTCCTCCCTGGACATGGATTCCGGCAGAATTTTTTCCTCCGTGGCCAGCGCGGCCGTCAGTTCTGTCCTGGCAATTACGGTCTGAGCTTTGATGGTCTCCATCTGATAGTCCAGCGGAATTTCCTTAGCTACAATTCCGGTGAGATATTCCTCCACATCCAGCTCTTCATCTCCCGTTTCCATGACCTGAGGGGTATTTTCCCCCAGCGCATCTCTGAGTTTTTCCCTGTCCGGGCCTGTCTGATTATTCTGAAACAAAAGGGTTACAATATAAGGTACCGTGAGAATCAGCACACAGACCGCCAGAAACGTTTTTATTTTCTCTTTCAAAACAGCACCCCCTTTTCTGACTATATGCCGGAAAAGGAAAAATTATGAGCTTCTCATCCCCATAGCCCAAGCCTTCTGAAATTTTGCAAACAAACGTTCTTTTTCTGTTGCTTTTTCTTTTCTTCTGTGTTATGATAATTGCAGAACATAAGTTCTTTCATATTATTCAGGACTGGAGGGGTTCTCTTATGAATTTACAGAAAAATACAGATTTGCTGGAGAAACTGACCATCCTGTCTGACGCGGCCAAATATGATGTGGCCTGCACCTCCAGCGGCATTGACCGTAAAGGCACCAAAACAGGCATTGGGAATACCATCGCTCCCGGTGTCTGTCATACTTTTTCTGCAGATGGAAGGTGCGTCTCACTTCTGAAAATATTATTTACCAACGAATGCATTTTTAACTGCGCCTACTGTCTGAACAATTGTACAACAGATGTAAAGCGCGCCGCATTCACCCCCGATGAGATCTGTACCCTTACCATGGAATTTTATCGTCGGAATTACATTGAAGGGCTGTTCCTGAGTTCCGGTATTATGGTCAGCCCCAATTATACCATGGATCTCATCTATCAGACCATTTTCAGGCTCCGCCGAATCCATCATTTCAACGGCTATATTCATGTGAAGTCCATTCCCGGCGCTGACCCCGCCCTGATTGAACGGACGGGATATCTGGTGGATCGTATGAGTATCAATCTGGAACTTCCCACAGCAGACAGTCTGCGGCAGCTGGCTCCCTGTAAATCCCGGACTACTATTTTAAAACCCATGCGCCAGATTCAGAACCGTATCACTGACAACAAACAGGAGCTGATGGTTTACCGGGAAACGCCCCGGTTCGTCCCGGCAGGCCAGTCTACCCAGATGATTATCGGCGCCACACCGGAAAATGATTTTCAGATTATGAGCGTGGCAGAAAGTCTCTATCAGAAATTTCAGCTCAAACGTGTCTTTTACTCGGCCTTTGTAAATGTAAACGACAACTCCATGCTGCCTGCTCTGCCCGGCGGCCCCCCATTGCTTCGGGAACACCGGCTGTATCAGGCAGACTGGCTGCTGCGCTATTATCATTTCCACGTTTCGGAGCTTTTATCGGAGGACCGTCCGGATTTTAACATTTTTCTGGATCCCAAATGCGACTGGGCTCTGCGCCATCTGGAATATTTCCCTGTGGAAATCAACAAGGCCTCTTATCAGACGCTGCTGCGGGTGCCCGGCATTGGCTATAAATCTGCGGAACGGATTGTAAAAGCCCGCAGAAGAAACCGCCTGTCCTTCGACGACCTGAAGAAAATCGGCGTGGTATTAAAGCGGGCTCTGTATTTTATCACCTGTTCCGGAAAAATGATGTACAACACCAAACTGGAAGAAAATTATATCTGCCAGAACCTTATGCGGGACAAAACCCAGATTCCAAAGGATATCCGGGAAGGCGGCTACCAGCAGCTCAGTTTCTTTGACCAGGATATGCGGGCGGACTTTCAGCTGACAGACGCTCAGATTATCCCTCCCGGACAGCGGATTGTCTCCCTTTAGAAAGGACGGTATTTATGTATATATTTCTCTGTGAAGACAGCATTGACGGTATTTTCACCGGAGTATATGACGCCTGGGCCAGCAGATACGGTCATGGGAATATTTCCCTTACTACCTGTCCGCCGGATAACTACAGTCTGTTCAGCGAATACATTACGGTGCAGACGGATTATGAAAAAAGTGAAAAGGTGGCCCGCACTCTGCGCAGCCGCCTTGGAGAAGAAACTTATACGGAACTCTGTCAGGCTGCCTCTTCCCTGGAGGAACACAGCCGTAAAGCAGACATGAACAAAGCAGAAGCCATCTACCGCACCATTGTTCTGGCGCTGGCTCTGGAAGACGGCAGCAAAGTTCTGAATTATCTGGGAGAACCTTATGTAAACCGGGTATTCCGGCTTTCCAGAAGCACCAGCAACGAAGCCCATCACCTGTTGGGATTCCTGCGGTTTCAGGAACTGGAAAACGGACTTCTTTTCGCCCGGATTCATCCCAGGAACCATGTTCTCCCTTTCCTGGGAGAGCACTTTTCCGACCGCCTTCCCCAGGAAAATTTCATGATTTACGATGCCGCACATAACCAGGCCGCCCTCCACCCAAAGGGAAAGGGATTCTTCCTTACGGATACCAGAGAACTGGATCAGGAAATGATTCACCGTTATTCTCCGGAAGAACTGGAATATCAGAAGCTCTGGTGCGGATTTTTTGACAGTATTGCCATTGAAGCCCGGATTAACCCCAGACTCCAGAACCAGAATATTCTCAAACGGTTCCAGCAGGATGTGATTGAATTCAGTTCCAGGCAGCGTTAAGACTCTCCCAGCAGGTTACTGAGCGCCGCAAACTGCTCCAGTGTCAGGGCTTCTCCCCGGATATCGGGCGCAAGCCCCATGGTCCCAAGGGCATTTACAATCTGCTGTTTTTCCAGATTCAGCTCTGCACCATTGTTCAGACCGTTTACCAGTGTTTTACGCCGCTGGTTAAAGGAGGCACGTATCATCCGAAACATCAGGCTTTCATCCCTGACCTGCACCGGGTTCTCTCTGTGCCTGGTAAGACGTATCACAGCGCTTCCCACCTTAGGCCGGGGAATAAAACAGTTGGGCGGTACGTTTGCCACAATTTCCGGTCTGGCATAATACCGGACTGCCAGAGAAAGCGCTCCGTAATCTTTCGTTCCGGGCCCCGCCTGCATACGCTCTGCCACTTCTTTCTGAACCATAATCGTGATACTGTCCACCGGGACATGGCTTTCAAATAATCCCATAATAATGGGAGTTGTAATATAATAAGGCAGATTTGCCACTACTTTTATGGGCCTGCCCTGATTCTTTTCCTGCGCCAGACGGTTAATGTCCACTTTCAGGATATCTTCATTCAGTACCTCTACATTTTCATATGCACTTAAAGTATCCGCCAGAATGGGGATCAGATTCCGGTCTATCTCCACTGCTGCCACCTCTCTGGCATTTTCGCAGAGATACTGGGTCATGGTTCCGATTCCCGGACCGATTTCCAGTACAAAATCCTCCTGCGTAATCTCTGCCGCCTGGATAATTTTCTCCAGAACTCTGGGGTCAATCAGAAAATTCTGTCCGAACTTTTTCTGAAAATTAAAATTATATTTCTGTAATACCGCAATGGTATTCTGTGGTTTTCCTAAATCAGCCATTGTTACCTTCTTTCTGCTGTTGTCTGTTTTAACTGCCTGCCCCGCCGGCCATTTCCAAAAATTTCTGCCAGTTTCTGAAACCGGCATGGCGGCATATGGAGCCCTTTCTGTTCCAGAGCCTGTCAGTAAAGTATCCTGCACAGCCCTGTTGTTATCGCCATTCCCCCTGATAAAAATACGGGAAACAGGAACAATGCCCGTTCACCTGCCGCAAGCAGGCCCAGGAAACTGAGAAAAAACCAGATTCCGCTTACTGCGGTGCACAAAAGGATTCCTCCCGCTGTACCTGGTGCAATTTCCTGACGAATCAGCATTCTGCACAAAAAGCCAAAGACCTGCATTCCAAGCTGAAACCCGAAAATTTTTCCGGCCGATACTGCTATTGCCAGCAGATATTTCTTCCTGTCCACCGGAAAGTAACGAATCTTCTCATACATGGAGCGCCAGTGTTCCTTTTCCCATCTGGTATAAGACACCATCACCCCAAGGAGAAATACCATCATGGTCAGGGCTGACACCGTACATATAAACAGGGGTTCTTTATAATCTGCTGAAAGAAGCAGCTGAAAATAAAGGCTTTCCCCCAGAAACAAAAGCATAAATCTGGCTCCCACAGGCTTTCTGTCAAGCTCTCTTATGTTTTCCCATGTTCTTTTCCCCATCTCCGCCTCCTTTTGTCATATGATACATCCACCAGGACAGATCCGTATCCTCGCAGAGAATCCCGCTTTCTGTTTCTTTCAGCCAGTCCCGCGCCAGACCGTATTTTCTGTCGTACAGATCTTTCCTGTTTTCCGGTATCTGCTGCCGGTCCAGCAGAGCGTCAAATCCCACGCTGCTCACCTGAATTCCCACGATTTCCGGATAATTCTCATCCCGGAGCTTTCGGCCCATTTCCGGGCTTCCCTTTATCCTGCAATAACGGGACAGAAGATGCTCCACAGAGTCTGTGTAGAGGATCTCTCCTTGTTCTATCAGGGCAATCCGGTCAGCCACCTGCTCCAGATCTGAAGTCAGATGAGAGGAAAACAGTACGCTGAGCTGTTCTTCTTCCACTGCTTCCTGCAGCATGTCCAGAAATTCCTTCCGAAAAACCGCGTCCAGATTTCCCGTGGGCTCATCCAGCAGTAAAAGCCTGGGCCTGTGCGCCATGGCAAAGGCGAACTGGAACTTCATCCGGCTGCCCTGAGACAGCCATCCCAGCCGCTCAGACTTATCCAGGCCGCAGACAGACAGCCATCTCTTCCATCTCTCTTCTGTAAAATCCGGGTAAAACCTTCCGAACACCAGTCCGTTTTTCCAGAGGCTCTCTGTTTCCAGGAACATGTGTTCATCCAGTACAAACCCGGTCCGGGCCTGCACATCTGTACGGTTTTTTCTCATATTCACCCCGTTTAACCAGATGTTCCCCCTGTCTGCAGAGGTATGGCCTGTCAGTATCCGGATGGTAGTGGTCTTTCCGGCCCCATTTCTGCCCAGCAGGCCCAGAATATTTCCCGGCGGTATTTCAAAGGAAACATTTTTCAGCCGAAACCGTCTGTATTTTCTGGAAAGTCCCTCCACTTTCAGACCATATGAACTGCTGCCTGTGTGACCCGCCTTTAGCTTTTCCATTCTCTCCTCCCTTTCAGGGCTGTTATGGGATATTACTGACTGCCGCCTTTACAGCTGCCGGTTCCTCCGGCAGCTCCTCAGCTCCTTCCTGCTCTCCCTGGCAGAAGGTCAGCCCCCGGTTACAGTTCCTCAAACAATACCTCTATATAATCCGTCATATCCTCTCTGGAAAGTCCGGCTTTTTTCCACTCTGCCGCCAGCCTGCCCAGTTCTTCTTCCAGCATCTGTATCTTTTTTTCTCTGAGCATACCGGTATTCTGGCTGGATATATAGAAGCCTTTTCCTGCCACCGGATAAATCAGTCCTTCCTGTTCCAGTTCTTCATAGGCCCGTTTAGTGGTAATCACGCTGATCTGCAAATCCCTGGCCAGAGAACGGATGGACGGAAGAGCCTCTCCTGCCTGCAATTCTCCCGCAATTACCGCATCTTTTATCTGACGGACAATCTGCTCATAAATTGCCAGATTACCTGTATTGGAAATTATAATTTTCATGATGCAGTCCCTTCCTGTTCTGATTCAGACTCTTACAGTTCATCGTAGTACAGACTGGCATCGGCAGTCTTCCGGTAAAAATACCCGATTGCCAGAAAGCTGATCAGATAATTCAAAGCCGGCAATATGGATGCCGGAATACTCCAGAACCCTCCGGTTGACACAAGATTAATAAAAGTAATTCCCACATCCAGAGACTGTACCATAATGGAACATCCCGGCCATTTTGTCCCGTCGTTCCTCTCACTTCCCTTTATGGGCTGCACCGTTGCAATCTGACAGGAACTGAGGCCCAGACTTACCGGTATTGCTTTCGCAACTATATCCCACCAGAATTTTTCTGCCCTCTGGTCTGCACAGGCAAACTCTGCTGATGCAATCAGCAAAAGAATCATACTCACCCAGGCCATTTTCCGTATCTGCATGGCAGCAAATTCCTTTCTGCTCACAGGAAGCAGGTACGTCAGCCTGTGATTCTGAAGACTCATCATAATAATCAGCCCTATGTTGCTAAAGCAAAGACTGATCATCAGCCGATCTGCCAGTTCCCGTCTGTTCTCTGCCCCTCCTGCAGCCGGAAGGAATCCCACAATAATTCCGGCCAGAAACAGTGCAAATGCAAATTTTCCACGAAAAGTATGCAGGGAACCACGGATTTCCACAAGAATCTCCCGTCCTGTAAACAGAAATTTTGCTGGTGTAAAATTTCCTGTTTCCTGATTCTGGCAGCATGTTTCCATACGATTCATTCTCATCCCTCTTTTCTCCCGGTGCTGTTTACAGTGCCGGCATCACCCAAACCATCTGTCAGAATTTTCCATCCAGATAATATATCAGGTCTGCCAGCCCAGGACGGGACACCTTCACATCCACCCACAGTTCCCGGCCATCTTCCTGAACCAGCCCCTCCTCATAATATTCCATCTTCCGTCTGCCAATCAGACGGCTGTTAAGATAATCCATCTGCACCCTGCTGCCGCGCACAATTTTGTACTGTTTTTCCAGTTCCGGCATGGTCAGGGAAAAAATCTGATGACCTTTGGACAGCATGGTAACCGCATCTGCATACTGCTCCAGTTCTTCCGTCAGATGAGTGGCAAAAAGAATACTGCAGCCACCTTTCCGTACATCATACAAAAGATTCATCCATTCCCGGCGAAACACCGGGTCCAGACCTGACTCCGGCTCATCCATCAGAATCAGGCCAGGGCGATGAGCCAGTGCAAAAGCAAGCTGGAACTTCATATAGCTGCCCTTTGACAGTTTTCTGAGATTCTGCTTCACATCCACATCGAACTGTCTGCAGTATGCCAGAAAATCATTCTGCACATATTTTTCATAATATCTTCCATAAATGGCTCCTGCATGTTTTGCAGATAAATCCAGCCGGAAATAATCATCGTCAAAAATAATTCCCAGTTCCTCTTTGCACCGTTCCGGTTCCTGTTTCATACTGACTCCCTTCAGCCACAGGTCGCCCTGACTGATACGGGAAAGGCCGCAGATCATATGAAACAATGTTGTCTTTCCGGCTCCGTTTCTGCCAATTACTCCCATTAGCATTCCCGGCTCCAGTGTCAGATTGATATCCCGCAGCCAGAAGGTGGTTCCACGTTCTGCCCCGGCACCTTCGATTCGTAATACTGGTTGCATGGGTACCTCCCTTCTTTCTGCAGAAACAAAGTGTGCATATACTGTATATGTTTATATATACAGTATATGCACAGATATGTCAATACTTTATTCAGATATTCCAAAAAGTTTTATTTTACTTTGGAAAACAGTCTCCGGGCATTTTCTCTGGCAGCAGCTATCACTTCTTCACTGGTAATTCCCCGCAGTTCTGCAATTTCCTGAGCCACATAAGGCAGATTCAGAGAAGAATTCCGTTTTCCCCGCTCCGGTTCCGGAGACAGATACGGGCAATCCGTTTCCAGCAGAATATGTTCCAGGGGGATGACAGCTGCGGTTTCCTTTAATTTCCTGGCATTCTTAAAGGTTATCACTCCGCCGATTCCAATGTAATAGCCCATTCTGATATATTCCATGGCCTGTTCCGGCGAATAGGAAAAGCAGTGTATCACCCCTGGTATCTGCTCTCCGTGAATGCCCTGCACCAGTTTCAGCGTATCCTCTGCCGCCTCTCTGGAATGAATGATCACCGGCAGTTCCTGTTCCCTGGCCAGCTCCATCTGCCGGCAGAACCAGTAACGCTGATTCCGCCTGGCCTCATCCTCTTTTTCCCAGTAATAGTCCAGGCCAATCTCTCCCACAGCCACAACTTTGGGCTGGCTGCACCTTTCCCTCATCCATTCATATACTTCTTCATTCAGGTCGCCAATCTCACTGGGATGGATGCCAACAGCCCCGTATACAAAGGGATATTCCTCTGTAAGGGCAAGGGTTTTTTTCACCCCTTCCAGGTCAGATCCCACATTTATAATGGTTTCAATCCCATGTTCCTCCATGGATAACAGCAGTTCCTTCCGGTCAGGGTCAAATCTTCTGTCATCATAATGGGCATGACTTTCAAATATCATAATATCACACTTTCTGCATTATCTTCAATTTTGTGTATCAGGCAGATACTGTTTTTCTGTTTCCGCTTCACGTTATACAGAGCTCCGTCTGCAGCATAGAGAAAATCCCACATCCTGTTCTGATGTGTGGGAACGCTGTTTCGGATTCCCTGTGATACCGTTACATACTCTGACACCTGAGAACCTTTATGCTCTATCTTCAGTTCCGAAATTCTCTGCCTCAGTTCACCGGCCAGCGTCAGAATTTCCTTATCGGTTTTCCCGTAATAGATAATAATAAATTCGTCGCCGCCATATCTGGCGCAAAAGATATCCCTGTCCCGCTCCATCAGTTCTTTTAAAATTGCGCCGATTTTCTGCAGGCAGTTATCACCTGCCTGATGGCCATATGTGTCATTATACTGTTTGAAGTAATCCACATCAAAAATTTCAATGGAAAGGCACTCCTGATTTTCACTGGCTTTGTCGAATATCTTTCCTGCAAAATCATTGAGCTTATAACGATTGGGCAGCCCTGTCAGGGCATCCTTCTCGGAACGCTCCTGCAGTTCTTTCTTTTCCTTTATCAGAGTTTCCTCTTTCAGACGGGCTTCTTTCAGGCTGAACCGCAGCCTGGTGGAATGATGAATCACTCCCACATTTTCTTCTTTCAGAATCTTTCCGTCCTCATAAAGGCTGGCGCAGGATTCCAGATACTTTTCCCGCTGTCCGGTATTCCTGTAATACTCCGCCTGCCGGCGCAGCAGCTCCATCCGCAGATTGGTGATGCCTGTTTCTTTTACCAGGATTTCCAGCCCTGGAAAAATTCTCTCCAGTTCCTGATACTTTTCAATTTCCAGAAGAAAATCCAGAAAATCAAAAATATCCTCATGGCTGTCCATAATAATCTGGAGATTTTCCAGTTTCTGAATCAGATGTTCGATGTATCGGTCCCGCTCCTTAAGGCTTCCCTGTGCATGACGTATCCTGGCAGAAAGCCCCAGAGCCATAAATAAATCAATCCCTGATTCTTCCGTTTCCCCAATCTCACGGATTTTTTCTTCATACTCCACAGCTTCCTCCAGGTTTTTCTGAAACAGGCTGCATCTTCCCAGTGCGGCGTATGTGTTGGCCAGATTTCCTCTTCCAAAAAATTCCTGCCTGTAATTCAGGAAAATATTCCGGGCTTTTTTCAGGTACCGGATGGCGGAGTCAAACTCTCCAAATCCCATATACAGACGTCCGATATTACTGGTAACCAGAGCTGTCTCATAGGGACAGTCATATTTTTCCCCATAAGACAGCGCTGTAATATACTGATCCAGTGCAACTGTAGTGTTCCCCCGGTTAAAAGCATCAATTCCCATCACGTTATGGGAACGTATCAGCAGGTCCCACTGGGAGGCTTTCCGCTGGTTTACAATACTTTCCGCCAGACACAGCATCAGATTCTGATGATCGTTCAGGCAGAGATAGCTTTCTGCCAGATAATAATAAGCAAAACCGAGAAGATACGGGTCACTCTTCTCTTTTCCAATGTCCACCAGCCTGCGGCAGCTTTCCATGTAGGGCTCTCCTCTCTCGTAACGGAGCTCCATCATTTCCTCTGCCTGTGCCTGAATTTCTTTCCCGTAATTTGTAAAATCCATCCTTTTGTTCCTCCGTAACAGCCCGTCCCTGGGCTGCCCGATTTTCTGTTCCCGCAAAAGGGTCTGACTCCTGTTTAACAGATTTCCGCGCCGGAAGGCATGTTCTTTTCAGGCGTTACCAGTGCCAGTTCTCCATTTTCATTCTCTGCACAGAGCAACATTCCTTCGGATAATACACCTGCCAGTTTTGCCGGTTTCAGATTTACCAGTACCATGACTTTCTTTCCCACCATCTCTTCCGGAGAATAGTATTTCCGGATACCGGACACAATCTGTTTTACCTGACTTCCGATACGCACCTGAGAACAGAGAAGTTTTTTGGATTTGGCTACTGCTTCACAGGCGATAATCTCTCCCACCTGGAACTGCATTTTCATAAAATCATCGTATTCAATTTCTGCTTTCGGTTCCAGATCTATCCCGGCTTCTTCCGGTTCCGGCTCCGATTCCTGAATTTCCGGATACAGTTCTTCCACTTTTGCCAGTACCTCCTCCGGCTTCATCCGCTCAAACAGGATTTCCGGCTGAGAAGTTACCTTTGTCCCGCTTCCGTAATGGCCGAAACTGCCCAGTTCTTCAAAGGGCACTTCAAAAGCATTTAACTGAGACAGAATTTTCTCCGAGGTTTCCGGCATAAAACTTTTTAACAGGCTGGCGCCAATGGTGATACTCTCCACCAGATTGTACAGAACCGTGGCAAGGCGCGGTCTGGAGGCCTCCTCTTTTGCCAGAATCCAGGGAGTTGTCTCGTCTATATATTTGTTGCAGCGTTTAAACAGATTGAAAATTTCCGTCAGAGCATCTGCCACACGCAGTTCATTCATTTTGGCTGTAACTTTGTCCACAGCACCTGTAACCACCCGTTTCAGGTCTTCGTCCACGTCTTCCGCCACATTTTCATTGGTGACGATTCCGTCAAAATATTTATTGCTCATGGAAACCGTGCGGTTTACCAGATTTCCCAGGGTATTTGCCAGGTCGGAGTTGCGCCGCTCCGTCACCAGCTCCCAGGAAATCACTCCGTCATTTTCAAAGGGCATTTCATGGAGCAGGAAATAACGGATGGCGTCCACGCCGAAAATCTCCGTCATTTCATCGGCATAAAGGACATTCCCCTTGGATTTACTCATTTTTCCGTCTCCCTGCAGCAGCCAGGGATGGCCGAAAATCTGTTTCGGCAGGGGCAGATCCAGAGCCATCAGGAAAATCGGCCAGTAAATCGTATGGAAGCGAATAATGTCTTTTCCAATCAGATGGAGTTCCGCCGGCCAGTTCTTTTTGAATAATTCACTGGAATTTCCTTCTGCATCATACCCGATTTTTGTGATATAGTTGCTCAGTGCATCCAGCCACACATAAACCACATGTCCGGGGTCAAAATCCACCGGGATTCCCCAGCTGAAAGAAGTTCTGGATACGCATAAATCCTGAAGGCCCGGCAGCAGGAAATTGTTCATCATCTCATTTTTCCTGGATACAGGCTGAATAAATTCAGGATGGGTGTTAATGTGCTCAATCAGACGATCGGCATATTTGCTCATCTTAAAGAAATAAGCCTCTTCTCTGGCCGGCTGCACTTCTCCGCCGCAATCCGGACATTTCCCATCCACAAGCTGGGATTCTGTCCAGAAAGATTCACAGGGGGTACAGTACAGCCCTTCGTAAGCGCTTTTGTAAATATCTCCCTGTTCATAGAGTTTTTTGAAAATTCTGGCCACCTGTTCTTCGTGGTCTTTGTCAGTGGTACGCACAAAACTGTCGTAGGAGGAATTCATCAAATCCCATATTTCTTTTACCTTTCCTGCCACCTGGTCCACATATTCTTTGGGCGTAATGCCGGCTTCTTCTGCCTTAATCTGGATTTTCTGCCCATGTTCATCCGTTCCGGTCTGAAAGTAAACGTCATATCCTTCCTGACGCTTAAATCTTGCAATGCTGTCTGCCAGTACAATCTCGTAGGTATTTCCAATATGGGGTTTCCCGGATGTATAGGCAATGGCTGTTGTCATGTAATATTTCCCTTTGGTGCATTTTGTACACATATTATCTGCCTCCTTAAATTACTGTAATGCAAATGCGCCGCGTATTTTCCAGCGTGTGGGGTTTACTGCGCCATTTGCGGTGCGTCAGAGCATACGCATAATTATTTTTCTCTTATAGGAAAATACTTTCACGCGTTAGCGTGACAAGGTCTTTCCTGTAGAATAAAATAGCCGCCTTCTGTATCAGTCAGAAGGCGGTTTTCCGCGGTACCACTTCTTTTCGCCCTTTTTTCACAAAAAGGACCTTGGTAAGTATCATATACTTTTCGCTGTAACAGGCGAACCCGTCACTGCCTGTTCGTATTTCCGCATCCTCGGTCTTCGCCGGGCCGGAAAACATCGTTCGGCAATGCCACTCCAAAGCCATCTTCTGCATAACCTCCTGCGTTCCCTTTCACCAGCCGGAACTCTCTGTATCATTCCTTTATGCATACTCTCTTTTTCACAGTGTTTGGTTTGTTTATATTTTATCAAAGACTATCACAGAACCGCCATAAAGTCAAGAAAAATGACGGTTCTGTGAAAACACATACCGGTTCAGCCGCTCAAAGGCTTCCTCTACTCTCTCAAAGGGCAGTGCCAGATTCATACGGACAGAACAGGTTCCATGAAACATTCTTCCGTCCTGCCAGGCAACTCCCACCTTCCATCCCGCTTTCAGCACCTCGTCAACAGTGGTTCCATGTTCCTGGCACCACCGGGAACAGTCCGGGAACAGCATATAGGTCCCTTCCGGTTTACTTACCTGCACCCCTGGAAAATGCTCCTCCATATAATTGCAGGCATAGTTTACATTTGTGCTCAGTACCTGCCGCAGCTCGTCCACCCATTCCTGCCCTTCCGGCTTATATGCCCCAATCAGCGCATGCATGGAAAGGACGTTCATGCTGTTGTAGTGGGATTTACTGCCCTGGGCCCGCACCCGGTCCTGCAGATACCGGTTATAAATAATATGATAGCTGCCCACCAGTCCAGCCAGATTGAAGGTTTTGCTGGGCGCATAGACCGCCACCGTGCGGTTCCTGGCGTCCTCGCTGACTGACTGGGTGGGAATGTGCGTGTGATGATTCAGAATAATGTCCGACCAGATTTCATCTGAAATTACCAGGCAGTCATTTTTCCGGTAAACTTCCATGGCCTGCTCCAACTCCCACCGTTCCCAGACCCGGCCGCAGGGATTGTGGGGACTGCAGAACACTGCCACATGAATCTGATGTTCTTTCAGTTTTCTGTCCATGTCCTCATAATCCATACGCCAGATATGATTTTCATCCTGTTTCAGGGGACTGTGGATGATTCTGTAACCATTGTTTTCAATACTGCCTGTAAATCCAATATAAGTGGGGCTGTGCAGAAGAACTTTATCCCCCGGAGCCGCGAAAGCATTCAGGCAGGACACCACGCATCCCAGAACACCGTTTTCATACCCGATGTTTTCCGGCTTCAGGCCCGTTACACCGTTTCTGCTTTCCTGCCACCGGATAATGGACTGAAAGTATTCGTCAGTGGGGATAAAATAACCGAATGCCGGATGTTTCACCCGCTCTGTTATGGCCTCCTGCACTGTGGGGACTGTTGGAAAATTCATATCTGCCACCCACATGGGAATAGCGTCAAAACCATCTTCCGGTGCTGCCGGAGCACCGCTCATCTCCGTTCCCAGTGCGTCCACTGCAATGGCATCTCTGCCATGACGGTCCATGACAGAAGTAAAATCGTACTTCATGACTGTTTCCTCCGTATGTTATTTATTCTGTCATATATTTTATCACACACCGGCGGTTTCGCACATGGTTTTCAAAAATATTTTGAAGTAAGACGCTGCACCATATAGTGATTGGCTTTGTACTCCGGCTCGTCGGAAAGTTCCGGCAGTTTTATGGTTCCCCGGTATTTGCGGGCCAGCGCCCGTTCCAGCAGAAAATCGCAGAGTTCCGGATTTTTAGGCAGCAGCGGCCCATGGAGATATGTGCCCATTACATTTTTATAAAGGACGCCTTCCCACCCGCAGTTTTCCCGGTTGCCATTCCGTATAAATGTCCAGAATATTCAGTCCCTCAATTCTGTCCCTTTCGGTTTTATAATATTTTCCCAGAAGCTGCCCCGGCATGTGCAAAATACTGAAAATCCACATCTCACAGCCAGGAAATATCCTTTCCATCCTGAGAACCGTCATTAATCTGGATAATAATATCTTTCGGCTTTCTGTCTTTGAGCATCATGGATATTTTCTGCTGGAACCCAACGGGATTTTTGGCCAGATAAAGTATTACCTGCGCGCCATTAATCTGAAAACTCCCTTCCCGGCTGTTTCCATAATCGAAGGTTTCCACTGCCCTGCGGAACCCGTGTACCGGAGCTCCCAGTGCCTTAAGACCCGCATAAGCCGAAAGGGTATTATACACATTATAGGGGCCGCTGGCCTGAGACTGTATGGGAATTCCTCCAATCCGAAACCGGTAACGTCCTTTTTCAAACCGTACCTCCTCTGCTGTATAATCCGGCAGGGGCCGCTTCCAGCCGCAGCCTGGACAGCGGTAAATTCCCAGCTGTCCATAATGGAAAAAGTCATATTCCAGTTTTTCCCCGCAAAAATGGCAGAAGGTACTTTCCCGGATTTTTGGATTGGAACTGTGGTCAAACATTTTTTCATTAATCCCGTAAGTTACCAGTCTGCGGCCGCATTTTCCGGCCAGAGTCCAGGAGAGAAAATCATCTCCGTTTACAATAAGGACTTCCTCCGATACCTCCGAAAGAGCTGTCCGGATTCTGTCACAGATGGTATCAATTTCCCCATATCGGTCTATCTGGTCCCGGAAAATATTGGTAAGAAGCACACAGCCCGGCTGCAGCAGGGGCAAAATCTGCACAGATGCAAATTCGTCCACTTCAATACAGGCATAATCAATGTCCAGTTCTCCTTTTCTGTCAGCGGCCAGAACAAATGCCGAAATTACCCCGTTCAGCATATTTGCCCCGGTTCGGTTCGTAAGCACTTTTTTTCCTTCACTTCTCAGCACATGGCAGAGAATACCGGTGGTTGTGGTTTTTCCATTGGTTCCCATTACCGCAATGATCCCGCACCGGACTTTCTTCGCCATGGAAGGCAGAATATTCGGGTCAATCAGCCCCGCCGCATATCCTGGTATGGTACTCCCATCCCTTCTGGTCAGTCCGCGAATCAGCATACTTATACTTTTTGCGCACAGAATTGCCAGTTTTTCCCGCAGTCTCATGATATATGGCTTATCCTTTCCTGCAATGATATCGGATTATAACAATTCTTTCTCCAGGCTCTCTGAAGACAATATCATTTCACAAGTATAACTGACTTTCAATATAACCACCCTTAAGATTTTTATACCTGGTTTTGCAGATATTTTCGCGCTTTCGCGTGACAGGATCTTTCCTGTAGAAGAACAAAGCGGACAGGTCCGCAGGGGCTCCCTGAATCCCTCACTCATGAGGGGCCTGGACGGTTTGCTGCGCCGAGTGCGGTCACGCAGTGACATCTTCTATTCGCACGAGCGTGCATATTATTTTTTATTCTACAGGAAGACATTTTCGCGCTTTAGCGTGACAGGGGCTTCCTGTAGAATAAAAAAATCCCGGAAACCCAAAATACAGGGTTCCAGGATACATTCTTCTTTAATTATATCTTAATTTATATGTTTTCATCATTTATCAGAACGTGCAATCCGGTATGCCTGCCCGTGTCCGGAAACGATTCAAATATTTCAATGAGTCAAATTGTCTGCCAGTTGTTTCCGCTGTTGCTTTGTAAGCCCGGATTCCCTGACTTTCCCGGATATTTTTTCTATCCAGAATTCTTCTGCCTGCTCTCTGCTGAAAACCGAAGATACCTGCTCTGGCATATGTACTACAATCCTGATTTCCTGTTTTTTTCCCGCCATAACAACCACTTCCTGCCAGCAGAGTTCATAGTATACTATGCGCCCGCTGGTAATTTATTCTTTATGGGTTGTTTGAAAGGTTGTAAACATTTACTAAATCACTCCGTTTGTTTCCGCTGCTGAACCATCGGCAAATCCACCCTCCTCTCCCTTCTGTCAGGACTTCTGGAACCGGAACACGGTTCCATCTTATTTTATGGACAGAAGCTGAACCAGAAAAGCTGCAATGCCATCGGCTATATGCTGCAGCACGACCATCTGTTTGAATGGCGCACCATTGAGAAAAACGTTCTGTTGGGACTGGAAATTCAGAATAAGCTGACACCGGAAACAAAAGAAATGGCACTGGATATGCTGAAAACCTACGGTCTTTACAAATTCAAAGACTCCCGGCCCTCTCAGCTTTCCGGCGGCATGCGCCAGCGGGCGGCCCTGATCCGCACCCTTGTGCTGAAACCGGAAATCCTGCTGTTGGATGAGCCTTTCTCTGCTCTGGATTATCAGACACGTCTTACCGTAGGAGATGATATCGGAGCAATTATCAAAAAAGAAGGAAAAACCGCAATTCTGGTAACCCATGATCTGTCAGAAGCAGTCAGTCTGGGCAGCCAGGTACTGGTATTAAGCAAACGCCCTGCCACCATTCAGACTGTGGTAGACATTGATTTTCCTCACAATATCAGCGCTTTGGAACGGCGGAATTCCCCGGAATTTAAAGATTATTTTAACAGAATATGGAAGGAGCTGAATGAAGATGAGTGAAGTTTCCCTTGCTCAGCAGAATTTTCTGCTCACTCAGAAGAAGCATAAACGCACTGTCACAGTCAGCAGGCTGTGCATTTTTATTTTATTTCTGGCTGTCTGGGAAGGAGCCGCCAGACTGGATCTGATTGATTCCTTTATCTTCAGCAGCCCCTCTAAAATACTGCTCTGCGCTTATGGAATGATACTGGATCAGACACTGTTTGCCCATATCGGCATTACATTGTTTGAAACCATTGCCAGTTTTCTGCTTGTAATTATTGTCTCTCTGGCAGTGACAGTAATCTTATGGTTAAATAAAGGGCTTTCAGAAACACTGGAACCTTATCTGGTAATTTTGAACAGCCTGCCGAAATCTGCACTGGCTCCTCTGCTCATTGTATGGCTGGGCGCAACCTACAACACCATTATTATCACCGGCGTATCCGTGGCTATTTTCGGTTCCATCTTAAGCCTGTACACCAGCTTTCAGTCTGTGGATCCGGAAAAAATAAAACTGATTTACACCATGGGCGGCAGAAAATACCATGCCCTCATCAAAGTAATTCTGCCTGCCAACATCCCCACTCTGTTCTCACTTATGAAAGTCAATATCGGTCTGTGTCTGGTAGGGGTTATCATCGGAGAATTCATTGCTTCCCGTCAGGGACTGGGCTATCTGATCATTTACGGCAGCCAGGTGTTCAAACTTGACTGGGTTATCATGTCCATTGTAATTCTCTGCATTCTGGCCTGGGGGCTTTACAGCCTGATTACCCTTCTGGAAAAACGCTACCTGAAACATTTCCTGTAACATAAGGTTCTCTCAGGAGCCCCAGCCATTTTTCCGAAACATTCTGCCTGCTTTCATATCCCGAAACAGTCCTTTTTTCAGGGCTGTTTCGGATTCCTGAATTCCTGCCAGACAACCTCTGTTTCTTCCCTGGCGCAGAGGGAAATCCAGTAATCTCCAATCTGTTTCTGAACAACACTTCTCTTCTGACTACTGCCGGAACCTTTCCCCCCGGTGTGTTCCTCCCTTTTCTCTTCTTTTGCACAGGCCGAAGACAGCAGGATACGGCTGCCAATGGAACATTCTCCGGAATCTGTTTTTTCCACATCAAACTCTATCTGTTCCACCGGAAAGTACATTCCTTCTCCGGTCATTTTAATGTAGCTTTCCTTCAGAGTCCAGATCTGGAAAAAACGGCTGAACACCGGCCAGTCCATTCTTTCTTCCCCTTTTCCCAGAATATAACACTGCTCCCTGGGGCTGCAGCAACGCCGGATCACCGGAAGTTTCACCTGTCTGATTCTTTCCCCGTCCACTCCCACTTCACACCGGGCAACTGCACACACCACAAGGCCTTTTGTGTTGCTCACATTAAAATAAATACCTTCTTCCGGCTTCCAGAAAGGCTTTCCGTGTATTCCTTTTTCCACATAATTTTTGTTAAATTCCATATGAAAGCAACTTTTAAAACCATGATTTAATATTTCATCTGCCAGTTTCCTCTGATATTTCAGATACTCTCCCGGCTTTTCTCCCTGCCTGAGACAGAAAGCATAATAAATCCTTATCATAATTCACCGTTTCATCTCCAAATCACCATTCGCGCTGGCCAATGGCATCCTCCACATCGATCTGGATATCAAACCATTTCAGAATATATTCTACGGTTTCTCCTATGCTTTCCCTGGCTCCGGTTTCCAGTTCACTGTCATTTTCTTCAAATTCTTCCTGCAGGTCGTTGATTGCCAGGGTCATTTCGTCAAATTTCTCCTGTACCTTCTCTCTGTCTCTTTCACCTGTCTCCAGAAAGTCAATCACAGCCTGCACCGGAACTTTTATTTTATCCACCAGAAAATCCGGAAAATACCCGTCACGATACATATCCTCCAGCAGCATATAATCTGCGTCAAATTTTTTCATACTGATTTCCTCCATTTCCTGCTGCCTTTACTGAATTTTTATAAAAAATCTTCTTCCTGCTGCCTCTACTGAATTTTTATAAAAAAGTCCTCATAAATGCCAACAGGTATCCTTTCCTCAAAGGAATATTCTTCCGTAGTTTCCTTTTCAAAATTATAAACCACCACACGCTGCTTTTCCGGATCTGTAATCCAGTATTCCCTGACTCCCGCACTCTGATATTTAAACAGTTTGATAAAATAATCCATTCGTCTGCTGCCGGGAGAAACAATTTCAATGACCCAGTCCGGCGCACCGTGGCATCCTTTTTCATCCAGTCTGGAACTGTCACAGATCACAGACAGATCCGGTTCCACATAATTAAAATCGTCTTTATTCAGAAACACTGCAAAAGGTGCCGGATATACTTCACAATCACCTCCCCTGCCCTGAATATAATTTCCGATAGTTCTGTCCAGGATATGAACCAGACTCTGATGTGTTCTGCCTAGAGGCGCCATATCATAAATCTGTCCGTCAATCAGCTCCGCCCGCTGCCCCTGCGGCAGCGCATAAATGTCTTCTATCGTATGAAATTCTTCTTTCCTCAATGCTTCCATATGATTCACCTGCTCTTTCTTTATTTTCTGTTATACAAAAAAACCCTTTCAGACTTCAGAACGGGAACGTATTTCCTGTAAGACAAAAAGGAGCTGTAAATCCTTACAGCTCCCATTCAGCCAAAGAAGGGACTCGAACCCTCGACCTGCGCATTACGAATGCGACGCGCTACCAACTGCGCCACTTTGGCATATGACACGGAACTGTTCTGTTCCGTCCGTGATTGATAATTCTCAATTATTATACCCGCTTTGACAAAGTTTTGCAATCTTTTTTTCCGGAAAATTAAAAATTTTTCTATTGACATTTTCTGGTTTCCATTTATAATGTATTTTGTGTTTAATAATATTAAACACAAAATACATTATCAGTTTGACTTTACAATCACTATACTTTATGTTTATATTCAGAAAGGATGATTTCCATGGACATTGGACATCGTATGAAAGAACTGCGCATCCAGTACGGGCTGACTCAGCAGGAGCTGGCAGACCGCAGCGAACTCTCCAAAGGATTTATTTCTCAGCTGGAGCGCAACCTCACCTCCCCTTCCGTGGGCACCCTTCTTGACATTATACAGTGTCTCGGCACCACACCGGCGGAGTTTTTTTCCGACCCGGAGCCGGAACAGATTGTATTTAAACAGGAAGACTATTTTATAAAGGAAAATGAGGATCTGCACCATACTATCAAATGGGTCATTCCCAATGCCCAGAAAAATGCCATGGAACCGGTACTTATGACGCTGGCTCCCCACGGAACTTCCGAAATCCAGCTTCCCCATGAAGCCGAGGAATTCGGATATGTACTGAAAGGCTCCATACGTCTCTGCTACGGCGGAAGAACCTATACGGTCAGACAGGGAGAATCCTTTTATTTTAAAGCAGGAAAAAAACACTATCTGGAAAATTACAGCGGCAGGGAAGCGGCCATTCTCTGGGTTTCCACTCCCCCCAGCTTTTAGGAGGATAACAAACGATGAGCAAGCGACTGATTGATTTACAGCATATTACCAAATCTTACGATGGACAGACGGTTCTGGACGACCTGAACCTTTACATCCGTGAAAATGAATTTCTCACCTTACTGGGCCCTTCCGGCTGCGGAAAAACCACTACGCTCCGGATTATCGGCGGTTTTGAAGCACCTGACACAGGCACTGTAATATTTGACGACAAAGACATTACCGGCCTGGCTCCCAACGAACGTCAGCTGAATACGGTATTTCAGAAATATGCTTTATTTCCCCACATGTCCATTGCGGAAAATATCGCCTTTGGACTGAAAATCCGTAAAAAAAGCAAAGCCTACATTGATGATAAAATCAAATACGCCTTAAAGCTGGTGAACCTGGACGGTTTTGAGCGAAGAAGCGTGGATTCCTTAAGCGGCGGCCAGCAGCAGCGGATTGCCATTGCCCGGGCTATTGTAAACGAGCCCAAGGTCCTGCTTCTGGACGAACCGCTGGGCGCTCTGGATCTGAAGCTGCGGCAGGATATGCAGTATGAACTGATACGCCTGAAAAATGAACTGGGCATTACCTTTGTCTACGTTACCCACGACCAGGAAGAAGCACTCACCATGTCGGATACCATTGTGGTTATGAACCAGGGCTACATCCAGCAGATCGGAACCCCGGAAGATATTTACAATGAACCCACCAATGCTTTTGTGGCCGACTTTATCGGGGAAAGCAATATTATTGACGGCCTGATGCTGGAGGACCGTCTGGTAAAAATTCTGGATGTGAATTTCCCCTGTGTGGACGAAGGCTTTGGCTGCAACACCCCGGTAGACGTTGTCATCCGTCCGGAGGATGTGGAACTGGTTGCCCCGGAACAGGGTATGCTGGAGGGAGACGTTATCTCCCTGATTTTCAAGGGCGTCCACTGGGAAATTGAGGTTCAGGCCAATGGCTTTGAATGGCTGGTACAGACCACTCAGATGCATCAGCCGGGTTCCCATGTAGGCATACGGGTAGACCCCTTTAATATCCAAATTATGAACAAACCGGAATCCAGTGACGAAAAGGCGGTGGAATCAGATGCGTAACCTGAAAAGACAGCTCCTGACGGGGCCATATCTCTTATGGATGGCAGGATTTATCCTGCTTCCGGTGGTAATGATACTTTATTATGCCTTTACCACCACCAGCGGCCATTTTACCCTGTTGAATATCACATCCATATCTGCCTCCATCCATATGAAGGCACTTTTGCTCTCCCTGAAGCTGGCACTGATCTGTACCGGAATCTGCCTGATTCTGGCTTATCCTCTTGCCATGATTTTAAACAAAATGAAAATCAGACGACAGGGATTTATTGTATTTATTTTTATCCTGCCCATGTGGATGAATTTCATGCTGCGTATTCTGGCCTGGCGGATGCTTCTGTCTAACAACGGTGTCATCAATACTTTTCTGAGCACCCTGCACCTTCCGCCTCTGGATATTTTAAATACGCCCTTTGCCGTGGTTTTCTGCATGGTGTATGATTTTCTTCCTTTTATGATACTTCCTGTCTATAATGCCATGGCGCGGATTCAGCCGGATATTATTGAAGCCGCCAGAGATCTGGGCGCGGGAAGCGTAACCATATTTTTTAAAATTATTGTGCCCCTTACCATGTCCGGGGTTATCAGCGGCATTACCATGGTATTTGTTCCGGCTCTGACTTCTTTCGCCATTTCCGACCTTCTGGGGGGCGGCAAGGTACTGCTTATCGGAAATGTGATTGAACAGGCCTTTATGCAGGAATACAACTGGAACCTGGGCTCCGGCCTTTCACTGGTACTGATGGTATTTGTCATTGCAAGTATGGCCCTGATGAGTTCTAAGGGAGACGAAGGAGGTGCCGGCGTATGGTAAAAAAATCTGCGGAACGGATATATCTGGCCATTATTTTTCTGTTTTTGTACCTCCCCATTGTGGTGCTGATTATTCTGTCCTTTAATGACTCCAAAACCAGAGTACAATGGGGAGGATTTACCCTGAAATGGTACAAAAACCTTTTTTCTGACAGTACCATTATGGCAGCTTTTGGAACCACCGTTCTGATTTCTCTGGCTTCCGCCCTGTTTGCCACCCTTCTGGGTACCCTGGCAGCTCTGGGCATTGACGCCATGAAAAAACGCAGTCAGGCCATTATGATCGGCGCCACCAATATTCCGCTGCTTAACGCGGATATTGTTACAGGCATTTCCATGATGCTTCTGTTTGTTCGTTTTACCAGACTGGGCATGAACACGGTGTTGATTGCACATATTACCTTTAACATCCCCTATGTTATCCTGAATGTGCTTCCCCGGCTGAAACAGAGCAGCCGCACCACTTACGAAGCCGCACTGGATTTAGGCGCTACGCCCCTGTATGCTTTTGTCAAAATCATCTGGCCCCAGATACGTCCTGGCGTGCTTTCCGGCTTTCTCATGGCAATGACCATGTCGCTGGATGATTTCTCCGTTACCTATTTCACCAAAGGCGCAGGCATCAACACCCTGTCCACCATGATTTATACGGAAATGCGCAAAGGCATTCGGCCGGAAATGTACGCCCTGTCCACCATTTTATTTTTACTGGCTCTGGTACTGCTGCTGTTTATGAACTTCGGACCTTCCGCCCGCAAAGAAAAAAAAGGAGAACTGTCCCCATGAAACATACATCACATTTCCCCCTCAAAATTTCCGGAATACGCAGATTTCTTCACAGGAACCGGAATAAAATACTGCTGCTGGCCGCATTTGCCCTCCCTCTTTTATCAGGCTGCGGCAAAGACTCAGAAAACACCCTGACCATCCTGAATTACGGAAAATACCTGGAACCGGAAGCCATTAAAATGTTTGAGGAAGAAACAGGCATTAAAGTGGAATATGAGGAATATATTACACCGGAAAATATGTACACCAAATACCGGGCCGGCGCCATTGACTACGATTTAATCTGTACCTCAGATTACATGGTGGAAAAACTGATTCAGGAAGGAGAAGTTCAGGAACTGAATTTTGACAATATCCCTCTGAAAGAAAACCTGGATTCCGACTATTTTGATTTTTCAAAATCCTTTGACCCGGAAAACAAATATACCATTCCCTATTTTTTCGGAACAGTAGGAATTCTCTATAACAAAGACATGGTAGATGAATCCAGAGTAAATTCCTGGAATATTCTGTGGGATGAAGCATACAGCGGACAGATTATCATGGCAGACTCTGTCCGGGACTCTTTCATGGTACCCCTGAAACTGCTGGGAGAATCTCTGAATACCACAGATGAAAAAGCCCTGAAACAGGCGCAGGATATGCTGATTCAGCAGAAACCTCTGGTCTATTCCTATCTGGTGGATGAAGCCCAGGACGAAATGATTGGAAATAACGCCGCCATGGCCGTTGTCTATTCTGGAGAGGCAGGCTATGCACTGGAATTTAATGACAAACTTGCTTTTTCCGTACCGGAAGAGGGTTCTAATATGTGGATTGATTCCTGGTTTATTCCAAAATCTGCAAAACAGAAAGAAAATGCCGAAAAATTCCTGAATTTCCTGTGCCGGGAAGATATCTCCATGATGAATTTTGACTATGTGTATTATGCCACCCCAAACATCAGAACCAGAGAATCCCTGGATGAGGAACTGCAGGAAAATACCACGATTTTCCCTCCGAAAGAAACTCTGGACAACTGCGAAGTGTTAAAACCCCTGGACGACGAAGCCACCATGAAGCTGAATCTGCTCTGGAAAGAAGTCAAGGCAGCGGACTGAATGGAAAAAACAAAACAGGCGGACTGCCATACTTAATATTAATTGCGGATAAACAAAAAAGAATGCGCCATGCGCATTCTCCGCCTGCGGCGGGTCGCTTTAGCGACAT
>OFGR01000861.1_pt1 | contig 27667 bp, 18 predicted proteins | sample 1521811 | NCBI WGS metagenome assembly OFGR01 (sample SAMEA3504098, study PRJEB24116) | mouse gut metagenome | biome: mouse gut; feature: mouse-associated habitat; material: faeces | place: Denmark | collected 2011
CGAGCATGCGGGCGTGGAGATCGTTCTGCGCGACGACTACAACGATCAGGAGGTCGAAGAGAAGATCGCCGAGTCGCTGCTGCACTTCAGCCTGCTGGACGACAAGCACGTGAACGAGATGCGCGTGTCGGCCTACGAAATCTCCGAAACGGCGCTTTGGGAACACCTCTTCGCCGCCTACGAGCAGGCTTACTCCGAGGCTGTCGAAAGTTCGGTCATCCGCACCAACCGCGCCGTGCTGGACGAGGGCGGAAACCGCAACGAGCAGATCAACTTCGTGCGCCAGCAGCTCTTCGTCGAGAAGCCCCAGTGGAACCGCGTGATGGTCGATAAGACGCTGCCCGAGCGCCTCCGTGCGCTTGAGGAGCTGTCGCGCAACCTGTGGTGGTGCTGGAACGCCGGCGCCCGCGATCTGTTCGAGGGCATCGACCCCGAGCTGTGGCAGGAGTGCGAGCGCAACCCGATCGTCTTCCTCGACCGGCTGAGCGTGGAGCACCTGCGTCGTCTGGAGGCTGATGCAGAGTTCTTGGCGTCGCTCGATGCGGTGTACGCTCAGTTCCGTGCCTACATGTCCGAGAAGCCCGATCCCGAGGCGCCGACCATCTCCTACTTCTCGATGGAGTACGGCCTGCATTCGTCGCTCAAGATCTACTCGGGCGGCCTGGGCATCCTGGCCGGCGACTACCTCAAGGAGGCGTCGGACAAGAACGTGAAGATGGCGGCCGTGGGTCTGCTATACCGCTTCGGATACTTCACGCAGCGGCTCTCGGCCCAGGGTGCGCAGGAGGCGACCTACGAGGCGCAGAACTTCTACAAGCTGCCCATATCGCCCGTGCGCGACGCCGGCGGCAACTGGGTGACGGTCACCGTGGCGTTCCCGGGCCGCACGCTCTCGGCCCGCGTATGGCGCTGTCAGGTGGGCCGCACGGACCTCTACCTGCTCGACGCCGATTTCGAGGCCAACCTCGACGAGGACCGTCAGATCACCCACTACCTCTACGGCGGCGACTGGGAGAACCGCCTCAAGCAGGAGATCCTGCTCGGCATCGGCGGCATCCGCGCGCTGCGTGCCATGGGCATCCGGCACGACGTCTACCACTGCAACGAGGGCCATGCCGCATTCATCGGCATCGAGCGCATACGCAATCTCATAGCTAAGAAGCGCCTGTCGTTCTCGGAGGCATTGGAGGTCGTGCGCAGCTCGTCGCTCTTCACTACCCATACTCCCGTGCCGGCCGGCCACGATGCATTCCCCGAGGAGATGCTGCGCCAGTACATGTCGCACTACCCCGACGTACTGGGCATCACGTGGGATCAGTTCATCAATCTCGGCAAGACCAACCCCAACGACCATAACGAGAAGTTCTCGATGTCGGTTCTGGCATGCAACCTCTCGCAGGAGGTCAATGGCGTGTCGTGGCTCCACGGCGAGGTGTCGAAGGATATTCTGGGCAACATCTGGCCCGGATACTTCAAGAACGAGCTGCATGTGGGCTACGTCACCAACGGCGTGCACTTCCCCACGTGGACGGCCTCGAACCTGCGCCGCCTCTACGCCAAGTACTTCGCAGACGGATTCGAGGGTCACACCTACGACATCCCGGCATGGCAGAAGGTACACCGGATCGAGGACGCGACGCTGTGGCGCGAGCGCATGGCACTCAAAGAGCGTCTTGTAAAACATATCCGCAAGCGTTACAGCGACCCGAACCAGGTGCGGCTCGACTCGCCGTCGCAGATGGTGCGCATCATCGAGGGCATCCGGCCCGACGTGCTGACCATCGGTTTCGCCCGCCGCTTCGCCACCTACAAGCGCGCATATCTGCTCTTTACCAATCTCGACCGTCTCTCGGCCATAGTCAACAACAAGGAGCACCCCGTGCAGTTCATCTTCGCGGGTAAGGCGCACCCCAACGACAAGCCGGGACAAGATCTGATAAAGCGCATCGTCGAGGTGTCGTCGATGCCCGAATTTCTCGGCAAGATCGTATTCCTGCAAAACTACGACATGGAGCTGGCACGACGTATGGTACAGGGCGTAGACGTATGGCTTAACACTCCCACGCGTCCGTTGGAGGCCTCGGGAACATCGGGAGAGAAGTGCGTCATGAACGGCGTGATGCAGTTCTCGGTGCTCGACGGCTGGTGGGTCGAGGGCTACAAGGAGGGCGCCGGCTGGCAGCTGCCCATGGAGCGCACCTATGCCGACCAGAGATATCAGGACGAGCTGGATGCCGAGCTTATATACAACACTATCGAGGAGCAGATCGTACCGCTCTACTACGACCGTGCTGAGGACGGCATACCCCACCGCTGGGTAGGATCGGTCAAGCGCTGCATCGCCGACATAGCGTCGAACTTCACGACCAACCGCATGCTTATCGACTACGAGGAGCGCTTCTACAACAAACTCGCAAAGCGCAAGGAGTCGATGCTCGCCGACAACTACATGCTCGCACGCCGCATCGCGGCATGGAAGCGCAAGGTCTCGGCGGCGTGGGATTCGGTCAGAATCCTCGACGTCAAGCGCGCCGAGATCGAGAGCGAGGCTATCTTCGTCGGCTCTAAATACCGCTTCGAGATCGAGCTCGACATCGCCGACCTGTCGAAAGAGGATATAGGCGCCGAGCTGGTGGTGGCCAAGCAGATCGAGGCGGGTCGTGCGGCCAATGTCGTCGAGACCCGACAGCTCGAACTCAAATCGGTCGAGGGCAGCAGGATACGCATGGCTCTGGACTACGCTCCGCAGCGAACCGGCTCGTTCGATGTTGCGCTCAGGGTATACCCGCGCAACGAGAATCTGCCCCACAGAATGGACTTCGCCCTGGTAAAGTGGGCGTAACGCACTGATCGACCGACTGTTGATGCGATAAAGGGAAGGCCGGCCTTCCCTTTATCCCTTTGATCGTTTGGATTTTAGCGAAAAAAAACGTATATTTACTTGTCGTTACGCGACATAAGTCGAGATACAATCTAAAATACACTACCAATATGTCAGGACTCACATTCGATAAGCGTGAATTGGGCAATCTGGAATACTCGCTCTCACGCGAGATGCTGGCTACCGATCGCCGCGGAGGCTACATGAGCACGACGATCGTATGCTGCAACACGCGCAAGTACCACGGCCTGCTCGTGGCCGATCTCGAACGGCCCGTAGGCCGCCACGTCCTGCTCTCCACCGTCGAGGAATCGCTGCTCATGGGCGAGCGGGAGTTTTTCTTTTCCTGCCGCAAGCATCCCGGGGTCTACTACCCGCGCGGCCACGAATATCTGCAGGAGATGGAGATCGGTGAATGGCCGGTGTTCCGCTACCGTTTCGGCGAGATCACGCTGAGCCGCGAACTCATGCTCATCCCGGGACGGCGGCTGCTCATCCTGCGCTACGAAGTGCGCGGCGTGGGGGCGGACACCCCGCCCATGATCCTGCGCATCAAGCCGCTGCTGGCCTTCCGCCACGCGGACCGGCTGACGCGCGCCAACCCCGTTTTGCGCCCCGAAACCTTTTCCGCCCCCTACGGCTTCAGCGTGAAACCCTACGACGCCTTGCCCTCCCTGTACATGCAGACGCAGGGCGATGCGGTCTTCAATCCCGAGCCCGACTGGTACCGCAACGTGGAGTACATGGTCGAGCAGGAACGCGGCTTCGACTATCAGGAAGACCTCTTCCAGCCCGGCATCTTTGAAATCCGCCTCTCCCCCGGCAAACCCGTGTTCCTCACGGCTTCCACGGAGGCGCTTGACATCTCGCACCGTCAGCGCAAGCTCGTGGAATCCCTCTGGCAGGAAGAGGCCGAACGCCGCACGGAAGCGGCGCGGGAGGCCGAAACGCTGGAGGGCCACCTTGCCCACGAAGGGGAAAAATTCCTTGTGCGCCGCTCGAACGGCGAACCGGCGGTGGTGGCGGGCTACCCGTGGTTCGGGGCATGGGGGCGCGACACGCTCATCGCCCTGCCCGGGCTGACCTTCCATGCGGGCCGGGACGAACTCGGCGTGGAGCTGCTCGCGCATATCGGCGCCACGATGAAGGACGGCCTCATCCCAAACTGCTTCTCGGCGGACGGCCACCATGCCTATAACTGTGTGGATTCCTCCCTCTGGTACGTCTGGGCCGTGCAGGAGATGTTCCGCGCCCTGCCGGAGCGCCGGGATTTCCTGCGCGAGGACTGCTGGCCCAGAATCAAGGCCATCGTCAGCGCGTACCGGAATGGGAAGGTTCCCTGTGTGACCCCGGACGCGGAAGGTTTCCTTTCCGTGGGCACGTCCGAAACGCAGCTCACGTGGATGGACGCCAAGGTCAACGGCCGCCCGGTCACGCCCCGCAACGGTCAGCCCGTGGAAATCGCGGCCTTGTGGTACAACGCGCTGGCCTTTGCCGACAAGCTGGCGAGGCTCTTTGAGGAACCGGAATGGCGGCAGACGGAACGTCTGGACCGGATGCGCGCCGTTTTCGCCAAACGGTACTGGGTTACGGACGTGCAGGGCGACTACCTCGCGGACGTCTGGCGGGAGGAAGGCCCGGATCGCCGGGTGCGTCCCAACCAGCTTTTTGCCGTATCCCTCCCGTACCCTATTTTGGAAGAGGAATACTACGCCAACGTGCTCTCGCGGGTGCGCCGCTGCCTTCTGACCCCCTACGGCTTGCGCACCCTTGCCCCGAGCGCGCCCGACTACCACTCCCTCTACGAGGGCGGCCCGGCCCAGCGCGACGAGGCCTACCATCAGGGCACGGTATGGCCGTGGCTGCTTGGTGCCTATGCCGAAACCGTGCTGCGCGCGGCATGGGACGTGCCGGGATCGGTGCGGGAACTGCTGCGCACCGTGCGTCCGCTCTTCGCCCAGCATCTTGGCGATGCGGGCATGGGGTCCGTTTCCGAGATTTTTGACGGCGACCCGCCGCACCTGCCCAACGGCTGCATCGCGCAGGCGTGGAGCGTGGCCGAGTGCCTGCGCCTCCTGCGCCTGCTCAAGGAGGCCGCCCCGGAGGTCTACGCCGAGTGGGAAGCGGATGCCCGCAAAGGAGGCAAGTGATGCGCGTGCTCATGTTCGGCTGGGAGTTCCCTCCCTACAAGAGCGGCGGGCTGGGGACGGCCTGCTACGGGATGACGCAGGCTCTGGCCCGCAAGGGGACCGAAATCCTTTTCGTCCTCCCGCGCATGGACCCGGGCAAGGGCGTGCGGCTGGAAAAGCGGCTTTCGCTGTGTTCGGCTTCGGGCACGCGGGTGGCGCGCACATCGCGCAACGTCCGCCTGCGCGAGGACGTGCGCGAGCTGTGGCGGGAACGCCTGCACGTCGAGCATGTCGATTCCCTCCTTTTTCCCTACGACACGCCGGAAAGCTACGAGGTGCGCCGCCGCGAGGTGGAGCGCCGCGAAGCGCGCGGGCGGCATGAGGAAACGTCGGTTTCCACCCGTGAAACCGTCCTGCACCTGCACGGCGGCTACGGCCCGGACCTCATGAGCGAGGTCTACCGCTACGGCTGCGCGGCGGCGGCCATCGCGCAAAAGGCCCGCTTCGACGTCATCCACGTGCACGACTGGATGACCTATCCGGCGGGCATGATCGTGCGCGAGATGACCGGCAAGCCGCTCATCGCCCACATCCACGCCCTTGAGCACGACCGCAGCGGCGACAACATGAACCCCGAGGTGGCCCGCATCGAGCGCGCCGGGCTGGAGGCCGCCGACAGGGTCATTGCGGTCAGCCACTACACCAAGCGTCTGGTCATGCAGCAGTACGGGATTCCGGGCGAGAAGATCGACGTGGTGCACAACGCGGTTTCCCGCAGCGAAGCGGACCGTGTCTATGCCGCGCCCGCCCGGGGCGACGACGAGAAGCGGGTTCTGTTCATGGGGCGGGTAACGTTCCAGAAAGGGCCCGATTATTTTGTGGAGGCCGCCAAGCTCGTGCTGGATCGCCTGCCGCGTACCCGTTTCATCATGGCGGGCAGCGGGGACATGCTCCCCAACAGGGTGCGGCGGGTGGCGCAACTGCGCATCGGCAGCCGTTTCCATTTTACGGGCTTCCTCAAGGGCGAGGAGGTGGACCGCATGTATGCCCTGAGCGATCTCTATGTCATGCCGAGCGTCTCCGAGCCCTTCGGCATCGCCCCGCTGGAGGCGATGGCCTACGACGTGCCCGTGCTCATTTCGCGGCAGTCCGGCGTGGCCGAGGTGGTGCACAACGCCATCAAGGTGGATTTTTGGGATGTCCGGGAAATGGCGAACAAAATCTGCGCCATGCTTTCGTATCCGCCCTTGGCCGCAGAGGTCGTGAAGAACTGCCGCGAGGAGCTGAAAAGCATCCGGTGGGAAAACGCGGCGGATCGCCTGAACGCCGTCTATGCGCAACTTGTTCCGGGGGGGAATTGATATGTCAGCGATTTGCTTTTACTTTCAGGTCCATCAGCCCTACCGTCTGAGGCATTACACCTTTTTCGACATCGGGCGGGATTCCTTTTACGAGGATGAGGACGCCAACTGCGGCATCCTCCTCAAGGTGGCCCGCAAGTGCTACCTGCCCATGAATGCTCTTTTGCTCAAGCTGATCCGTCGCTACGAGGGCAGCTTCAAGGTGAGCTTCTCCATTTCCGGCACCGCGCTCGACCAGTTCGAGAGCTACGCGCCCGAGGTCATCCAGAGCTTCAGGGAACTGGTGGAAACGGGCTGCGTGGAGCTGCTTTCCGAAACCTATAACCATTCGCTGTCCTTCCTCTATTCCCCCGAAGAATTCCGCGAACAGGTGGCCCTGCACGACGAGCGCGTCGAGGCCCTTTTCGGCGTGCGGCCACGCGTCTTCCGCAATACCGAGCTTATCTACAACAACGCGCTCGCCAAGGCCGTGGAGGACATGGGCTATGACGCGGTTCTGGCCGAAGGCGCGGATCACGTGCTCGGCTGGCGTAGCCCCAATTTCCTGTATCGGCCCGAGGGGTGCGGCCGCCTCAAGCTCATGCTCAAGAATTATCGCCTTTCGGACGACATCGCCTTCCGTTTCTCCAACCACGAATGGCCGGAGTTCCCGCTCACGGCGGACAAGTTCGCACGCTGGGCGCAGGCCGCCAACGCCTCCGGCGATCTCATCAACCTCTTTATGGATTATGAGACGTTCGGCGAGCATCAGTGGGAGTCCACGGGCATTTTCGCCTTTATGGAGGCGCTGCCCGAGGCGCTCCTCGCCACGCCGGGCTTTTCCTTCCTGACGCCTTCCGAGGCCGCGGCCCGTTTCGAGCCGGTGGCGAGCCTCGACGTGCCCCACTTCATGTCATGGGCCGACGCCGAACGCGACCTGACGGCATGGCTCGGCAACGACATGCAGCACGACGCCATCGAAGCGGTCTACCGTCTTGAGGGGCGGGTCAAGGCCACGGGCGATCCCGGGTTGTTGCGGGTGTGGCGGCGTCTCCAGACCTCTGACCATTTCTATTACATGTGCACCAAGTGGTTTTCCGACGGCGACGTGCACAGCTATTTCAACCCCTACGGTACGCCTTACGACGCCTATATCAATTATATGAACGTGATCGCGGACTTTGAGCTGACGCTTGACGCCGCGCTCCCGGTCGGACAATCTGACAAGGCCGTCGCCGCCCCGGGCGTCTGAGGGCGTCCGCCCGCGGGGGCATTCCTCGCGGGCCATTCCGGGCGACGGGAAAAGGAATCTTCATGCAGCATGATCAGGCTCATACGACTCTCTTTGAAGTAAGCTGGGAAGTCTGCAACAAGGTGGGCGGCATTTACGCCGTCGTCAGCAGCAAGGCCCTTGAAGCCGTGGAGCATTACGGCGAGAATTATTACCTGCTCGGCCCCGATCTCGGGGACAACGCCGAATTTGAGGAAACGGACGAACCCTGCTGGAAAGCCCTGCGCGAAATCACCGCCCAGCGCAATCTGGCCTGCCGTTTCGGGCGCTGGGCCATTCCGGGAAGGCCGAAGGTCATTCTGGTGGACTTCCGGGACCGCTACAATCAGGGGCAGCTTCTCTTCGAGCTGTGGAACCGCTACGGCGTGGATTCCATTTCCGGCGGCTGGGATTACGTGGAGCCGGTCATGTTCAGCACCGCCTGCGGGGAGGTCATTGAGGCGGCCTGCCAGACGCTGGCCGATCCCGCGGACGGCCCGGTGCTCGCGCACTTCCACGAATGGATGTGCGGGGGCGGGCTCCTCGCCCTCAAGCAGCGCGCGCCCTTCGTCGGCACGATCTTCACTACGCACGCCACCATGCTCGGGCGCTCAATGGCCGGATCGGGCTTCGACATCTACAAGCAGATGGCGCAGATCAACCCGAAGCACGAGGCGGGCGCGTACAACATCACGGCCAAGTGCTCGATGGAAACCGCCTCGGCGCGGGAAGCCGACTGCTTCACCACGGTCAGCCGGATCACGGCGGACGAGGCCACGGTGTTTCTGGGCCGCTCGCCCGACGTGGTCACGCCCAACGGCCTCGACATGCGCGTCGTCCCCGACTACGCCAAGGACCGTTCGGTTCCCGAGGGCTTCCGGGCGAAGATTCTGGACGCGGCGGAAAGGCTCCTGCGCCGCGAACTGGCCCCGGACACGCGGATTTTCATCATTTCCGGACGCTATGAACACCACAACAAGGGTATCGACGTTTTTCTGGAAGCGCTGGCGGGCGTCAACGAGGCCCTGCGCCAGTCCCAGACCAACGTCCTCGCGCTGTGTGCGGTCATGGGCGGGCACAGCGGCGTGAACCCCGACGCCGTGAGCGGTGATCCGTCCCGGCCCTCGGATCAGGGCCCCTACTGGATCAGCAGCCACCACGTCTACAACCAGCCGCAGGACCCCATCCTCAACGCCTGCCAGCGTCTCGGGCTGGACAACCGTCCGGAAAACCACGTGCAGGTGGTCTTTGTTCCGGCCCTGCTCAACGGGCGGGACGGCTTCCTGAATATGAAATACGAGGAAGTGCTCGCGGCCTGCGATCTCGGGGTCTTCCCCTCGTGGTACGAGCCGTGGGGCTATACGCCGCAGGAGAGCGCCGCCCATTGCGTGCCTACGGTGACCACCGACTTGTCCGGCTTCGGCCTCTGGGTGCGCGAGGTGCAGGGGCACGAAAGCGGCGTGACGGTCCTTCCTCGCCGCCAGACTTCCTACGCCGACACGGTTTCCGCCCTGCGCGGCGTCCTTCTCGGCTACGCCTCCCTTGAGTCGGGCCAGCTCGCGCAGCGCCGGGTTTCCGTGCGTTCTCTGTCCGGCGCGTGCTCGTGGGAGCATTTTTATCCCTATTATTTACAGGCTTACGATCAGGCGCTCGACAAGGCCGTGGCGCGTGGGGCTCTGGGGGCCGCGCCGAGCAGCGCCTCGCTGACACGCGTTCTGGAAGCTACCATGTCCACCACGCCCACGCTGCATAGCTTTACCGCCGTGGCCGCGCTTCCCGAGCCCATTGGACGCCTGCGCGAACTGGCCCGCAACCTGTGGTGGGTCTGGCATCCCGAATGCCATGCGCTTTTCTCCGCCCTCCATCCCGAGGAGTGGGAGCGCAGCCGTCACAACCCGGTTTCCACCATCGAAACCGCCACGCCCTCGCGCCTGATCATCCTCGCGCACGAGCAGGCGTATTTGCGCCTCTACAAGGCCACGATGGAAGCCTTTGATACCTATATGGCCGCGCCCGTGCAGGATTTCGGCGTCCTCTCGCCGGAACGTCCGCTGGCCTATTTCTCTACGGAGTACGGCCTGAGCGAGTGCCTGCCGATCTATTCCGGCGGCCTCGGCGTGCTTTCGGGCGACCATATGAAGACGGCGAGCGATCTCAACCTGCCTCTTGTCGGCGTGGGCCTGCTTTACAAGAGCGGCTATTTCTCACAGCAGATCGACAAGGAGGGCCGGCAGACCGCGCTCTATCCCGAAAACGATTTCTCCCTCCTGCCCGTGGAACTGGTGAAGGACGGGCGGGGCGAGCCGCTGGACGTGCAGCTCGATCTTCCGGGACGGCGTCTGCATGTGCAGGTGTGGCTGGTGCGCGTGGGGCGCGCCCGGCTCTATCTCATGGATACGGATACGCCGCGCAACACGGCGGACGACCGCCGGATCACGGCGCGCCTTTACGAGGCGGACCGGGATTTCCGGCTGCGGCAGGAAATCCTGCTCGGCATGGGCGGGGTACGGCTTTTGCGCAAGCTCGGCCTGCGCCCGGCCGCCTATCATATGAACGAGGGCCATTCCGCCTTCCTCATTCTGGAACGTATCCGCCTGCTCATGCAGGAAGAAGGGCTGGCCTTCGACGAGGCGGCGGAGATCGTGCGCGGCAGCAACCTCTTTACCACCCACACGCCCGTGGACGCCGGGAACGAGCGTTTCGCGCTGGACCGCATGGAAGCCTATTTCATGCCCTATTGCCAGAGCATCGGCCTTGCCTGGCAGGATTTCATCCGCATGGGCCGTTTCGAGGGCACGGAGCGCAACACCTTTGAGATGACCGTGCTCGCCCTGAATTATTCCTACCGGGCCAACGGCGTCAGCGCGCTGCACGGCTACGTTTCCCGCCACATGTGGCAGGAGGGCTGGAAGGGCGTGCCCACGGCGGAAATCCCCATCGGCCACGTCACCAACGGAGTGCATCTGCCTTCGTACGCGGGGCCGGCCATGAAGCCCTTGCTGGACGGCCTGCTCGGGGAGGGCTGGATGGAGCTGCCCCCGGATGCCCCGCAGTGGGACAGGCTGGAAGGCCTGCCCGATACGGACCTCTGGGCGGCGAAGCAGGCGCAGAAGAAGGCCCTGCTCGAAGCCGTGCGCGCTTCCCTGCCGGACTTCTTCAAGAAATACGGCATTCCCTACGAGAAGCAGAAGGCGATGGCCGCCCGGCTGACGCCCGAATCCCTCGTCATCGGCTTTGCGCGCCGTTTCGCCCCCTACAAGCGGGCCACGCTGCTCTTTGCCGACCCGGACCGGCTGGCCCGTCTCCTCGACGACGCGGATCGGCCCATCATCTTCATTTTCGCGGGCAAGGCCCACCCCGCCGACGCGCAGGGCATCGACATGTTGCAGGAAGTCATCCGGCACATGCTTGATCCGCGTTTCTTCGGCAAGATTTTCTTCATCGAAGATTACAACCTCGCCGTTTCCCGCACGCTCGTGCAGGGCTGCGACGTGTGGCTGAACACGCCCCGCCGCCCCTATGAAGCCTGCGGCACCAGCGGCCAGAAGGTGCCCGTGAACGGCGGGCTCAACCTGAGCGTTTCCGACGGCTGGTGGTGCGAGGGCTACGACGGCGAAAACGGCTGGACCATCGGCCCGGTGGTCACGTGCGAATTCCTTGGGGCGGAGCAGGGCGACTATGACGACGCGGCGCTGCTGTACGCGCTGCTCGAAGAAAACGTGGTGCCGCTGTATTTCGACAGGGAGGCCGGGGACATCCCCCGCAACTGGCTGGCCCGGATGCGCCGCTCTCTGCGTACCCTGACCGCCCGCTTCAGTTCCTGCCGCATGGTGCGGGATTATCTGGAGGGCTATTATCTGCCCGCCGCCCGCCGGGATCAGGAACTGCGCGCCGACAAGGACGCTCTGGCCCGGCGTCTGGCCGCCTGGAAGCGGGACGTGACCGGACGCTTCAATTCCCTCAAGATGGGCGAAATCCGCATTGAGGGTCTTGAGAAGGACGAGTTGATCGGCACGCGGCCCATGCGGGTGGACGTTTCCATCACCCCCGGGGCCATGAAGCCGGAAGAGTTGCTGGTGCAGCTTGTGGCCGGGCCGGGCAACGGGCAGGCCTTTACGGACTCGCCCGATGTCGTGGAATTGACCCGCAAGGACGGCGAAGGCAGCGGGCCGCTCATCTACGCCTGTTCCTACAGCCCCACCCGCAGCGGGCCGCACATGTACGGCGTCCGGGTCATGCCGGTTACGGACGGGCTGGCCTCGCCGCTGGAGACGCGCCTCGTGTTGTGGGGCTAAAGGCCTCCCGGCTGGGAGCATCCGTCCCGAAAGGGCGGGATAGGAAACGTTCTCCGTGCCGGGGCAGGGCTCGGCTTGGCGGGGAGGCGGTTTTCAGCGTCCATCCTGAACGCAACGGATTGGAGGGGGCTTCGGCCCCCTCTTTTCATGCGCAACGCGCCGAAAAAAGCGGAAAGGAAGATCGAAACCCGGCAGTCGTGCCCCATGACGGGCGCGTGCCGTGGACGCACGGGACGATGCGCGCGGTACGCCCCGGAGATACGGACGGTATGAGGGCACTTTGGAGGGTCAACTATTCCATGTGGGTGGCCCGGCTTCCCGGGCTTTTCCAGATAAGGCGGATAAGGCGGTGGAGGGAGGCTTACAGGCGCGGCAGGGTTCTTTACGTCCGGGACGTTGTCTCTTCGTCCCTGCGGTTTTCCCTTGCTACGGCGACGCCCCGGATGCGGGAAAGCGTCCGGGGCGTCGGGTTGGGGCTACTTCTTGATGGGATTATATCCGGGGGCGGGCTTGAACTGGAGCAGCTCGGACCAGTCCGGGCATCCGGCGGCGAGCTTGCCCTGCGGCTTCAGGTTCTTTCCGGCGAAAGCGGGGAAATCCTTGCCGTAGCGGTAGGCGCGGTGGATTTCGTTTTCGGGGTTGTTGTCGCGCTTCACGCAATAGGCCTTGCCGTCAACGGAAATGGGGTTGACGTATTCCCACACGATACGCTTGTCCGGGGTGACTTCGAAAAGGTGTCCGTTGTTGGTCGAGGTGACGAGCCAGTTGCCGTTGGGCAGCTTCTGGGCGGCGGACTGAAAGTCCGAGTAGAAGCTGTTGCGGTCCTTGGTCTGGAATTCCCAGACCACCTGATTGGTGGCGGGGTTGATTTCCATGACCGAGCTGCGGTTCCCGCTCGGGCGATGGGTGCCGTTGTTGAAGATGGAGATGTTGCCGTTGGGCAGCCATTCCACGTCGTGCGAGCCGAAGAGTATCTGATCGCCGTCGTCATGATAGCCGGAAGGGGCCTTGCCCTTGCCGTGCGTGGCGGGATTGCCGAAACGCCAGACGATCTTCTTGGTCTTGCGGTCGATGATGTAGATTTCTCCGAAGTCGCGCGAGTTGACGGCGTATTGATCCGTCTTGGGGTTATAGCGCACCGAATTCCAGTGCGTCCAGTCCGCCCGCGCGAAATAGCCCATGCTCAAGGGCAGATGCCAGTTGATGTCGATTTGATCCGGCCCCGTGCCGATGTGGTCCCACACATGCCATTCCCACGCGATTTCGCCCTTGGGGGTGACTTCGAGGATGGCGTCGGGCCAGATGCCCTGCAGGGGCTGGTTGTCCGGGCCCTGTCCGGGCGCGCGCATCCCGTTGCGGCTGAGGGCGGGGTCGTTGGGGTCGCGGCCCTTGGCCAGCGCCTCGTCATAGGTCTTGTTTTCCCAGATCAGGATGGCCGTGTTGCCGTTGGGCAGGCGGTCGAATCCGTGGTGGGCTATCTGGCGGGGATTGGAGACCTTGTATTCCCATACCACCCGGCCGTCCCAGGTGTATTCGCGCAGCAGGCCGTACCAGCCGCCGAAATTGACCGGGCTGCCCGCGATTTTTTCGGCGCGCAGCAGGTTGCCGTTCGAGAGGAGTTCGGCGTAGAAGGCGGGCGTATCGTGCTTCCACGTGTGAACGATGTTGCCTTCCATATCAATAAGATAGGTCATCTTGCTGCCGGGGTTTTCCGCCGTGTCCACAATCCACGAACCGACTTTGGTATGCGGCGTGAAGAGGGTGTAGCCGTCATAGGTTTTGCCCCGCTCGTAGGAAAGCAGGCCGAGGGGACCATTGACGGCTTCGTACGCGCCCGCTGAAGGAACGAGCAGGGAAAGGCCGAGGATGGCCGCCGCCAGGGAAGTCAGGGTCCGCATGGCAAGACTCCTTGTCAGGTTGAAGGTGCGACGCAGGGCGAAAAACCGGCGGTCCATGCCCTGCGCAGGGTTTGGAGGCGAGCGGCGGCGGTGGGCCGCCGCGGTCCGTTCGTTTTTGGTGGCGGAAAGGGAGCGCCTCAGGCCAGAATGAACTTCCAGAAGGGGATGGCGATGAGCACGAGGAAGACGCCCGTGAGCACCATACGCGCGGCCAGCACCTTCACCATGTCCTTGAAGAGCATGTAGCCGGAACTGAAGAAGTAGAGGAGCACCGCGTATTCATAGGGGAAAACGTAGTTGTCGAGGCCGTACTGGAACGAATAGAACAGGATGCGGGGGTCGATGTTCATCTGCACGCCCAATTCCGTGATCGGCGAGGTCATGGTCGTCGTCGCGGCGAGGGGGGTAAGCAGGAAGTTGGCGCCCGCCCCGAGCACGTAGGAGGTGAACCCGGCCAGCGTGGTGGACATGCCCTGCAGGTAGGGCAGGGTGATGTTGGCCACCCACGCCGTGACCTTCAAAAAGCCGCCCGCGCTGCCGATGGTCATGCAGCCCATGATGAAGAAGAGCGGGGCGAAGTTGATGGAGCTGAAGCGCTTGCCGTCGAGCAGGCGCACGCCCGGCAGGAAGGCCACGAAGGTGATGAGGATCATCACGAGCCCGGCGGCGATGCCGTGCAGCTTGTCCGTGGAGAGGAGGAGCAGGGTGACGAGCATGAGCACTGCCGCCCGCTTCTGTTCGGTCGTGACCGGGCCGAGTTCCTGATACTTCACCTGGAGCGTCGCGCGCAGGGTTTGCCGGTCCACCTTGGAGGGCAGGAGCAGTATCACGAGGCCTACGGACATGAAGGTGTAAATCATGCCGGGCAGGAAGTTGTGCATGGCGTATTCCATCCACGAGGTGGACAGGCCGGAAACCTTGTGCAGGAGCCCCATGCCGAGGACGAGGTCCGCCCCGCCGGTCAGGTAGCACAGCTTGGTGGAGGCCACGGCAAGGCAGCAGGTCAGGATGACGGCCGTGGCTTCGCGGCTCTTGGGCTTGAAGTCCAGCGCGTCGCACAGGCTGATGCCGATGGCGCAGAAGATGGCGGCCTTGCCGGTGACGGCGGGCACGAGCGGGGCCACGATGGAGACGGCCACCGTGACGCCGATGAGCGTTCCGATGAAGCTGCCGCCCATGCAGCGCACGCAGGTGAGGCCGATGCGCTTGCCGAGCCCCGTCCCCGAGAGGATTTTGCCGAGGGCGAAGCCGCCGATGACGATGATCGGCACTTCCGAGGTCCACGGCATGTATACCACCTGCTGCTTCACGCCGCAGAAGACGATATAGAGCACCGGGAGCGCGAGGCCCACGGCGATTTCGTTCATGGTATCCATAGCCCACATGCACACGGCCCATGTCGTAATGGCCAGAAAGAGCGCCATTTCGTGGGTCAGCGTTTTCCCGTCGATGGGCAAAAGCCAGTAGACGAGGGCAGGTATCAGAAACGATACGAACCATTTCAGCGCGAGAGTGGTGTTCTTGGGGGACATGGGCAGCGTCATCTTCCTTTCCTCCGGGGTTATACTGAAAACGTGGAGTCACGGTAGCAGCTTTGTGAAAAGGAGAATGTAACGGTTGCTACATTTTTCTCAATCCGTTCTTTTTTCTTGCCCCTCAGGACGAAAAAAGGGAAAACGGTGGAGAGGGGCAGGACGGAAGGGTCGGAATTTTTCCGGATGCTTCAGGAAAAGAAAACGTTCAACCGAAGGAGGGCGCTTGTGCCTACCGACGCCGACGGGTCTTTACATGAGCCCAAATTACTTGAATTTACGCATATCCCCCCCGAGGCCGACGTCTGGAGGCGCGTGCTCCACCTCGGCAGTCGCCTCCATTTCCCCAAAGGCGCGGAAATCATACATGGCGGCCAGCTTGGGGAGTATTGCTATTATATAGAGGAGGGCGAGGTGCGCCTCATGCGCACGACGCTGGACGGGCGTGAAAAGATACTCATGTCCATGCACAAGGGATCAATCGCGGGCGAAACCCCTTTTTTCGACGACCTGCCGGCGTGCAGTTCCATGGTGGCGGCCACGGATTGCATCGTGTACGCCTTTTCGCGCGATTTCGTCGTGCACGAAATCCTGCCGCGCCATCCCGATCTGACATGGGCGCTCCTGCATTCGCTGGCCTCCAAGGTCCGGGTGCTCTGCAATCAGTCGGTCAGCCTCAGCCTTGAGGAACTGCCCGCGCGCATCTGTCGCTTCCTGCACCTGCGTATGCGGGAGGGCGAAGGCCGCCACCCGCGCGTTTCGCCGGGGCTGAACCAGCAGGAGCTGGCCAACCTTTTGGGCGTGCATCGGGTCACGCTGAACAAGGCCCTGCGTGAACTGGAGAAGGAAGCCGTGCTCGGGCCCTATTCCAGAGACGAGGTGTATATTTTGGATATGGAGCGTTTTCGTCACTTCGCCCTGCGCTAGAGCCGTTTCATTTTGAAACGGCTCTGGCCACACGCAGGTGTGGCCCGCCACACACGTGGATTCTGCCAAAAACGACGTTTTTTGGCAGAAGGCCAACTTTGACCTTTGTAAAAAGTCAAAGTTCATCTGCGCTAGGAAGCCGCTTTTTTTTCGTATCGCCTGCAAAAACGGGGTGTTTGGGGTAAAGAGCCGCCGCTGTTCCCGCAACCCGAACTCCGCCTTCGGGTGAAAAAACGCTCAGTGACCGTTTTTTTGCGCGAAATGTAACAAAGGCAACAGCACGGACATCCCTTTTCGCGTTAGGTTCAGGACATCCGGGAAGGAAAGCCTTCCGATTACTTCAGCGAACGCAAGGAGCATGACATGGGTCACCCGACAATCTACCCCACCGGCGTCACCGTTTACGATCCCGAAAGGTGCTGGAACGGCTACACGATTTTTCAGGCGCAGGAAGAAGGCGCCGTCCTGATGGACATGAACGGCCGTGAGGTGAACGTGTGGAAAGGCGTTCTCGGCATGCCCAACAAGATTTTCCCCGGAGGCTATCTGCTGACCAGCCGCGGCCGCCGCAGCGGTAAATACAGCGTGCAGGACGGCCTTGACCTCATTCAGGTGGACTGGGACGGCAACATCGTCTGGAAGTTCGACCGCAATGAATACATCGAGGACCCGGGCGAGAAGCCGCAGTGGATGGCCCGCTATCACCACGATTTCCAGCGCGAGGGCAACCCCGTGGGCTATTACGCCCCGGGCATGGAGCCGAAGACCGATTCCGGCAACACCCTCGTCCTTGCCCACCGCAACGCCCGCAACCCCAAAATTTCCGACAAGCAGCTGCTTGACGACGTGATCCTCGAAGTGGACTGGGACGGCGACATCGTGTGGGAATGGAACTGCCACGAGCATTTCGACGAGCTGGGCTTCCGCGAAGGCCCCAAGAACACGCTGGCCCGCAACCCCAACTACCGCCCCACGCAGCCCGAAGGCATGGGCGACTGGATGCACATCAACTCCATGTCCGTGCTCGGCCCGAACAAGTGGTATGACGCGGGCGACGAGCGCTTCCATCCCGACAACATCATCGTGGACGGCCGCGAAGCCAACATCATCTTCATCATCTCCAAGGCTACCGGCAAGATCGTCTGGAAGCTCGGCCCCGATTACGACAACAGCCCCGAAGCCAAGGCCATCGGCTGGATCATCGGCCAGCACCATGCCCACATGATCCCCGCCTCCCTCCCCGGCGGCGGCAATATCCTTGTTTTCGACAACGGCGGCTGGGGCGGCTACGACGTGCCCAACCCCGGTGCCCCCACCGGCGTCAAGGCCGCGCTGCGCGACTACTCCCGCGTGCTCGAAATCGACCCCGTGGCCATGAAGATCGTCTGGCAGTACACCCCCAGCGAGGCCGGTTTTCTCGCTCCGATGGACAGCAACCGTTTCTACAGCCCCTTCATCAGCGGGATGCAGCGTCTGCCCAACGGCAACACCCTGATCACCGAGGGCTCGGATGGCCGCGTCTTTGAAGTGACGCCCGATCACAAGATCGTCTGGGAATTTATTTCTCCCTACAAGGGCAAGTTTGTGCCCATGAACATGACCTACCGCGCCTACCGCGTGCCCTACGAATGGGTGCCGCAGGTCCAGAAGCCCGCGGAAACCCCCATTGCGCCGCTTGATGTGGCCACCTTCCGCGTGCCCGGGGCCGCCGCGCTCGGCGACCGCGCCAAGGAAGTGACCGTGGAAGGCTGCGCACCCTACGCGGGCAGCAACGCCCTGTGCGTGGCGTCCGTGGAAGACCCTGCCGATAAATAACCAGTAAAACGGGCGGGGAGGGCTCCTCCCCGCCTTTGGAGCGCGATCATGAGCATTACGCTGTACACGGCACCCGACTGCCTGCGATGCAAGATCGTCAAGGGCTTTCTCGCCGAACGCGGGATTGCCTACGGAACCGTGGATTTCAAGGGCGACGCCCAGACCTTCAACACCTTTTACCGCGCCAACCGCAAGGCCATCTACCGCAATCCCGAAGGCGTCGAGTTCCCGCTGTTTGACGACGGCGAAGTGATCAAGCAGGGATCGGGCGAAGTCATCGCCTATCTGCTGTCCGGCCATGCTCTCGAAGGCGCGGTGACGCGCAGCGATCTGCTGCACGGCTGGATTTCCGGCCTCTACCTGTCCCAGTGTCCTGCGGATCAGGAAGAGCATTTCGTCGAACTTGTCCAGCAGCTCGCCAAGGGCGGCCTTTCCGTCTGCGTGCAGACCGACGGCCGCAAGCCCGCCCTGCTGGAACGGCTGATCGGCCTCGGCGTGCTTGCCAAGGTGCAGCTCAACATTCCCGGTCCCGCCGCCGTGTATGAAACCCTCTACGGCGCGGCCCCCTCCGGGGAAGAACTGGCCAAGACCATCGAGCTTGTGCGGGCCTTCCCTGATCACGACATCCGTTTTCTCGCCACGCCCATTCCCGGGGCGGATGGCGCACGCTGGCCGAGCCGCGACGAAGCGGGCGAGGCGGCGCGCATGGTCTACGAAGCCTGCGGGGATCATCAGCTCCCCTACGCCGTCGCCGCCGTGACGCCCGAAATGCCGCAGGGGATGCAGGGCCTTGAGCCTGTGGCCGATGCCATGCTGCTCAAGTACCGTTCCGCTTCCCGCGAGTTCCTGTTCAAGGCCGATATCCAAAAGTAGGCGTCGGGAAGAGGCGGCAGCGTCCAGAGGCGCCTTTCCGTCTTCCGCTTTCTCCCGGCAGGGGGACGGAAGGCGGCCTCGGGGGACGCGCGCCATTTGACAGGCTTTCCATTTTCGGGGACGTTCTCCCCAACCCTCTTTCCTCCGGCGGAAGACGCTCCGCCGCGTGAGGGAAGGGGGCGGGGAAAGCCCTTCTCCCACGGCATTCTCTTCCTTTCCTGAGAACAGCAAATGAGGCACACCATGCACTACGATGTCATCATCATCGGCGGAGGGCCCGGCGGCACGACCGCGGCGAAGGAACTGGCGGCGGGCGGGAAAAAGGTCGCCCTTGTGGAAGACAGGCATTGGGGCGGCACCTGCCTGAACTGCGGCTGCATCCCCACCAAGATGCTGCTCGGCGCGACCGCTCCCCTCGGCCTTTTGAAGGCGCAGGAGCGTCTGCGGACCATGAAGGGCAGCATCGAGATCGACTACAAGGCTCTTCAGAACCGTATCGGCCGTTTCCTCAAGGGATCGAGCCAGAGCCTCGCCAAGTCGCTGACCGCCGCCGGGATCACCCTGTACGAGGGCCGCGGCGTGTGCACGGGCAAGGGGCAGGTGGCCGTGCGTACGGACTCCGGCGAGGAAAGCCTCACCGCCGATACGCTGGTGCTGGCCTGCGGCTCGTCGAGCGCGTCCTTTCCGGGCCTTGCCCCGGACGGTGACGCCGTGCTCGACAGCACGGACATCCTCAACCTCCCCGAGGTGCCGGAAAGCCTGATCATCGTGGGTGCGGGAGCCATCGGTCTGGAACTGGGCGACTTTTTCGGCGCGATGGGCACGAAGGTGACCATCGTGGAAGCCGCGCCGCACATCGCTCCCACCGAAGACGCGGACATCGCCAAGGAGATGGAGCGCGCCCAGACCAAGGCGGGCCGGACCTGTATTGCGGGCGTGATGGCGAAATCTCTGGTAACCAGGGACGGGCAGGCCGAATTGACGCTGGGCGACGGGCGCGTGCTGACTGCATCCAAGGCGCTGGTGGCCGTGGGCCGCACGCCCAATACGGCGGGCCTTGACTGCGAAAAGGCGGGCTGCACTCTGAAGCGGCGCGGTTTCGTGGAGGTAAACGCCTCCCTTGAGGCCGCCGAGGGCGTCTATGCCATCGGCGACGTGAACGGCCTGACCCTGCTGGCCCATGCCGCGGATCATCAGGGCTCCTACGTGGCCCGCCGTATTCTTGGCGAAGAGCAGGGCGTCTACGTGCCCGGGCCGGTGCCTTCCTGCATCTACGGCGGTATGGAAATCATGCGCGTGGGCCAGACCGCCAAGGCTCTTCTTGCGGAAGGCCGGAACGTCTCCGTGTCGCAGGTTCCGCTGACGTTGAACCCCATCGCGCAGGCGGCGGGCAGTTCGGGCGGCTTCGTCAAGGTCGTCTGGGACGGCGACGCCATCGCGGGCATCGCGGCCATCGGGCACGGCGTCTCCCACCTCGTCACCGTGGCGCAACTGCTGATGATCGGGGGCTATGGCCCCGAAAAGCTCCATGAAGTCATGATCGGCCATCCCACGCTGGACGAAATCGTCCCCGCCGCCATCCGTGCGCCGCGCGTGGCCGTGACCGCCTAACCCAACGCCTTTTTCAAGGAGACACGCCATGAGCCTCACCTATCCCGACGACCGCACCTATCACGCCGAACACCTCTGGGCCAAAGACGAGGCGGACGGCACCATGCTGATCGGCATCACCGATTTCGCGCAGGATCAGCTCGGCGGGGTCATTTTTGTAGCCCTGCCCGCCGTGGGCGACCATTTCGCGCAGGGCACCTCCTGCGCCTCCATCGAATCCGTCAAGGTCACCTCCGACGCCATCATCCCTGTTTCCGGGGAAATCGTGGCCGTGAACGAGGCGTTGGCCGACGCGCCGGAACTGCTCAATGACAGCCCCTATGACAAGGGCTGGCTCGTGCGCGTCAAGCCGGACAATGCCGCCGAGGGCGGGCGCATCTCCGCCGCCGACTACGCGGCGCTGGTTGGCTGATCCTTCTCGGGGCGGCGTTCCACGCGGCCTCCCGGTCAGGAAGAGGGCCTTCTCCGCATCCTTTCCGAGGGCGGGGAAGGCCCTTTGCGTTGGGGAAAAAGTGGCTTACATTGCCTCAGGGAAGTTTCCGCGGATGCGAGAGGGGCCTCAAGGACGAAAACGCTGCCTCTGGATTAGATGAAGGGTTCCGCGGATATAGGAAGGGCCCCCGGAGGCCCGGGGCAGGGTGGCCCGGGACAATCCCCGCTGTGACGGGAGGAAGCCCTTCGGCGTAGCCGTGGCACACAGGCGAAAGAGGGATTCCTTCGCCATATGGCGGCGGTGGGGGAAGAGAGCGGGCGGAGCCTTTCCGGAAAGAGGGGCCTCCTGTCAAGGGCGCTCCGGAACGGAGGGAATGTCCGTGAAGGCGCGTCAGCCGCACACGGAACCCGCGCGCAGCCGTGATTTTCCGTCGGCGAAGGGCGCAGACGGTCTCCGGGGAGGGACGTTGATCGGTTCTCCCGAGAGAAGACCTTCCACGCCTGTGCACCGGGGAAGGTAGATGTTTCGCAGTGAGGAGCTCTCCGCGCGCGTCTTCCCCTTCCGCGCGGAAAGGCAAGGACAGAAGAGATGTCGCAGTGGAATCCTTGGCATGGCTGCCGCAAGATCAGCCCCGGTTGCAGGCATTGCTACGTGTTCCGTATGGATGCGGCGCACGGCAGGGACGCCTCGCAGGTGCGGCGGACGGGCGATTTCGACGCGCCCCTGCGCAAGCGCCGCAACGGGGAATATCGCCTGCCTGCGGGCGAAACGGTCTATACCTGCTTCACCTCCGATTTTTTCCTGCCGGAAGCGGACGGCTGGCGGCCCGAGGCATGGCGCATGATCCGTCTGCGGCAGGATGCGGACTTTTTTATCGTCACCAAACGGGCGGATCGCATCGCCCCGCTGCTTCCTCCGGACTGGGGCGAGGGCTATTCCAACGTCATACTCTGCTGCACCTGCGAGGATCAGGCGCGGGCCGACTTCCGCCTGCCGTTTTTTCTGAGTCTGCCTTTGCGGTACCGCCGCATCATCTGTGAACCCTTGCTGGAGCGGATTGACTTGGCCCCCTATCTGGCTTCGGGCATTGATGGGGTGATCGTGGGCGGCGAGTCCGGGCCGGAGGCGCGCCTGTGCGATTACGCATGGGTGCTCGACATCCGGCGGCAGTGCGCCGAGGCGGGCGTGACCTTTTCATTCAAGCAGACCGGGGCGCGCTTTCTGAAGGATGGCCGCCTCTACCGCCTCCCCCGGGCCTTGCAGCACCCGCAGGCCAAGAGAGCGGGCATTGATTTGCCCTGAACCCCTGTTGAGGCATCCCGCAGTCCCCCGGGGAGAAGTCGCCCGGGGCGCCTTGCCTCATGATACCCACGCGGAGATTTCCCACCAAGGAGAGGATGTATGCCCGTGCCTTCAATGCCGTTGACGCCGCTTTCCCGTTTGTGCGCGCTTTTTGAGGAGGTGGCGGGAGATGCCATCGCCCGGGCCGTGGGTGAGGGCGGCTGCGTGTTCAGGACACGGGGGATCATCGGGGACTGGACGCAGAAAAAGACCTTTTGGAACAACGTCTACTACGGCGTCGACCTGAGCGAGGGAGGCCGCGTCATCAGCGTGGACCTTCCCTATGAGGTCATTCAGAGCGGGGACATCCGCCCCGGAAGCCTCGTTGATGTCATTGGGACGCCCTCGGTCCATCTGAAAAAGTCGGTGGTGCTGTTCAAGCTGCACATCCACGCGGCGTGCGTCATCACGCCTCCGGCCTCGGCCGCGCCGCGCTATGAGGCGGGCCGGAGCATCGCCGGGACCGTCAATCACCTCAAGGAAATAGGCTTTCGCCGCATCGCCTTTCCCAAACGGGTGGAAGGGGTTTCGGTCATCCATTCCAAATCTCGCAGCGCCAATGTCTTTGCCGATTTCAGCAACGAGCTGGCCGGGAGGAACGTCCGCCTTGAGCCCCTGCCCGTATCCATGACGGACCCGGCGGCCATCACCCGCACCATTGAGGCCGCGACGGGAAACGTCATCGTGCTGATCCGCGGGGGCGGGGACGAGGGCGATTTCTTGACCTTTCAGGACGAAAGCGTGGTCCGGGCGCTCGCGCGCAAGGCGGCTCACCGCGTCACGGGATTGGGGCATTCGGCCAACCTGACCTATGCCGACATCGTGGCCGATTTTTGCACTACCACGCCCGCCAGCGCCGGGGCCTACGTGCGGGAGCAGTTGGCGCGCACCTACGGGGCCCGGCAGGAGGAAGTTCAGGAAGCGGAACGGCAGGCCGTCCTGATCCGCGATCTCAAACGCAGCAACCTCAAGCTTCTGCTTCTGGCCGTGGCGCTCGCCGGGTTCATCGTCTACTGGGGCTTTATCCGATGAGGGGCGGGTTTTTGGGGTTGTTCCGGGGCAGGTGTTTTTGATCTGAGCGCGGGGCCAGTGCCTCGGGAATGCCGACAAAACGGCGGGCGCGATGGGGAAAGGGCGGAAAAGCTGCCCTCCACCGGCAATCTTGAAAGTATTCCTTTAAGAAAGCACATCCCTCTGCTTTCTCCCGTTGCCTATCCAGAGGTCCGGAGGGGGCAGCCTTGCCCGAGGCGGGCCTGGGACGAGGGTGCAGCCGGAGAGACCGTTTTCGTTCCCGCCGTGCGCTACCGTCTTGTGCCCCTTTTTTTCCTACACGTCGGCGGCCTTGGCTTGCACGGCAAAGGGGATGCGCCCGAGAAACTTTTCCCGCCCTTGACCGCTCAGCCATGCGTCACATTCCTCCGCCGCGAGCAGGAGCGGCATCCGGTCATGATAGGGTGCCATGCTCTCGTTGGCGTCCGTGGTGAGGATGGTAAAGCACTGGGTCACGCCAAGGCGCGGTGGTTCCAGATTTTCTGCGAAACCAGCCAGATACAGGATAGCCTCTCCCTCCCTGCGGAAGAGGTATTTTTCTTTTTTGCGGCTGCCGGGGACGGTTTTCCATTCGTAAAAGCCCGTGGTGGGCACCACGACGGGGCAGGCGCGCAGGGCCTTCCGGAACATGGGCTTGACGAGCGCGGTTTCAGCGCGGGCGTTGAAGACGACGCCCCGTCCGTCCCAGCGTGGAAAACCCCATGACATAGCCCGGGCTTCCATCCCTTCCGTTGCCAGCGCCAGTACGGGCGCGACGTCTCCCGGATAGATGTCTCCGGTTTTGATGAGCGAGGCTTGCGGCCCCAGAGCGTCGAGGATGGCGCGCATTTTCGTTGGCGTCGGGTCGATGTTGAAACGGCCGCACATGGCTTGCCTCCTTTGGCTGTGCGTCTCGGCTGTTCCGCGTATTGGAGCAGAGAGGCCGTACAGGTGGAATGATATATTTTTTCATGGGTTACGGCGTAAAACGGCGTATGGCTGTTCATGGGGTGCGCCCTGCCTTGCGGTCCGCGCCGGGCAGTGGAGGGCCAGCCTCCCTGTGGGCAGATCAGGGGTTTCCCCAAAAACTATTTTTTATCAAGTGAATAAGCAACGTCAGGGGGTCTTTTTCTCTCCGGAATATACGGTGACAAAAAATCGCGCCCGTGTCAGGCAAGATGTATCCAAATCCCAAGAGAGGAGCAACATGACGGTAAGCAATGTGGATGAAATGATGGTTGGGGTCTGTATCTTGCGTGGCGCGTATCCGCATTTGGATTTGCAGGACCTGGTGGAGGACGTGCGGCAGATTGCACGGCTGACGGCGCAAGAGAATCTGGGAGATGCCGAAACGGAAAAGGCCGTTATCCGAGCCGCCGTTTTCTTGATCGCGGCGGATAAGGAGCTGACGCCGCACGCGGCGATAGAGATGGCGGTACGGGTGCGCAAGACCGTGTCAGCCTGATATTTCCGGAATGGCGTCCCGGCGGCAGGCTGCGGTTCTCAGGACTGCGGGCTTGCCGCCTTTTTTTTGCGGCACTCTGCTGGAAATGAAGGAAAGCTTGTAACAAGAAGAGCATCCCGCAGGTGGAGGCTTCTCGCTTACCGGGAAGGTTTCCAGCGCGTTCCCAGCCCGCCGTTTTCATACCACCGCCCTGCATTTTCGGCAGGGCAGTGGTTTCAGATATTCGCGGTAAGCCCAGTCGCCTGTTTTTTGTACGGCACTCAGGGCTTTCTTTCCCTGCGTTCGTTGCGGCGTTGCTTGTAGTCTTTGGTCATGCGGATTCCTGAGCTAGGTGCGTCTGGATGCGGAGGGGGCCGGTTTATCGCATAAAGGCGGCGGCGTGGCAAACCGGCGCTGTCGTATAGTTGCCGCGTCCTTGCGGAAACGGGTTTCCTTTCATAGCCGGGCGGGAGCCTTCCCAACGCGTTTCGTCCTCCGTAAAGCCGTCGGTCCTCTTTTCACGAGGGCCGGCGGCTTTTTACTCAGCGCCTTGCCGTTGAAGGGAGAGGGCCGCTCCGGGCGTGGCATGGGCCACACGCCTCTCGATCCCCTTTTCCTTGCGCGCGGCCCCGTGAAACAGGAGGAGACGGCGTCGGTGCTGTGGGAAGGCGGGCTGTCGGAATTTTCTAAAAATCTTTAAAATCAAGATACTAACGTGAAAAATAGTTTTCGGGCGGCGCGTTTTTGCCCACACTGCGAACACAACACAGGAGGTCTTCAATGGAAGATACCACCCATAAAAGTTTCGGAGACAAGGCCAAGGACGCGCTGGACAAGACCGGGGATTACCTGAGCGACGTCAAGGATTCCATTGCGGATGGCATGGATGACATGGCGGACAGCGTAAAGGATACCTTCCGCGATACGGACGACCGCGTGCATCATGATTACGACCGCACCCGCGTCCATTACGATGGAGACGGCGACAAGACGGTGAAGCATACGCGGGAAACCGTCCGCGACCACGGCGACGGCACCGAGCGCGTCCATGAGAAGACCAAGGAAAAGGTCCATCATGGGACGGACTCCACGCGCCGCACCTATGAAGAGACCCGGGACCGGACGAAGAAAACGTTCTAGCCCTTCCCCCATAACGTTTACCACTCAGGAGAGAGAGGATGAAAAACACAGTACTTACTCTTTGCGGCGGTCTGCTGCTGGCCGGTTTTGTCGTGCTTCCCGCCGCTCATGCGGCTTCCGCCGAGGCCCGTCTCGTGGCCGATAATTCTTTCACCCAGTCCGTGAAGGAAGGCTATGAAGACCTCAAGGACAGCGTAAAGGAAACCTTCGGCGGCTATACCGGCAATGATCGGGAAGACGCCCGCAACTACATGGAACGCCGTCAGGCCGATTTGAAAAAGTACCATGACACCGTGCGCGAAGCCCGCAAGGATTTCATGGAAGCCCGGCAGAGCGACCGTGAAGCGTATCTGAAGCATCACAAGGAACTGCCCCAGCCGGAAGACATCAAGGCCGATATGGACCTTTCCAAGATCGATTCCTGATCCCTGAGGCACTTGCAGGCAAGGTCCTCCCGTGTGCCTTTGGCGGACGGGAGGGCTTTTTTACGCGGCGTCCCGTGAGGTCCGCGCCGCAGACCCCTTTCTACGGAGTTGTGCGGGGATGGTCACACCCAACACCTATCACGCTTTGACGCTCTTTGCGGAGTGGTACATCGCGCTCTGCCTTTTGTCGTGCCTGATACTCATCGTTGATCAACGCAGGCACGCGCCGCCGGCCATGCGCATCATGCTCTGGGTATGGCCCATTACGGCGTTGTGGGCTGGGCCCATAGCCCTTTGGCTCTACCGGGGCCTTGCTCGCCCCGGCCGGGCGGCGGGAGGTATGGGCGGGCACGCCATGCCCGCAAAGCCAGCCATGCCGGGCAGGACGGCAACGGTCCCCTCCGCCCCCACGCTTGTGGGGCAGCCGCACGACATGCACGGGATGAGGGGCATGGCCTCCATGTCCGAGACGCACGCGGGGCATGAGGCCGCCATGCACGGCATGGCGGGGATGCCCGGCGGGGCGATGGAAGGGATGGGCCGCGCGCCCGCGACGTGGCGCAACGTCACCACGGGTACGCTGCACTGTGGCGCGGGGTGCACCCTTGCCGATCTGGTCGGGCCGTGGGTGTTCCGGCTGATGCCCTTCGCCCTCTTCGGCCATTTCATGTATGGGGAATGGCTGATCGACTACGTGCTGGCCCTCATTGCGGGGGTCTTCTTCCAGTATGCCGCGCAAGCGGAAATGACTTCCGAACGGGGCCCCTCCCTGTGGTGGCGCTCCCTCCGGGTGGATTTCCTGTCCCTGACCGCGTGGCAGATCGGCATGTACGGCTGGATGGCCATCGCCATGTTCTGGCTGATCGGCCCCATGTCGCCCTCGCACCCCGTCTTCTGGCTGATGATGCAGATCGGGATGCTTTGCGGCTTCCTGACGGCTTTCCCCATGAACTGGTGGCTTATCCGCGAAGGCATCAAAAGCGCCATGTAGGGCTTTTTTTCGGCCCGGCAGGGGCTCAACGTTTTAACCAGTATCAGGAGTATGGAATGAGCGGATTGATGGATCAGATCAGCGGCTTGGGAGGAAAAATTTCGGAAGCCCTCGGCCTTGGGCAGAACAACGACTCGCAGTTGAGCCAGAAGCTGAACCAGCTTGTTCATTCGTCGGGCGGGCTCGGCGGGATGTTGGGTTCGGCCGCGCTCGGGGGGGTGCTCGGGACGCTGCTTTCCGGGAAGACGGGACGGCGTGTGGCCGGGGGCGCGCTTATGGCGGGCGGGACCGCC
>OFGR01000865.1_pt1 | contig 27602 bp, 26 predicted proteins | sample 1521811 | NCBI WGS metagenome assembly OFGR01 (sample SAMEA3504098, study PRJEB24116) | mouse gut metagenome | biome: mouse gut; feature: mouse-associated habitat; material: faeces | place: Denmark | collected 2011
CCCCGGCGCTTGTGTTCGCTCCGGCTGTGGTATCGGTCGATGATGGCCTTATCCTTTTCTTCCGCCTCTCCCGTCTGGATATAGCGGTCGATGGCCGCATAGGTGACCCCCATATCCTCCTCGTCCGTCTGCCCCTCAAAGAGGCCGGCAGAGGGGGCCTTGGTGATCACCGCCTCCGGCGCTTTCAGGTAACGCAGGAACTCAAAGACCTCCGTAGCTGTCAGGTCCGCAATGGGGTTCAGGTCGTAAGCGCCGTCCCCCCATTTGGTGAAGTAGCCCATATAGTACTCGCTGGCATTGCCGGTGCCAGCCACTAGGCGGTTTTCGCTGGCTGCCACGGTGTAAAGGGTAATCATCCGCAGACGGGGGGCGATGTTGGCGATGGCAGCGTCATTGAGGGTGGCCACCTCCGAGACAGTTTGCATCAGCAGTTCCTTCTGGGCCGTCAGGTCGATGAGACGGGTCTTGATGCCAAACTGATCTGCCACTTCCATTCCATCGTCCTTGTCAATGGTAAAGTTACGCTTGGAGCTGCAGGGCAAGATGATCCCCTCGGTATTCTCGCAGGCCATCTTGCACAGGATGCCCACCAGGGCGGAGTCCTTCCCCCCGCTGTTGCCAAAGAGGATGCCATCGGCGTGGGCCTCCTCCAAGGACTGGCGGATAAAGGCGATCCGCTTCTCGGTTTCTTTTGCATAGTCACGCATGGGCTATTTCCTCCTAATCTATCGCCTATACCGCCGTTATTCCACGGTGACGGATTTTGCCAGGTTCTTGGGCTTATCGATGTCGCAGCCGTTGGCCTTTGCCATATAGTAGGCAAACAGTTGCAGGGGGACAATCTCCGGCAGGGTATTCAAGAGCTGATGGGTCCTGGGAATCAAGATCACATCATCCGCCTCGTCGAAAATCTCGTTGGCGTGCGCCTCGAACACCTCGGCGGTGATCTCCTCTCCCCGGTGCGCGGGCAGGCAGTGCTGCACCATCACATCCGGCGCGCATTCCCGGAGCAGTGCGTCGTTGATCTGATAGCCCTCGAACGCCTTTTTGCGCAGTTCGGCTTCGCCCTCCTGCCCCATCGACGCCCAAACGTCGGTAAATACCACATCCGCACCCGCAGCGGCCTCCTTCGGGCTGGACACCAGTTTGAACTGCCCGGGATAGCCCTTCGCAAACGCAAGTACCTGCGCATCCGGCTGGTAATCCCCGGGGGTCGCAACCGAAACCTTCATCCCCACTTTCAGCCCGCCGACAATCAGCGAATTGGCCATGTTGTTCCCGTCGCCGATATAGCAGAGGTTCAGCCCTTCCAGGGAACCTTTGTATTCCCGCACAGTCAGCAGGTCGGCAAGGACCTGGCATGGATGGCAGAAGTCGGTCAGCCCGTTGATGATCGGGATACTGCCGTATTTGGCGAGGTCCTCAACCTCCTCCTGCGCAAAGGTGCGGATCATGATGCCATCCAGGTAACGGGAGAGCACCCGCGCAGTATCCTCTACCGCTTCCCCGCGCCCGATCTGCAAATCCCGCGACGAGAGGAACAGCGCAGACCCGCCGAGCTGCCCCATCCCCACCTGGAACGAGACGCGCGTACGGGTGGAGGATTTCTGGAAGATCATGCCCAATGTCTGATCCTTCAGGTAAGGATGGCTGATCCCATGTTTCAGTTCATATTTGAGCTGGTCGGCAAGGTTGAGAATCTCGATAATCTCCTGACCGCTCAGGTCCAACAGCTTCAACAGATGTTTCATTGTCCCAGCACCTCATTCAAAATTTCCAGTCCCCGGTCGATCTCCGCATACGAGATGGTCAGCGGCGGGAGCATCCGCAGCTTGGCCTTGGCAGTCAGGATAATCAACCCATGCCGCAGGCATTCCGCCGCGGCCGGCCTGCTTTCCAAACCGTCCAGCGTGATCCCCAGCATCATCCCTTTGCCCTCGACACTCACCACATGCGGCATCTCAAGCACCCTTCTGGTGAGATATGCCCCCTTTTCAGAGACCTCGTCGAGCAGCGTTTGGTCGAGCCGGCGCAGCACTTCATTTGCTCCCGCACAGACCACCGGATTGCCGCCGAAAGTGGTCCCATGGTCGCCGCAGCCGAACACCGATTCACACTTTTCCCCGAGCAGGACCGCCCCGATCGGCAGTCCGCCGCCCAGCCCTTTGGCAAGGGAGGTCAGGTCGGGGGTAATCCCGTAGTGCTCGGAGCAGAGCAGCTTCCCGGTGCGGCCAACACCGGTCTGTACCTCGTCGATCATCAGCAGGATGTCCTGCTCGGCACAGAGCTGCGCCGCCGCGCTGACAAACTCCTGTGAAAGCGGCACCACGCCGCCTTCCCCCTGCACCAGCTCGAGCAGGATGCCGCAGGCCGTCCCATCCGCAGCGGCCCGGAGCGCTTCCACATCACCCGCCCGCACGAACCGGAACCCTTCGGTAAATGGATCGTAATACTGGTGGAAAACGTCCTGTCCGGTCGCGGAAAGGGTGGTCACCGTACGCCCGTGGAACCCGTTTTCCAGCGCGATGATGGTATGGCGCCCCTTACCGTATTTGTCATGGCTGTATTTACGAGCGGCTTTTAGAATCCCCTCGTTTGCCTCCGCGCCCGAGTTTGCAAAAAACACCTTTTTCGCAAAGGTGCGCGTGCAGAGGGTTTCAGCGAGCCGGACCATCGGCTCGGAGTAATGGAGATTGGAGATATGCTGCAATTTTCCGGCCTGTGTGCAGACCGCTTTCACCCAGCCATCATCGCAGAACCCAAGCGAATCCACGCCGATACCGGTCGAAAAGTCGATGTAGGTTTTGCCGTCCGCACCGGTGCAGACGGCCCCCTTGCCGCTGACCGCCTCCAGGTCGAACCGCGCGTAGCTGTGCGCAATATACTTTTGGTCCAGCTCCTTGAATCCCATTCTGATTTCCCCGCTTTCTATTTCCGTTTACGCCGGTTGTATTTCTCTTTTGCAAAACCATATGCCTCTTCAATATATGGGAGCAGCTCCCGGAAGGTCTGCTCGCCCGGACTGAGCACTGCAATCCAGCCCATCCACGCATAGACAGGATGCGGGATCAGGCGGTCGAGCGCGGCGAAATCATACGGCATCTCAACCACCCCGCCCGCCGGCGGGCGTTTGGGCAGTTCCCCAAACAGCGCCCGGAAGGATGGTTTGCGCAGCCCCAGATTGACCCGGTAAACGCCCTCCCTGTCAAGCTGAGATGCGCGGTCATTTTCCCCGTCCTTCTCCTTAATGGTCAGGATATACACCCCACGGGGCAGCGTTTCACCGGGGTTGTAGTAGATCCCGCGTTCCCCCCAGCTCTCCCGCAGGACCACCCCTTCCAGATGTTCCATGCAGTATGCAAGGATCGAATCCGGTGTAACCAACAAAAAACGACCTCCTTTAGCAGAATCCTCAGCCGAGGAACATGGTACCGATCCCCTCGTTGGTCATCATCTCGATCAGGATTGAATGGGGGATTCTTCCATCAATGATGAACGCGCGGCTGACCCCCCGGCGCACCGCCTCGACACAGCATTCGACCTTGGGGATCATGCCGCCCGAGACAATCCCCTGCCGGACCAGCGCGGGCAGCTCGCTGCACCGCACCTCCGAAATCAGGGTGGCGTCATCGTCACGATCCCGCAGCAGGCCGCGGATGTCGGTGAGCGAAATCAGGTTTTCGGCGTGCAGCTCGGCGGCGATCCGGGCAGCAGCAGCGTCGGCGTTGATGTTGTAGACGGTGCCGTCGGCCCCCACGCCCAGCGTCGCAATGACCGGAATATAGCCCGCCTCAAGCACATCGAGGATCGGAGCGGCATTCACCCCCGCTACCTCCCCGACCAGGCCGAGATCCTCGCCCGACTGCGCTTTCTCCGCGTGGATCATCTGCCCGTCGATCCCACAAAGCCCGACCGCCCGGCCGCCCTTGCGCTGGAGCAGGCGCACCAGCTCCTTATTGACCTTGCCGCAGAGGACCATCTGCACCACGTCGAGCGTTTCCTGATCGGTATACCGCAGCCCGTTGACAAACCGGGACTCCATGCCGGTTTTTGCAGCCCAGTGGCTGATTTCCTTTCCGCCGCCGTGCACGATGATCGGCTTGAACCCGACCAGCTTTAGCAGCGTGACATCCTCTATGACGCTGCGCTTTAACTGTTCGTCCGCCATCGCGCTGCCGCCGTATTTTACCACAATAATTTTGCGGTTAAACCGCTGGATATAAGGCAGTGCTTCCACAAGCACCGACGCTTTTTTCAGCAGCTCATCCATTACTTTTTCTTCCATATTCCAATCCCCTTCTTTTCTGTCCATTTCCCGGCACACTATTGATTAAACTGCGTAATATTTGCATCGTTGAGCGTAAAATCGTAATAGTTTAAATCTTCCCGGAAGGTCCACCCGGCGCGCTTCCAGAAATGGTTCCCGACTTCGTTTTCCTTAAATGCAATCAGCGATACCTTGTTAATCTGCTCTTTCTGCAGTGCCTTCATGGCAAAGACTGCCATGGATGTCCCGATTCCCTGCTTGCGGTACTGCTCATGGACGCAGACATGGTAAAAACAGCCGCGCCTTCCGTCATGCCCGCACAGGATAGCCCCGACAATCCGGTCTTTATCCAGCGCCACAACACTGGCAGAAGGATTGCGCCGCAGAAAACGCGCCACGCCTTCCTTCGAATCATCGATGGAACGGATGCCAAACCCGCGGATTGTCATCCACAGCGCGCGGACGTTTTCATAATCTGAAATATCCATTTCCCTTATCTGAATTTCGTGTTCCATTTTCTGTCCCTTCTGCTTCCTTCTGATTTCCGCCAGCGGCTTTTACAGCACCCTTCTTTCCCGGTACCGGCTGCCATCCGCCTGCAAAGCCCCTGCCTTATGGAAACAGCGGCACCAGGTCAAGCCCCTCTGTTTCCGTCAGGCCGAACATCAGGTTCATATTCTGCACGGCCTGCCCGGCTGCGCCCTTGACCAGGTTATCAAGGGCACCAATCATAATCACGCGCCCGGTACGTTCATCGATTTTAAAATTCACATCCACAAAATTACTGCCTTCCACCCATTTCGTTTCCGGGAATACATCTGCATCCAGCAGGCGGATAAATTTTTCCCCGCTATAATATTTCTCATAAGCGGCACGGATGTCTGCCTCAGACGGACAGCTGCCATCCGGCTTTTTCACAAGCGATGCATATGCAACTGCCAGGATTCCCCGGTTCATCGGCACCAGATGCGGCGTAAAGGTAACGGTCACCTTCCTGCCGGCGGCATAGCCAAGCTGCTCCTCGATTTCCGGCGTGTGCCGGTGCGTGGCAATGCCGTATGCTTTTATATTCTCATTGACCTCGCAGAACAGATTTCCGGTTTTGGCTCCGCGCCCGGCCCCGGAAGTACCGCTTTTGGCGTCAATAATCAGCGTGTCCGGGTCAATCAGCCCTTCCCGTACCAGCGGATAAGCCGTTAAAATCGAGCATGTCGTATAACATCCCGGATTTGCCACCAGCCTGGCCGCTTTTACCTGTTCCCGGTTGATTTCACACAGGCCGTATACCGCTTCCTTTAAATACTGCGGGGATTTATGGCCGATATGGTACCACGCTTCATAGACATCCACATCCTTCAGGCGGTAATCTGCGCTCAGGTCGATAAATTTCGCCTGCTGCAGGTACTCCTCCTGCATGGCGGATGCCAGAAATCCCTGCGGCGTTGCCGTAAAGACGACATCTGCCTGTTTTACAAGCTCCCCGATATTGTCATCCAGGCAGCTGCCCTCTATCAGGGTAAACATGTTCTGGTATACCGATGCATATGCTTTATCAATATAGCTTCTGGAGCCAAGCCACTTGATTTCCACGTCCCTGTGCCCGAGCAGAAGCCTCACCAGCTCTGCACCGGCATACCCGGTTGCTCCAATAATGCCTGCTTTTATCATACTGTTTCACCTCTTGTCTGTATTTTCAGAAAGCTTATCCGGCTTTCCTGTTTTTGATACACTTTATCTATACTAATATAAATGCAGCAAAAGTACAAGCATTTTATGCTATTTTTTTGCCCGTTTTGAATATTTATGCAATTTTACATGATTTATTCCGAAAGCCATGCATCTTTTATGCATTTTTTATCCATGCCTGCCGGATGCGTTTTCTCCCGGCGTTCTATATGCAGCCCCGCATGGATTTTACAAAAGCCCTGTGCCGTCATCTTTTTTGCCCCTGCATTCCTGTACGAATATTTATTTATAGTTTTGCATAAAATACCGCTTGCGTTTCCATGGCAATTGTTGTATATTTGATAGGTGAAAAACAGCCTGGCCAGATTCTGCCAAATCTGCCCGGACTGGTGCAAATCAAATACCCTAATTTTCAGAAAGGACTGTATACCCATGAAAGAAAAAGTTGTTTTAGCATACTCAGGCGGGCTGGACACCACAGCGATTATTCCGTGGCTGAAAGAAAACTATGATTACGAGGTTATCTGCTGCTGCGTGGACTGCGGCCAGGAAAGCGAGCTGGACGGACTGGAAGAACGCGCAAAATTATCCGGCGCTGCAAAATTATACATCGAAGACATCACAGACGAATTCTGCGATGATTATATTATTCCATGCGTACAGGCCGGGGCCGTATATGAAAACAAATACCTGTTAGGCACATCCATGGCCCGTCCCGGCATTGCAAAAAGGCTGGTGGAAATCGCAAGAAAAGAAGGTGCCAGCGCTATCTGCCACGGCGCTACCGGCAAAGGCAACGACCAGATCCGCTTTGAGCTGGCAATCAAGGCGCTTGCCCCGGACATCCGCATTATTGCTGCATGGCGTGACGACAAATGGACGATGGATTCCCGCGAATCCGAAATCGAATACTGCAGGGCACACGGCATAGACCTTCCGTTTTCTGCTGACAGCAGCTACAGCCGCGACCGCAATTTATGGCATATCAGCCATGAAGGCCTGGAGCTGGAAGACCCTTCCTGCGAACCGGATTACGGCCATCTGCTCGTGCTTGGCGTAACACCGGAACAGGCACCGGAACAGGGCGAATATGTCACCATGACTTTTGAAGCCGGCGTTCCAAAATCCGTCAACGGCAAAGAGATGAAAGTGTCCGATATTATCCGCGAGCTGAACCGCCTGGGCGGAAAACACGGCATCGGCATTGTGGACATCGTGGAAAACCGCGTGGTCGGCATGAAAAGCCGCGGTGTCTATGAAACACCTGGCGGAACTATCCTGATGGAAGCACAGCAGCAGCTGGAAGAACTGGTGCTTGACCGCGCAACCATGGAAGCCAAAAAAGACATTGGCAATAAAATGGCACAGATTGTATACGAGGGCAAATGGTTTACGCCGCTGCGCGAAGCAGTCCAGGCATTTGTCACATCCACGCAGAAATATGTAACCGGCGAAGTAAAATTCAGGCTTTATAAAGGAAACATTATCAAAGCCGGCACCACTTCCCCGTATTCCCTTTACAGCGAGTCCCTGGCAAGCTTTACGACAGGCGATTTATATGACCACCATGACGCAGAAGGGTTTATTACATTATTCGGGCTGCCGTTAAAAGTACGGGCCCTGAAGATGCAGGAAAACCAGAATAAATAATGGGAAGCACGCTGCACGGGCTTTCTGTTATGATAACTTACAGTCCGGCAGGACTGCTGCAGGAGATTTCTGCAGCGGGCTGCCGGATTTTATTTCTATGATTCATTAAATCCATAGCATCATACGTCTGCGCAGCGTGTTTTTTACTGCCTTTTTTACTGCTTCTTTTCCTGTTCGGACGGGATTTGTGAATTTTTACGGATACGTTCTTTTAAGACCAGATTGATGTACTGGCTGAAAGACCTGTCATCGTTTTCTGCCATTTCCCTGATTTCAGATACCACAGTTTCATCTAAGGAAATACTTACTTTTATTTGTATGGTTTGCTGTTCCTGCTTTTTGCTCCTTTTTCTTACTGTGTTATTGTAACTTTTTTTGTTTGTGATATGCTAAAGTGGCAGAAAGCAGTATAAAGTGTGTGCAATTCGGATAAAATGAAGGATTGATTATGAGCAAAGACGAATTTAAAGACAGAATTTTTGATTTGTTTGCAAGATGGTTTCAGGTTTTTGATTTTCATGGATGACTGCTGAATAAAAATGCTGGATTTGAATGAGGAAGGGGAATGGCTGCGCGGACGCGGGATGAGATGGGGCAGCCTGATTTCATCCCGCTGTCATTTGCAGGCTTTTCGCTTCTATTTCCAGTTCCGCATCATGCAGGAACTTTCTCCCACGCCCCCAGATTAAATTACAGTCCCGCCCAAAAAGAACTCTAAAACAAGCCTGATGCACGCCATCCCATTTCGAGCCTGCAGTTCCTTCTCGTTTAACTTCTACGGTACACTGGACTTAAAACCCTCTTAAATCCAGAATTCCAGTATCTGTTTTTTCCTTCTTTTAGTATTCGATATTATCCACATTTATCCTCCTCCACTTGGTATTACAAAGCTGTCCCCGTCAGCAGATTCTTTTTTCTTTTCAGCCTAGCTGATTAAGAAATATAACTACAACCTCTGAATCATCATATTTATATAAGTCTTCATTTTCAATAATAACCGTGTTACCTTTTGCAATATCTTTAACAGCACAGTACCCATTTTGGGAAATTCCATTGCTGAACAACGAAATGCTCCTACCCTATTTTCAATGTACTGCTACAAATCATACGTACCTTATTGCAACCAGACTGGTTCTGTATCATTTACTCTATATACTAAAAACAGCATGGTTTATTTTTAAACTAAATAACCCATGCTGTTTCAGTATCTTCATGTTTTTTTACATGCAATAAGTTTCTACCAATCTAATAATTTCCTGATTAGTCGTTACCTTGATATCAGCCCCGATATGCACGAAACCTTTTTTCCTGATATAATATTTAACATCTTTTTCAAACCGTTCCGTTGGTATAACTGTATCCATCTACTCTTTTTCCTCTTTACTCCATCTTTCAATATTTTCAAATAACTCACTCAAAGAACGCTTCGGCATTCTGCCTTCCCGCATACTTTTCATTTCTTTGCAAGACTGTATAATTGATTCTGAAATCGTGCATGGTCTTGTCTGTTCTATAGTCATATTACCCATACCTCCTTTTCCTGAAATTTTAATTCGTCACTATTTCCAAACATATTATATCATCTTCCATTATTTCTGTATAGATGATATTCTAAAAAGAAATATGCCTAAATACACCTTTTAGATAAGAAATAATTTGGTAAAATCATAAGATGGTCTGTCCATCAAGGCGTTCCAAACGTTGAATATAAACTGCATACTATTTTCCATGATTCAAGTTTTCATACTCTGACAAGTGAAATTCTATTAGTGTTCGATAGTTTTTTACATTGCGTTTGGAAAAAATAGGTATATATAAAAAACAGCGAAACATCCGTATATGCGGCATTCCACTATTTTTATTTATTTTTTCTATCCACTGTTTTCTGCTTTTTATCCTATGCACTCTCACTAGCATTTTCATCCGGATTTCCAAATTTCTGCAGCTGTTCCTGACGCATCCTGTGGCGTATACCGCGAACCATTGCCGCATCTATCCAACTCTTCTTTTTTCTGTTCCGCGTAAGCAAGGAATTCGTCCAAATTTTTTAAAACCGGTTTCTCCTTTACTGACATGTGCTTTTCCTTCTTTCTAATGTATGTAATGATATTTTTTCCCATCCGTACCTATTCCTCCCTGTCTAAATCTTGTTGCCCCAGGCACCATAGCACGGATAACATGACGGGAAAAGAAAAACCTGACATAACCAATCAGCGGATTATTTATTTGTATCAGCATATATCGGCATAAATCCGCATATAATTATATTTGTTTCTGTTAGATTTTAACATAAATGCCGAATCCAGTCCACAAAAAACAGATATCAAAAAATATACTATACAGATTATATCGATTATAATTTTAACAACCATATTTTTGATTTTTATTACTAAACAGCAGAATGCCCCATTTTATTCATTATTTCAATGTATCGTCTAGTACGTTCCTCCCCGGCTGAACGCAGCACACAAAAGCATGCTGTTCAATTTTTATATTCAATCCCGCATCATGCAGACTCTTTCTCCCCGCTCCCAAATCAAACTACAGTCCCGCCCAAAAAGAACTCTAAAACAAGCCTGACGCACGCCATCACGTTTCGAGCCGCAGTTCCTTCCCGGCTGAACGCAGCGCACGAAAGCATGCCCGGAAACAGCCGGAGATGGATGCCTGCCCTGTCCCGGATGTGACTGTGGAAAAATACCAGAAGCCCTTGGCAGACTGCTTCACGCACAGCGGCGGCCGAAGGCCCCCAGGCAGTTTTTTAGCCGCAGGCGAATAAACTGCCGCTGCGTCCGGTACCAGCACGGAAAACGCAGGATGCCTAGGGATTCTGATATTTTGGAACCGGAACAGCCGGGACAGGGCAGGCATCCCCCTCCGGCGTCCGCGCAGCCATCCCCCGCGTCCGCGCAGCCACTTCCGGCGTCCACGCAGCCACTTCCGGCGTCCGCGCAGCCACTCCCCCATCCTAAAAACATCTCCACCCAAAATCATAGACAAACCCCCGCATTTCCATTATAATATACAAAGAATTTACAGATTTACAAAAATATTACAACCCACAGGAAAGGAACCTTCATTATGACTGTCATGGAATGGAACGACCGGCTGAACCTCGGCGTGGAAGCCCTGGACAGCGCACACAGAAAATTATTTTCCATAATGCGCAGAATGGCAAAGCTGCATGAAAATCCGGACAATTACAAGCTGCTCTGCGAAGAAGGCATCAAATATTTCAAAAACTACACGTTACAGCATTTTTCCGAAGAAGAAGCCTATATGCGCTCTATCGGCTACGCCAGGTATGAAATACACAAGCAGCTGCATGACAACCTGCGGGACAATACCCTGCCTGTCCTGGAAAAGGAAGTACTGGAAACAGATTATTCCGTGGAATCCGTGCAGCACTTTATGGGCATCTGCATGGCGTGGCTGACCCAGCATATTATGAATGAAGACCGTGCCATAACCGGCAGCGTGCCTGCCACAGGCCCGCAGCTGTCCAGCCGCCCGGAAGATGAAATTGCTGCGCTTATGCATGCAGCCAGCCAGATTATACATACGACGCTCGGCCTGGAAGCAGAAACCGCCAGCACGCACTACCATGGAGAGCCTGTCGGAAACATGGTTTTCTGCCGCCTTATTTATCAGTCCGAAAAAGGAAAGCCCATCCGGGCTTACCTTGGATTTGAAGACAGCCTGATACTTGCTGCTGTCAGCGAAATGATGGGCACGCGTGTGCCAAAGGTCAATAAAATGGCACTCAGCTGCATGCGCCACCTGGCGCAGTCTGTCATGAGTAAACTGGCACAGCATTTTGCATATGCAGATTCCTGCAGGCTTCAAAAAGAAAATATGATAACCGCTGAAATTGCAATGAAACTATTCCAGAACGAAAGCCCGCTGGCCAGCTTTCTGTACCGGACAAAGGAAGGGTATCTGGTATTCTGCGTACAGGCATAATACCAGAAAATACCTTGCAATCCCTTCCCGGTTATGATACATTTGATACCGCAGACACTGTAATCATTTCAAAAAAAGCGAGGATTTAATATGGAGCAATTGATTATCCCAAAAAACTACCGTTCGCAGCTGAACCTGCACGATACGCAGATTGCCATCAAAACGGTCAAAGATTTTTTCCAGAACCTGCTGTCACTGTCACTGAACCTCTCGCGCGTTTCCGCGCCGCTGTTCGTTACGCCGGAATCGGGCCTGAATGACAACCTAAACGGCGTAGAGCGCCCGGTTTCTTTTGATATTAAGGAACAAAACGGCCAGAATGCAGAGGTCGTGCACTCGCTCGCAAAATGGAAGCGCTTCGCACTGCATAAATACGGTTTTTCTGCCGGAGAAGGGCTCTATACCGATATGAATGCCATCCGCCGGGACGAAGATACCGACAATATTCATTCTATATTCGTAGACCAGTGGGACTGGGAAAAAATCATTACCAAAGAACAGCGGACACTGGATTACCTGCAAAACACCGTAAAAATGGTCTACCGGACGCTGCGCAAAACCGAAAAATACATGGCTGTCCAGTATGACTATATCGAGGAAATACTGCCGCATGATATCTTCTTCCTGACAACGCAGCAGCTTGCAGACATGTACCCGGACAGCACGCCGAAGGAACGGGAATATTTTATTACAAAGGAAAAAGGCGCTGTCTGCCTGATGCAGATTGGAGATACGCTTTCCAATGGCGAAAAACACGACGGCCGTGCGCCGGATTATGATGACTGGGCACTGAATGCCGATATTTTAGTATATTACCCGGTACTTGACATTGCGCTGGAGCTTTCTTCCATGGGCATCCGTGTGGATGAGACAGCCCTTGCCAGCCAGCTGGAAAAGGCCGGGTGCCCGCAGCGTGCCAGCCTTCCGTTCCAGAAGGCGGTTTTAAACGGGGAGCTGCCATATACCATTGGCGGCGGCATCGGACAGTCCCGCATCTGCATGTTTTTCCTGCGCAAGGCGCATATCGGGGAAGTGCAGTGCTCTATCTGGAAGCCGGATATGGCAAAACAATGCATGGAACACGGCATCAGCCTGCTGTAGCATCCAGACGAAATACACGCAAAAAAAGGGGCTGCCGCACTAAGCAAAACATATACAAGATATCGTTTCGAAGAATCCTTTGTACCAGCTATATCTTGTATCATTTTTCTTAATGCGACAGCCCCTATCCCAAATTAAAAATCAAATCTGAAAGAATAAATTACATACGGCTGCTTTAAGCCTGCTGTCCTGCCGCAGCCACATCTGCCATATCATACATTCCCGGCTGTTTTTTGGCCAGGAACTTCGCTGCTTCCACGGCGCCTTTTGCAAAGACCGCCTTGGAAAAAGCCGTATGCTGAAATGTAATGACTTCATCCGTGCCCGCAAAAATCACTTCGTGCTCCCCGACAATATTGCCTCCCCTGACAGACGAAATGCCGATTTCGTTTTTGTCCCGCTTCTGCCTGCGCACGCTGCGGTCATAGTTATAATCATATGCTGTCCCGGAAATCCCTTCCAGTGCTTCATTCATGGAATCTGCCAGCGCCAGCGCCGTGCCGCTTGGCGCATCCAGCTTCTGGTTATGGTGCTTTTCTACAATTTCGATGTCGAATCCGGCCGGAGCCAGCACCCGGACAGCATTTTTCAAAAGTTCCAGCAGCATATTGATGCCAAGGGACATGTTCGCGGACTTCAAAACCGCCGCCTTTCCTGCCGTTTCCTGTACCTTCCTAAGCTGCGCATCGGATAACCCGGTTGAACAGAGCACCACCGGCACGCCGCGGCTGCTGCTGTATTCTAACAGTGCATCTGCTGCGGATGCGTTTGCAAAATCAATGATAACATCTGCCTGCACATCACAGTCTGCAATATTTTGAAAGACCGGATAAGAATTCTGCACGCCGTCATATAAATCAATGCCGGCTGCAATTTCTATCCCGTCATCCTCTGCTATCATCTGGGTCACTGTCCGGCCCATTTTTCCATTGCATCCATGCAGAATTGCTTTTACCATGTTTTTTTCCTCCATCTTATGTATCTCACCGCAAAACGTTTCTGCCTGCGGTTATAATATGTGCACATTTATGCTGAATCATGCATGATTTTGTGCTGTCTGAAATATTTTCCGGTTTTCAGAGAATTCCATAAGCCTTCAAAGCTTCCGCCAGCTTCTTCGTGCCTGCCTCGCTCATTTCGCAGAGCGGTGCACGCAGCGGGCCGACATTTTTTCCCATCAGGTTCATGGCCTTCTTGACCGGAATCGGGCTGACCTCGCTAAACAGCGCGTCAATCAGCGCAAGCCCTTTTCTCTGAATCCGGCGGGCTGTTTCCAGGTCTCCGTCAAAGAAGCTCTGGCACAGCTGATGCACGTCGAAAGGCGCGACATTCGACCATACCGAAATCACCCCGAGCGCCCCTATTGAAAGCAGCGGCAGGATAACGGCATCTTCCCCGGAATACATATCGATTTTTCCGTCTGTCAGATCCATCGTCCTGGATGCCTGCGTTATATTTCCGGTTGCTTCTTTTAAGCCCGCAATGTTTTCCACATGCTTATAAAGATGTGCCACTGTTTCCGGCATCAGGTTGCAGCCGGTCCTGCCAGGCACGTTGTATAAAATAAGCGGCAGCTTTACCGCTTCAGCAATCTGCGTATAGTGTGTAATAAGCCCCTGCTGCGTAGCCTTATTATAATACGGCGTCACGACCAAAAGAGCGTCAGCTCCTGCTTTTTCTGCTTCCTGTGACAGATATACTGCTGTCTTCGTACAGTTCGAGCCGGTTCCTGCAATGACAGGCACCTGGTGCTTTGTGAAATCCACACAGGCACGGATAACGTCCAGATGCTCCTCCTCTGTCATCGTGGAAGCTTCCCCGGTTGTGCCCGTAATGATAATCGCATCCGTGCCGCCCTTTATCTGTTCCTGCACGAGTTCTTCCAGTTTGTCATAATTTACTTCCAGGTTTTCCTTCATAGGCGTGACGATTGCAACACCTGCACCTTTAAAAATAGCCATATCATTCATTCCTCCTATTTCTGCTGACTGTAATTGGCTGAAAAATCCAGAAAGCCAGTACAAGCCGGCTCAAATGAGCCGGCTTGCAGATTTCCTATCCTGAATTTCTGATTATCCACCCTGGCCTTCACAGGTTTTGAACTCCTGAATCTCAGGCCGTGAACTGATAGCGCCCCATCTTTTTTTCTTGCATCCAGATGACAGTCATGGAACTGTTCATTCCATGCCCAAGAACCCCAGACAGGACTGCGGCCCTTTCGGCGTTCTCCCCTTTCACATATCTTCTCCTGTGCCTGCCACATCCGGTATGCTACTTATGAATCACGCAACCTCTATCCATCTTATTCAGTTTTTCATTCGTGGTTCCGTTTTGTTTTCCAGTTTTCAGGCTGCCAGGCTGCAGAACCTGATTCTGCAATGCTCCCTCTGCCCTGGTAAATCACCCTGATAAACTGACTATAGCACGATTGGCAGCATATGTCAACCAGCAAGCCGGAATTTCCGTAACAGCCCATCCTCTGGCAAAACTGTTACGAAGTCTTAAGCGAAACAGCTCTGGCTATTTTCAGCTTTTTTCCGGCTGTATCCGGTATACCTCGTCTGCCATGGCACGCATGTATTCAGGCAGTGTCCGTCCTGTTACCACGATTTCCGTCTCCTCTGCTTTCGCCTGAAACAATGCTTCCATATCTTCCCTTGTCACGACCCCGTTGTCAATGACTCCCAGCAGCTCATCCAGGACAAGCAGGCTGCATTCATCATTCAGCAGTACCTTCCTGGCAAAACTCACGCCGTTTCTGAGGTTGCGGTTTTCTTCTGTTTTCTCCTGTTCACTCAGCTGCTCATAGCGTTCGTCCGTTTTTTCAAAATGAAAAACCTTGATTTCCGGCTCAAGCCGTTGCAGAAACGCTGATTCCGCAGCCATCCTTCCTTTTAAAAACTGGATAACAAACACATTCTTCCCTGCACTTGCAGCCTGCAGTGCGTAACCGAGTGCAGCAGTCGATTTCCCGCGGCCATCTCCATAATAAATCTGAACATTGCCTGATTCCATAATATCCTCCTTTGGAACATTTCTGTTCTCCAACTGTTTCAGATTTCTTTAAGATACCACACCTGCGTCCAAAATGCAAATTGTTTGTAAACTTTTAAAACTCCTTATCTTCCAGGTATTCAATCTTGCTGACCGACACCTCGTAGGCAACTCGTTTCTCAGTTTCCAGCTCATTGAGCTTCTTTACATATTCACGGCTCTGTATCCTACCCCATATCTGTACATGGGAGCCTACGGTAAAGCTCGAAGCAAAACGGGCATTCCTGCCCCAGCAGATGCACGGAATATAGTCAGATTTGCCATATGAGCGGTTGACAGCAATCAGCAAGTCTGCTATTTCGCGTCCGAGCGGGGTTTTCCGGTAAATCGGCTCCTTGCAGATATAGCCGTCCAGGAAAATCTGGTTGCTCTTGACATCTTCTTCTTCCTGCTCCATAAATTCCAGCTCCCTTGCAAAAACCGACAGCACCAGCCGGTTTTTCTTTTCCTCATGGCGGTTATAAGAACGGAACTGCCCGGTCACATAGATGTACTGCCCTATGTAATTGCGTGTCGTGTCAAGCAGGCGCTCCGAAATCATAACCGGAATGTAGTCCACGAAATTGCTCAGACGGTTCACCGATACATCCACCATATAAAAGCCTTCGCCATATACCTCGTGGCTGAACTCAAAACCGGAAACGATTTTGCCCGCTATAGTTACCTGATTGTTTTCAAATATTTTATCTGCCATGAATTTATTTCTCCTTCCTCTTTTCAAACGTGACAGCTGGCTGATACTGTTTCCTTCGACTGCCAGGCGGTACTATCTTCAGCCCTGCATGCCGGACTGATTTTAGCTGCTACTATTGTATTCTTCGCCCGCCGCATTTAGAACCCGAACGCATGCGGCTGCCTCCTGGTACCGTATTTAAAAATTCTGCTGCCTGTACCGGGAATCATAACACCATGTCTGCATTTTGACAAGACAGAATTTACCATGATGGTGCTGAAAAACTCCTCATTTCATGTCGACAACCTGCTGTTTCCATAAAATTCGAAAATCTTTTCTATATTTCGCTTCATTCCCATCTGTTTTTTTGTCATATCGCCTAAAATGAGCCGTTTGTGTCAAAAATTCTTGCACTGGTCCTGAAATGTGATAAAATGGGCGAGGAATCATGCTATGTATATTATAATAGATAATTGCCAAACAGTCACCTGCTAATTGTATGAAACGTGTAATTTTGGTTACATTTCATAATAAAATCAGTTTAGCGGCGTTTTTTTGTCACAGTTTATGATAAAAATGCACACTGTAACAGGCTTGTGCCGCACGGAAACAGGAAAGAAGGTTCAAACTATGAAAATCACAAGAGACAATGTCCGTAATATTGCAATTATTGCCCATGTCGACCATGGAAAAACCACGCTCGTAGATGAGCTGCTCAAGCAAAGCGGCGTTTTCCGCGCAAACCAGGAAGTACAGGAGCGTGTCATGGACTCCAATGACATTGAACGCGAGCGCGGCATCACGATTTTATCCAAAAACACAGCCGTTTTTTATAAAGATGTCAAAATCAACATTATCGATACGCCGGGACACGCCGATTTTGGCGGCGAGGTCGAACGCGTGCTGAAAATGGTAAATGGTGTCGTGCTTGTTGTCGACGCTTTTGAAGGTGCCATGCCGCAGACAAAATTCGTGCTTATGAAAGCGCTCGAGCTGGACCTGCCGGTCATTGTCTGCATTAATAAAATCGACCGCCCGGAAGCACGCCCGGACGAGGTCATAGACGAGGTGCTTGAGCTGTTTATGGACCTGGACGCTTCCGACGAGCAGCTGGACTGCCCGTTTATTTATGCGTCAGCCCGCGACGGTTATGCTGTCACGGACATGAACGACGAAAAAAAGGATATGACGGCACTGTTTGAAACGATTATCAGCTATATTCCTGCCCCGCAGGGTGACCCGGATGCCTGTACACAGGTGTTAATCAGCACGATTGACTACAACGAATATGTCGGGCGCATCGGCATCGGCAAGGTGGACAACGGTTCTTTGAAAATCAACCAGGAAGCCGTCGTTGTCAACCATCACGACCCGGACAAGCTGAAAAAGGTCAAAATCAGCAAGCTGTACGAATTTGACGGCCTGAACAAAATCGATGTAAAGGAAGCCGGCATCGGCTCCATTGTCGCTGTTTCGGGCATTGCGGACATCCATATCGGCGATACCATCTGCGCGCCGGAAAACCCGCAGGCAATCCCGTTCCAGAAAATTTCCGAACCGACCATTTCGATGAATTTTATCGTAAACGATTCCCCGCTGGCCGGACAGGAAGGCAAATACATCACGTCCCGCCACCTGCGCGACCGGCTGTTCCGCGAGCTGAATACCGACATCAGCCTGCGCGTGGAAGAAACCGAAGATACCGATTCCTTTAAAGTATCGGGACGCGGCGAGCTGCATTTATCGGTTTTAATCGAAAACATGCGCAGGGAAGGCTACGAGTTTGCGGTCAGCAAGGCCGAGGTTTTGTATAAAACCGATGAAAACGGCAAAAAAACAGAACCAATGGAAACTGCCTATGTAGATGTCCCGGACGAATTTACCGGTGCCGTTATCGACAAGCTGTGCCAGCGCAAAGGGGAAATGCAGAACATGCATTCGATTGCAGGAGGCTACACGCGCATCGAATTCCGCATCCCGTCCAGGGGCCTGATTGGCTACCGTGGCGATTTCCTGACCGATACCAAGGGCAACGGCATTATCAACACGATTTTTGACGGCTATGATGCATACCGCGGCGATATCCAGTACCGCAAGCAGGGCTCCTTAATCGCTTTCGAATCCGGCGTTTCGGTTGCATACGGGCTGTTCAGCGCCCAGGAGCGCGGCCAGCTGTTTATCGGGGCCGGGGAAAAGGTATACGCCGGCATGGTCGTAGGCCAGTGCTCCAAAACCGAAGACATTGAACTGAATGTCTGCAAGAAAAAGCACCTGACCAACACCCGTTCTTCCAGTGCCGATGAAGCGCTTACACTGACACCGCCACGCATTTTAAGCCTGGAACAGGCGCTGGATTTTATTGACACAGACGAGCTTTTGGAAGTCACGCCGGAAAGCCTGCGCATCCGCAAGCGGATTCTAGACCCGACCATGCGCAAGCGTGCCGCTTTAAAAAAATAACACAGGCCAGCCTGTTATAATATCAGGCAGCAGAAATACGCATGTGCTTTCTGCTGCCTGATATTTTTATATCTTTTTTATTTTGTATCTTTTTTATGTTTTATCTTACAGGATAATCTCCATCCCGGTTTTCTGCGGCTTCATCCCGCATGCTTCATAAAAACGCATGGCCGGTTCATTGCAGGCCCATACATTCAGTGTGACATTATAACAGCCGTTTTCCCGGGCAAAATCCAAAACCGCTTCGTAAAGCTGTTTTCCGATATGCTGTCCGCGGATGGTTTCATCCACGCACAGGTCATCAATATACAGTGTTTTGATATCCGTCAGGATATTGTCATCCAGGTGCTGGCAGAACTGGCAGAACGCATAGCCCTGCACCTCGTCCATGTCTCCTGTGGCAACAAAAACCGGGGTCTGCTCATTCTGCAGAATCTCCCGCAGCTGTTCATCCGTATATTTCCTGCACCTGCCTGCCCGGAATAAATCCGGGCGGCCCTGATGGTGTACTGCCAGCACCTGCTCCAGCAGGCGGTCTATGCCTGGCATGTCTGTTTCCTGCGCCTTCCTGATTCTCATTTGCATGCTTCCCTTCTATAAATATAAACATCTGTAAATATAAACTTCTGCAAATTATTAACTTCTGCTTTTCTCATTCTGTCTATTCTGTCTATTCTATTCATCTATCGATTCTGTTTATTACAGCTGCTGCAATTTCCATGCCTTCACATGCTTTCGTGTCCGGCTGCAGAATCCATCACCTGTGCCACGGCCTGTTTCAGCTGTTCCATATCAATCGGCTTGCCCACATGCGCATTCATTCCGGCATCCAGCGCTTCTTTCACATCCTCTGAAAAGGTGTTGGCTGTCATCGCAACAACCGGCACGGTTTGAGCCTGCGGATGTGCGCACGCGCGGATTGCCTTTGTTGCCTCATACCCGTTCATAACCGGCATCTGCACGTCCATCAGAATCAAATCATAAGTGCCTGGCTCGGATTTCTCAAACAGGCGCAGCGCTTCCTGCCCATTGACTGCCCACTCACAGTCCGCTCCCGCCATTTTCAGCAGCTCCATTAAAATCTCTGCATTCAGCTCCACATCCTCCGCTGCCAGTATATGCAGCCCTTTCATTGCGTCATCCAGTCCGTTTTCCTGCACGTCCTTTTCTTTCGCAGGCTGTGCCTGGCGCTTCCCTTTCAGGCTGTCTACAATAATCCTGAAATTGCTCAGGAAAAACGGCTTCTGTAAAAATCCGTCCACGCCCGCAGCAATTCCTTCTTCCTCAATGCTGCTGATATCATAAGCCGTCAGAATCATAATCGGGACATTCGACGGCACAATCCTTCGAATCCGTCTTGCCGTTTCAATCCCGCTGATATCCGGCATCTGCCAGTCTATCAGCACAAGGTCATAGCCAGCCCCGCTCTCCTGCGCCTGCCTTGTCATCTCAACCGCAGGCTGTCCGCCCAGCGCATACTCGATATCCACACCGGTATCTGCCATGGCCCTTTTGATTCCGCAGCAGATGTCCTCGTCGTCATCAGCCACAAGCAGCCTGGACACGCTGTGGTTTATCCAGAAATCCGGGTCGATATCCTGCTCCTGGATGCGAAGCTCCAGATCAAGCACAAAAGTGCTTCCTTCTCCAAGCGTGCTTTCTACTTCCAGGGTACCGCCCATCAGGTCAACCAGGTTTTTGGTAATGGCCATGCCAAGCCCTGTGCCCTGGATGCCCTGCGTCTTTTTTGTTTCTTCCCGGCTGAACGGATGAAAAATCGTCTTTAAGTACTCCTCGGACATGCCAATCCCGTTGTCTTTTATGACAAACCGGAAATGCGCATAATTCTTGGAATGCTGCTGCAGCTGGCGGACGGTCATTTCAATCGTGCCGTTTTCCGGCGTATATTTTAACGCATTCGACAAAATATTAATCAGTATCTGGTTAATCCTGAGCCGGTCGCCTAAAATCATCTCGCTGCATACATCATATACATGGATTTTAAATTCCTGGTGCTTTGCTTTCGCCTGAATCTGCATCATCGCGCCAAGCTCATCAATCAATTGTGCAAGGCTGATTTCCGAAATATTCAGCGTCGTCTTTCCGCTCTCAATCTTGCTCATATCCAGCACATCGTTAATCAGGCCCAGCAGGTGCTGGCTGGATGCGGTAATCTTGCGCGTGTACTCCCGCACCTTCTCCGTATTTTCCGCATCGCGCTGCAGCAGCATGGAAAATCCGGTAATCGCATTCATCGGGGTACGGATATCATGGCTCATATTGCTCAGAAAAATGCTTTTGGACTCATTGGCTGATTTGGCACTTTCCAGTGCATCTGTCAGCGCCTGCTCGCTGCGCCGCTCCTGTGTCCGGTCGGATAACACACAGACAAGCCGCTCGGAATTATGGACAGATGTTTTATAAACCGTTTCCAGAAACCACTTGGCCTCCCCGGTCTTTTTATGAATCCGTTCCCCTTCATATACGGCACTCTGGCCTGTTTTCAGGTTTCTTACGGATTCGTATTCTTCCTTTTCCCTGCGCTTTCTTGCCAGCACCCTGATATTTCCCCTGGCTTCTTCCTGGGTCACGCCCAGCACGCGTTCGATATTCGGGCTTACATATTCTATGGCATAATCATCGGTTTTCATCATTAAAAACACATCATTCGTATTATTTGCCAGAATATCAAACAGCTGTTCACGGTAGCGGACATCGTCTTCTTTTTCCATAATCTTTTTATGCCACTGAAACCTCATAAAAAGGATTATTCCCGCCGCAAGCACAACGGCCGCAAGCAGGATGGCATATATCTGCGAGGTTTTCAAAATATCATCGGTCTGGTCCATGACAGACTGGTCCGGCACAACGGCAATCAGATACCAGTCAGACCCCTTTATCGGCGTAAATGCAAAAATGCTTTTTTCACCCTGAAATTCCAGATGCAGGATGCCTTCTTTTTTCTTTGTAAGCTCATCTTCTGATACCCGAGCCTCTTTCTGGCTGCCATCCGGTATCACGGCTGCATCCAGGATATTTTTTAAATCCCTGCTCTTTTCCTTGCCGGAAGAACGCACCAGAATATCTCCCTTTTCATTCACCAGGTAAGAATAGCCGCAGTCATCATAAAACGAAAGCATAAAATCTTCCTCTACCAGGGTTATATCCCGCTTGACCTGCACAATTCCTGCTGTTCCGTCTGCAAACTGGAACTGTTCACAGCCACCGATTACTTCCTGTCCGGTATATTCATCCAGATAAGGCTCGCGGAATTTTCTGCCTTCAAACGATTCATACAGCTGCTGCTCCTGTTTTGCAAGCTTCCTGCTGCCCTTATCTGTACCGGCATACATCGTTCCCCTGCCAGGCTCTGTCACGGTAAAAGCAATGCCCGGTGACTCAAACGCATCAATAATTTCACAAATTTCTTTTTCACTGCCTGAGCGCTCTTTTTGCAGATGCAGCACGATTCTTGACAGTATCTGCATGTCTTTTTCAATGTAAACTTCAAATGCATGGCTGGCCTGGGTCGTAATTTCCAGAATCTCTGTCACCGCATGGCCCCAGAGTGCGTTTTTAAGGCTGCTGATATAAGAATAGATTCCTGCTGCTGTCAGGATTCCCGTCAGAATAATCATCAGAGCCGGCTTTAACTGCTTATTCCTTGTTTTCATACATACACCTTTACATTTTTCTTCCAGATTCGTACCTTCCTATTTTAACATGGGCTGGCTGCGAAATCAATGGATTTGTGCTTTGGGTTATGTACTTAGAAGCATGCGGCAAAGTGCTGGCTGGCTTTTTCGTATCTAAATGAACATATTTTCATATATCAGGCCAGGAGGGCGAACGATGACCGGTAAGCGGATGGATTGCTGGCTGCTATTGGCTTTCAAAAAAAGAAGCCGTTCCCGGCTTCTTTTTCTGACAGCTGTCTTATTTATTTTTCTGTTTCGTCGTGATAGGCCAGGTATGCCCCCTTCATCGGGCTGACTGCATGTTCCCGAAACAGGCGCAGCGCCCCGCTCTTATAGCGTGAATCCCTGGCTTTCCATGCACGCCGGCGTTCTTTTAACACGGCATCGATTTCTTCCGGCGTCTTTTTCTCCCCGTGTATGCCGATAATGTTCAGGCTGCGCCCCATAACGTCGATTTCAATCAGGTCGCCTTCCTCCACCAGCGCAATCGGGCCGCCGTCTGCCGCTTCCGGGCTGCAGTGGCCGATAACCGGGCCTGTGGATGCGCCGGAAAACCGTCCGTCGGTAATAAGTGCAATGCTGCGGCCAAGCTCCTTATCGCTGCTGATTGCTTCGGAAGTATAAAACATCTCCGGCATGCCGCTGCCTTTTGGCCCTTCATAGCGGATAAAGACCGCATCGCCTTTCTGCACCTGGTGCTTTAATACAGCGTCCAGGCATTCTTCCTCACTGTCAAACGGCCTTGCCCGCAGCACGGCATGGAACATTTCCTTCGGGCATGCCGTATGCTTGATGACCGCCCCTTCCGGCGCAAGGTTGCCGCGCAGGATGGCAATGCTGCCGTCCGTGCCGATAGCCCTGTCATACGGGCGTATAATATCTTCTTTTGTAATCTGGCATCCGTAGCGTTTATTAAATTCCTGCAGCCATTTTTCACAGCGCTCATAAAATCCGTTCTGTTTTAATTCATCCAGGTTTTCGCCAAGTGTCTTTCCGGTCACGGTCATGACATCCAGATGCAGGCAGCCGCGGATTTCTTCCATAATCGCAGGCACCCCGCCCGCATAATAAAAGCACTCTGCCGGCCAGCGCCCGGAAGGACGCACATCCAGAAGATACCTGGCATTACGGTGCAGGCGGTCAAACGTGTCCCCGGTAATCTCAATGCCAAGCTCATGCGCAATGGCCGGAAGGTGCAGCAGGCAGTTTGTGCTGCCCGATACAGCTGCGTGGACTAAAATCGCATTTTCAAAGCTGTCCATCGTCACAATATCGCCCGGACGCATATGTTCCATATAAGCAAGCTTTACGGCCTGCTTTCCTGCTTCTTTTGCAAATGCCAGAAGGTCCGGGCTTGTGGCAGGCATCAGTGCACTGCCCGGCAGCGCCAGCCCGAGTGCTTCTGCCATAATCTGCATGGTGGAAGCCGTGCCGATAAAAGAGCAGGCGCCGCAGCTTGGACAGGCATTGTGTTTTGCCCAGTTCAGCTTTTCCTCGTCGATTTCGCCCCGCTGAAATTTCGCGCTGTACATGCCCAGCTGCTCTAACGTCAGCATATCCGGCCCTGCGTTCATCGTACCGCCCGGCACGACAATGGCCGGGATATTGACGCGGCAAAGTGCCATCAGGCTGCCCGGCAGGCCTTTGTCACAGCTGGATAAATAAACGCCGGCGTCAAACGGGGTTGCATTTGCGTGGATTTCAATCATATTTGCAATCATTTCGCGGCTGACAAGGCTGAAATTAATGCCGTCTGTCCCCTGGCTCTCCCCGTCGCAGATATCCGTGCAGAAATACCGCGCGCCATACCCGCCTGCTTCAAGCGTCCCTTTGCGTACTTCTTCCACCAGCAGATTCAGATGCCCGCTGCCCGGATGGCTGTCCCCATAGGTGCTTTCAATGATAACCTGCGGCTTTTCCAGGTCCTGCGGCTTCCATCCGGTTCCGATACGCAGCGGGTCCAGCTCCGGTGCCTGCCTGCGCATTTCCTGGCTTTTTAATTCTTTCATTCTTTTTCTCCCTTCCCATTCTGCTTTTGATTTCCGTTTATGCAAACAGTGATATGATAAATGCTACCACAAAACCGGTTCCCCCGACAAGTGTTTCCATGATTGTCCATGTCTTTAACGTCGTTTTTTCGTCCATGCCGACCAGTGATTTTACAAGCCAGAATCCCGAATCGTTAAAATGCGAGCATACCGTCGAGCCGCCTGCAACGGCTGCTGTCGTGCATGCAAGATACAGCGGCGGAAGCTCCGAAATACCTGGAATGGCCGCGATAATTCCGGCTGCCATAGTCATTGCCACGGTTGCGGAGCCGACGCAGATACGCACAAGCGCTGCCACAATAAACGCAAGGACAACGATTGGCAGCGACATCGATGCAACCGCATTTCCAATCACGTCGCCCAGCCCGGAATACTGCAGGACATAACGCAGCACGCCGCCACAGGCAGTTACTAACAGGATAAGGCCGGTCGGCTCTAAGGATTTTGTCATGACCTTTTCCAGCTCCTCGGTATTATATCCATGCCCGATGCCAAGAATCAGCATGGCTGCGACCGTTGCGATTAAAAGTGCCATAAACGGCTCTCCCAGAAAACCGAACACCGGCTGGACGCCGCTTAATGCAGGCACTACGCCTGAAACCGAATCCAGGATAATGAGCACCAGCGGTATTAAAATAATTCCGACAATCGTCCAGAAATTCGGCAGCTTGGATTCGTCAAAATCTTCCTGGTTTGCCACATGCTCCGGCACCGGGATATGGAATTTCTTTCCACAGATGGCGCCCCACACCGGGCCTGCCACAATCATCGAAACCGTGCCGCAGCATATGCCGACTAAGATAACCCACCCAAGGTCAACATTGAGCATCGTTGCGACAAGAATCGGCCCCGGTGTCGGCGGAATAAATGCATGGCCGACTGCCAGGCCTGCCAGCAGCGGGATGGCATAAAACAGGGACGAACGGTTCGTCCGCTTGGCCAGCGAAAAAGCCAGCGGAATCAGGATAATCAATCCTGCATCAAAAAATACCGGCATCGCAATGACAAGCCCCGTAATGCCAAGTGCCCAGGCAGCTTTTTTGTCCCCGAACCATTTAACCATCGTGACGGCCAGTGTCTGTGCCCCGCCCGATATTTCCAGAATTGCGCCGAACATCGAGCCAAGACCTACTAACAATGCAATTCCCTTTAACGTATTTCCGATTCCGTCATTTACCGCGGTCACAATATCTTCGATAGGCATTCCCCCAATCAGCCCGATGGAAATAGCCCCGATTAATATGGAAATCATGGCCTGGATTTTAAATTTGATAATCAGTACCAGCAGAATGGCCAGCCCGATTATGGCCGCTATAATCAGCCGTGTCGGATTTAACTCTGTCATGCTTTGTTTCCTCTCTTTCTTTATTCTGATTTTTCCATAATTCTGATTTTTCATTCATGTTCCGGCAGATGCCAGGCTTGGAATCTGATGGAAGCTTCAGCTTGAAATCCTGCCAGATTTTCCGTTATGTATGATGCCAGAGTCCTTTTCCTGTGCCGTTTCTTCTCCGTCCTGCCCCGCTCCGGCTTTAAAACATCTGATGTATATTTATTTTTCCCCCTTTCTTTTCTTATTTATCAGACGTCATATGTTTTATGTGTTAAATATACTATTTTAGGTATTTTTTGTCAATACATACGATGACTTTATATTTCTTTCTCTTTTTTACACAAAAAAAAGATGAGGATATGTCTTATTTATCCTCATCTTTTGTATATTTTTACCAAAACTTATTTTCCGTCATACGGCATTCCCTGTCCCCGGTGCTCTCTCCACTGTTTCAGCAGCGCCTGGCGGTTATACGTCAGATGCATGACCATGGCACATTCTGCCCCGACCGGGTCATGGCCTGTAATGGCATTTACAATGGCCCGGTGCGTCTGAATCGTTTCCTGCATCAGCATGCGGTGCGTCAGATTGGCAAAAGTCAGGACCGCGGTATTGATAACCGGAACCAGTGTTTCCACCACGCGGTTTTTGCTGCACCGTGCAATGCAGGTGTGAAATTCAATGTCCTTTGGGATATGGTTTTTTCCGCCAAGATACAGCTGCTCCGTTTCGTCACAGAGCCTTTCCAGCTGTATCTTATCTTCCGTGCCGGCATACTCTGCTGCCAGGGATGCGATTTTCGGCTCAAGCATCAGGCGCACATCAAACAGCTCCAGCGCCAGCTTGTATTTATCCTGCAGCCTGGACAGCCCGAGCGGGTCATCGTCCTGCGTCTGGGTGCTTTTGACATACGTCCCGGAGCCGCGGCGCACTTCTAAAATCCCCCTGGAAGCCAGCCCCCGGACAGCTTCGCGCACCGTGCTCCTGCCGACACCGAATTTTTCTGCCAGTTCAAACTCATTTGGCAGCTTCTGTCCGATTTCCAGCGGGAGCGGATCCTCAGCCTGTTTGACCCCCAGCAATTTGCAGAGACCACTGCCATGCAGCAGCTGGAGGGCCTGGACTCCCTGGGCTCCGGCCAAATCTTCGGCATTGGTCTGTTTGCGGAAAACCACAATTACGTCCCGGAGATGTACAACGACTTCATCTTCACCTTTGTGGGGGAATCGCTGGGCTTTTTGGGCTGCGTGGCGGTGGTGGTGGCGCTGGCGGTGATCTGTGGCCGGATCCTGTGGACCGGGGCGGTGAGCCGGAGCTATGTGGGCAAGTACATCTGTACCGGCGTTTTTGCCATGCTGGCCTTCCAGATAATTGTAAACATCGGGATGTGCCTTATGGTCCTCCCTGTCATTGGGGTGACCCTGCCCCTCCTTTCCTACGGGGGGACCTCGGTGCTGTCGGTGTACCTCAGCCTGGGGCTGGCGATGCTGGTTTACGGGGGGAACAAAAAGAATATGTTCGGGTCCCGCTAACGGGATGCCCGGTGGCGGCGGACAAGCTCCCGGCAGTGATTCCCCTTTTCTAAAAATTTTTGTCAACCCGGATCCCGTTTCTGTAAAAAAATTGGAAAAAAGGCATTCCTTTTTCAGAAATTTTGTGGTAAACTGGT
>OFGR01000872.1_pt1 | contig 27371 bp, 16 predicted proteins | sample 1521811 | NCBI WGS metagenome assembly OFGR01 (sample SAMEA3504098, study PRJEB24116) | mouse gut metagenome | biome: mouse gut; feature: mouse-associated habitat; material: faeces | place: Denmark | collected 2011
CAGCTATAGCGGCAGGAAAGGCACAAGACCAATCCTGCCTGCCAGGGCGTCAGAACAGATATGTGACTTTCAGCATGAAATTGACAGGAGCCTGGGGATAGATTCCGATACCGTCTATCAGTTCGCCATTCTCCCCGTCAGCGATATTCTTCCAGCACCATCCGTCCGCATAATACATATTATTGAACAGATTATTCACATAGGCTCCTATCCCGAGCTTGCCGGCATCAAGGCCTGAACCGCTGTGCGACAGGCTGAACTCATGGGTAAGCGACAGGTTCGACACGAAATATGCAGGTATCGAACGACTGTCAGTCATTGTGTTGTCCAGAAACTGCTTGCCGACAAATTTTCCGTCAATCGCCAAAGCCGTAGTCTTCAATGAATTGGAAAACATGTTGACAAACGGGGTAAACGCAAGTCGGGCCATTCCGCACAAGGACGGTGACATCAGCATCCTGGTTTTGCCGTAACTGAAAGCGGTCGTCTTGCCGGTAAGGTTCCAGTCCCCGTCAATATGCTGCACATATTCCGTATAATTCCGAATCATGTTGGTGCTCAACGTAAGATTGGCATCAGCTCGCAGCCATGGCAAAGCCTGCCACCCCGCAGCAAGCTCCACTCCCCTTCTCCAGCTCCTGTCAACATTCTCCTTGATTGCATAACCCACATCAGTGAGCCGGCCTGTCTCCAAAAGCATGTCCCAATATTCCATAAGATACACATTCGCAGACAAGGAAAGACGGTCTGAGACATAACTGTAGCCAATTTCCAGGTCAAGCATCTTCTCCGGCCTTAATTTCACTCCATCACCGGCAAGCCCGGCAATCTGGGCAGCATAGTCATTCTTGATGTTTTCCTTTATGTCGCTGCGGCCCGGCTCACGATGCCCCAGAGCCGCTGAAACATAGGCCCTGTTGCGCGGATTCCAACGGAATGATACTCCTGCACGAGGGTTGAAGAACTGCCAATCCGCAGAATGGTCCAAAGGAATACGGTCATCATCAGGTCCTGACATCCGCAGCCACACTCCCCTATATTGCAGGTCAGCATAAGCAGTCAGCCATGGCAAAGGCTCATATTCCGCCCTCGCAAAAGCACTCGCCTCCTGCTTAAGTCCATTGTTGAGATACCAATCGTGCGAAGCATAATCATACGCGTCACCAAGGATGTCGCTCCATATCAGACGGCCGATATGGTCACCGTCATAGCGCGAAAGATTGATGCCGGCAGTCATATTCAGCATATCCGATTTATAGCGGACATCGGAATTGAGAACGAACAGGTTATTGGCCATGGCCTCACGCACAATGAAGTCCCCCTCTGAATTTACATCGAAAATCCTGACAGGCTCATTGTCGGAATCATAATGCGTAAACTTGAAGTCAGACGGGAAGTTATAATTCAGAAAAGGTTTTCCCGCCTTGTAATTCTCGAAATGGCCGTTCCCGTTTGTCCAATTGAAGGTCGTGCTCCACAGGGTCCGCTCCCCGAACTGCCGCGTATAATTCAATTGCAGGTGATTCTGGATATAATTGTCAGTTTCATTGTCATAATATCTGACATTGCCGTAAGAGTCATAATATTCACCCGCGGAATTGTACCTCCTGTCCCTGGCATACGTATCCAGGTCTATTCCGTTCCATGTTATGCCTGAATGCTGCTCTCCGTAGAGCCATGTGGCGCGAAGTGAATTTTTCCCGTCCATCCAGCCGAGAACTGCAAAAGCAGAGTGGATATCAGCAAACGCATTGCGGATATATCCGTCAGTTATGCCCTTGGAAAAGGCAAAATCAAAATAGACTCCGCTCCTGGTAAGCCCTGTGCCGGCAGCAGCCGTCGCCGTGAACGTATCATATGAACCATATCCCAGTTCCACACGTGCATATGGACCAGGAGAAACCGACGCCGTATTCATGTTGATGCTCGCTCCAAATGCGCCAGGACCGGAAGCAGAGGTGCCGAGACCTCTCTGAAGCTGGACACTGCTCAGCAGAGCGGAAAGAGCTGGGATATTCACCCAGAACACCTCCTGGGACTCCGCATCATTGAGAGTGATGCCGTTCAGGGTCACATTAATCTGTGAGCCTTTGCTTCCCCGGACAGTCATCTTGGAATACCCCAGGCCCGTACCGCCCTCATTGACAGCTATTACGGACGGCTGTAGAGCAAGCGACATAGGGAGTGAATTGATTGGATTTGTCTTGCGCAACTCATCGCGCCCGACCATCGAATAAGTGACCGGAGTTGATTTTCCGGCACGTGAAACAGAAACAACCGCACTGTCCAATTTCTCGGACCTGCCTTCGGGCTCCGCACCTTGTACGATGCCCGGAATCAGCGCACAGAGCGCTGAACAAAATAAAAAACCTCGCATAATTATATACATTATGCAAGGGCAGCGCATAACAGCGCATTGAGATTCGCATTTCCCTTCGTCAGTACTAGCCGCATCAGGTTCAACGGGTATAATCTCAGCCCCTCCATAAGGGCACCCCAGCAAAAAATCATATTGTATCGGGGCTTTTTACGTCCCCATGCCATCCGTTTCTGCAACGGAAGACTATTTCTTTTCGACCAGCCTTATCTCATAAAGTCTCGGCCAATTCTTTCCGGTCAGATAAATCTTCCCTGTAGTGTCATCAAGGGCGATTCCGTTAAGCACATCCGTTGAAGGCACGCGCAACTGTCTGGGCAGCAATCCGCTACCATCCACGACACCGTCCACCTTACCGCTTTTTGGGTCAACGATTACAATCTCATCAGACATATAGACATTCGCCCAAATCTTCCCGTCAATCCACTCCAGCTCGTTCAGGAGGGTTACAGGCGTCCCTTCAAATTTCACCTGAATCTTGCGTGACACATTGAAACGCGAATCCATGAAATACAAGTACGATGAGCCGTCAGACGCAATAAGCTGCTTTCCGTCGGTGGTAAGTCCCCAGCCCTCACGCGGATATTTCCATGTAGCCTTGTATGCCATGGTAGCGGCATCATATATAAAGGCCACACGGCTTTCCCAAGTCAGAATGAAAAGCTCGCCGTCAAGCACCGACGAGCCTTCCACAAAATATTTTCTGTCAAATTCCAATTTTTCAAGGGCTTTTCCTGTCTCAAGCTCAACCTTTCTGAAAGTCGATTTGCCATGCTGCCCGGTACTTTCGTACATCTGGCCGTCACGGAAGAAAAGTCCCTGCGTATATGAGTCTGTGTCATGCGGATACTCCGCAACGACCTCAAGTTCATAGAATTTCACCTTCGCATCAGCGCAGCCGAAAACAACGAACAGCAATACAAGGAATATGACACGACGCATTTTCATCTTACTTTCTTGAAGCCTTATGCTCAAGCGCAGCTTTTACAAATGAAACGAAAATAGGCTGCGGATGCTCAGGCGTGCTCTTAAGCTCCGGATGGAACTGCACACCGATGAAGAACGGATGGGACGGTATCTCCACAATCTCCACAAGCCCTGTCTCAGGATTCCTTCCGGAAGCCTTCATGCCGGCAGCTTCCATTGCGGCAAGATACTCATTATTGAACTCATATCTGTGCCTGTGGCGCTCTGAGATAAGCTCTGAGCCATATATCCTGTAGGCAAGCGTATTCTTCTCCACACGGCAGTCATATGCTCCAAGACGCATAGTGCCGCCCTTGATGGTCGTGCTCTTCTGATCCTCCATCAGGTCAATGACTGGAGTCGATGTCTGAGGATTCACCTCACGTGAGACGGCATCCTTGAGACCGAGCACATTGCGTGCGAACTCTACGACACACATCTGCATGCCAAGGCAAATGCCGAAGAAAGGAAGGTCATGCTCACGTGCATATCTGATGGCAACGACTTTTCCTTCAAGTCCTCTCTCGCCGAATCCCGGGGCTACGAGCACTCCGTCCATTCCGGAGAGCTGCTCCTCCACATTTCCGTCATTGAGGTATTCGCTGTGTATGCTATGCACCTTTACCTTGCACTCATTTGCAGCACCTGCATGCACAAACGACTCAAGGATAGACTTATAGGCATCCTGCAGCTCTACATATTTTCCGACAAGGGCGATATTCACCGTATCCTTAGGATTATTGAGTTTGCCGAGGAAGGCATTCCATTTGGCAAGGTCCGGCTGAGGCAGGCTGTTGAGCCCGAAATGGGCAAGCACTACTTCATCAAGCTTTTCTGCAGCCATGTTCAGAGGCACCTCATATATTGAAGGGGCATCGATTGACTGGATGACACGTCCCGGCTTTACGTTGCAGAACAGGGCCATCTTGCGGCGCAGGTCCGGAGTAAGCTCATGCTCAGTACGGCACACGATGATGTCCGGCTGGACTCCGGCACGCTGAAGTGCCTGCACAGAATGCTGGGTAGGCTTTGTCTTGAGCTCCTTGGCAGCACTGAGATAAGGGACAAGGGTGAGGTGTATTGTAACGCAGTCTTCCTCAGGAAGTTCCCACTGGAGCTGACGCACTGCCTCGACGAAAGGCTGGGACTCCATGTCACCTACCGTTCCTCCGATTTCCGTGATTACGATGTCATATTTTCCGCTCTTGCCAAGAAGGAGCATGCGGCGCTTGATTTCATCCGTGATATGCGGCACAATCTGGACTGTCTTGCCAAGATATGCGCCTTCACGCTCTTTGTTTATTACAGTGTGATAGATTTTTCCTGTAGTCACATTGTTTGCCTTGGAAGTGTGCACCCCAAGGAAACGCTCGTAATGACCAAGGTCGAGGTCCGTTTCGGCACCGTCCTCCGTGACATAGCACTCTCCGTGCTCGTAAGGATTCAATGTGCCCGGATCAATATTGATATAAGGGTCAAACTTCTGAATCGTAACCCTGAGGCCTCTCGCCTGGAGAAGCTTTGCAAGGGATGCGGAAATGATGCCTTTACCTAAAGACGAGGCGACGCCACCTGAAACGAATACGTACTTTGTGTTCATAAGGAAAAATTTGTTCGCTAACAGGGGCACAAAAGTAGGCAAAAAAAGTGATTTGAAAAAATCTTTATTACCTTTGCAGACGTTTTTAACAAGAAGATAAACTGCGGCAGGTATGAATACCTATTATATCATAATGAGTTGCATGGCCGTCATGGCCGTCATAGTTTTCGTGGCCCTCTTTTATTTCAAGGCAGGCTACGGCTACCTGTCCTCATCCAACTGGGGCAAGAAAATCGGCAACAAGACCGCCTGGGTTCTCATGGAATGCCCGGCGTTCCTTTTCATGCTTTACTATACTGTAAAGTTCGCGCGTTCCGGCGCCGATACAGGCAATTCAAACGTAGTGCTCTACATCATGGCGGGCCTGTTCCTCCTGCATTATTTCCAGAGGTCGTTCATTTTCCCGCTCCTTATGCGCGGCAAAAGCAAGATGCCAGTAGTCATAATGCTTTTGGGACTCGTTTTCAATACTTTGAACGCATATCTCATCGCAGGATGGCTTTTTGTCGAGGCACCGGCAGGCACATATACCATTGACTGGCTGCTATCGCCGCAATTCGTGCTCGGCACAATCGTATTCTTCACCGGAATGGGCATAAACCTGCATTCTGATTACATCATACGCCATCTGCGCAAACCAGGAGACACCAGGCACTATATCCCACGCAAAGGCTTCTATAAATATGTCACTTCAGCAAACTATTTCGGAGAACTGACAGAATGGGCGGGCTACGCCGTGCTCACGTGGTCACCCGCCGGGCTGCTGTTCGTGATTTGGACTTTCGCAAACTTAGGTCCTCGTGCCAAGTCGCTGACAGCCAAATATGAAGAGGAGTTCGGTGAGGAGTACAAGAAGCTTCACAAGAAATATCTTATCCCTTTCATCTGGTAATTGCACGAATACGGGGACATAATTTATAGTTTTAGGATTACGCATCATGAGTGAACTGTTCACACCATATAAGATAGGGCCGGTAGAGCTGAGGAACAGGACAATACGTTCTGCAGCTTTCGAGGCGATGTGCCCTGGCAACCGTCCGTCGCAGGAACTGTTCGACTATCATGTTGCTGTGGCGCGCGGAGGAATCGGAATGACTACCGTGGCATATGCCGCGGTCTGCAGAAGCGGATTGTCGTTTGAGAACCAGCTCTGGATGCGCGAAGAGATTATTCCCGAGCTGAAAAAACTGACTGATGCGATACATGCGGAAGGCGCCAAGGCTTCCATACAGCTCGGACACTGCGGAAACATGTCACACAGGAGAATCTGCGGATGCACTCCTTTCGGGGCAAGCCGCGGGTTCAACCTCTACTCCCCCACTTTCGTCCAAAAGATGAACCTCAGTCAGATTGAGGAAGTGGCGGCCGCTTATGGCGAGGCGGTGAGGCTGGCCATAAAGGCAGGATTTGATGCGGTGGAGATTCATGCGGGACACGGATATCTGATTTCACAGTTCCTGTCACCATATACAAACCATCGCAGGGACATGTTCGGAGGAAGCCTCGAGAACAGGATGCGTTTTATGCGCATGTGCGTAAGCGAGGCAGTGAAGGCAGGCAAAGGCAAGGTTGCGGTTTTCGCAAAACTCAATACACGTGACGGCTTCAGGGGCGGCCAGGAGACTGAGGAGCTGATTGAGGTAGCAAAAGAGCTGAGGAATCTTGGAGTTGACTCCATAGTGCTGTCCGGAGGCTTCGTGAGCAGGCATCCGATGTATGTGATGCGCGGGCAGTTTCCTGTAAAGACCATAGTGCACTACTTCCCTTGGCGCCAGTGGTGGCTGAAGGCAGGAGTGCTGGTGGGAGGAAAGATAGTGGCTCCTACAGTACCGTTCAAGCCTCTGTTCTTCCTCGAGGATGCAATGAAATTCCGGAAGGCAATGCCGGATTTCCCGTTTGTATATGTAGGAGGCGTTGTGGACCGCAAGGGAGCCGACCATGTCATTGATATGGGATTCCCGATGCTCCAGATGGGACGGGCAGTACTTGAGGATACGGATTTCGTCAACAAGATGCGTGAGGACGAGAATCATTGCAGCGCATGTGAGCACAGCAATTTCTGCATAGGCAGGATGTATTCACGTTCGATGCAATGCCACAAGAGTTGCGTTGACATAACTCCGGCACTGGAGAAGGAAGTGCAGCGCATCAATGCGCGGAATGACAAGATTGAGCGCAAGCTCGGATATAAAAGATAATGAAGGCGGAATGACCTGTCGCGCCCGTATGGGTGAGGAAAGTCCGGACAGGAAAGGGCACCCTGCTGTGGAAAGCACAGGTGGGAGTAATCTTACGGATGCTGTAACAGAAAATTACCGCCCGCGAGGGTAAGGGTGAAAACGTGAGGCAAGAGCTCACGACGGCCGGTGGCGACATCTGCCGGGTACGGCACCAGGGCCTGCAAGACCAAATATACTGGCATTTGCCTTTCGGGGCTTCGGGGGCTGCCCGTCCCTGCCAGGGGGTAGGTTGCGCAGATAAATGACAGGATAAAACAGAAACCGGCTTACGGTTCCGCCTACTCATCAGGAGGATGCCCTTCAGGCTTTGCGGCCTTGGGCATCCTCTTTTTGTTTTTTTGGGGCGGGCATTTTCTCCTGGTCTGCAAAGAGCTCTCGTTTGGCAGGACTGGATGGCCTTATGAAAGTTCAACATATTGAATATCAGCCCGAGCCAGAACATTGGCCATTTCCGGCTTGTAGGGCGACTGGCATAAGCAGGGCATCCTGTCTTTCATTTTGCAATCCTCTTACATTTCAGGATTCCGTGTAAATTTCGTGCGATTCTTAAACCGAATTGCTTTTGGGAAGCATTCCGTAAAAATCCGGCGGCTTTTTTAAACCGTTTTTCTATCTCATGTCCGAAAGGGGCGATTATATACTTAATGGGACTGACTGGGAGCAGGTTTGCCAAAGGCATTGTTGATTGACTTAAATCATGGTTTAATTCAATTAGCAGATGCATAGTTTCGCTGTGCATTGTAATTATTTTCCAATTAACGTTTGGTAGAAAAACGATTCCCCATATGCAGGGCACCGTTTTTCAGGAACATATTAATGAACAATCATTTACTCCTCAGCCGGACGGCGGTGCCAGTTCAGGATAGGCAGGAGAAATGAGACTACTGCTGCGCCTATCCAGAATAGCGAGACGTATTTGAAGTCATAGCTCAGGACTTCTCCTGTGGCAGCATCTGTCAGGGCCTGGCCGTCTATCAGCCAGCCGCTTACTACATTCATCAGGCCTGCAGCCATGTACGATGCCAGTCCTACTATTCCTATAGCGGCTCCTGTTGCTTCGCGGGGGACAAGATCAACCGCCATAAGTCCGCCCAGGAAGGAGATCAGGACTCCGATTGATATGCCGAACAGGGTCATCGAAAGCACATTCACGAGCCAGCCGTCGCCTCCGTAAAGGAAGAGTACAAGCGCAAGGGTCTCCAAAATGCCGGCGAAAAGAGCCGGAAGTTTCCTGTCACCCTTAAAAATCCGGTCCGACATATAGCCAGACACTACCGTTCCGATTATTCCCATCACCGTATTGACCGCTATTATGAACGCGGCCTCTTTCAAGCCGAATCCCTTTACTTTCTGAAGGAAGAACATGCCCCATTCATTGATGGCGTAGCGGCTCATGTACATGAATGCACTTGACAGGGCCAATATCCACACTCCGGGATTCCGCAGCACGGCTTTCTGTATCCTTCCGGCATCGCCATTCCGTCCACTGCCGGCAGCAGGTTCCGTATCCTGCACATAATGCTGGGAGGAAATGCCGGAAAGTGCGGAGGAGTCATCGGAGTGGTCAGATAAGACATCAGATGATTCCAAAGGCACCTCCGATGATTCAGGGAACACACCGGACTTTTCCGAAGAAAGAGCTGGCACTTCTTCACCGGCCAGCACCTCAATTGAAGGCAGACCCTTGCTCTGCGGCGTGTCATGGAGACATAATATTATAAGGACGACTCCCGATACGCCTGCAAGGGCTGCACTGAAAAAGCCCCACTGCCAGCCCGCCAACGATACCACGAGACTGACAAATACAAAAGAAAGTCCCTCCCCGAAATTATGGCTCGCACTGAAGAATCCGTACCATGTTCCCCTTACATCAAGAGGGAACCATCGTGACAGGGAGATTATGGCGGGTGGAGCGCCCATTGACTGGCTCCATCCGTTGATTCCCCACATTATTGCAAAGCAAATGAACATCGCCATGCCGCCAATGCCTGCCGCACCTGATGAAACACCAAGTATACCCATGATGAAATTTGCCGCGGCAGATATCACGAGCCCTGTTGCCATGAATTTCTTTATATTGCAATGGTCAGCCAAAAATCCGTTCACAAATTTGCCGACGGCATAAGTCCAGTACAGGCATGCGCCTATCAGACCGAGCTGCCCGGCCGTAAGGAAACCGGAATCGATTATCGGCTGCTTCATCACGTTCAGGGATGTCCTGCACACATAGTAGAGGGCATACCCGAATGTGGCAGCCAGAAACGTCTGCATACGCAGGCTGCGATAACGGCCCTGCACTTTCTCCCGGGGCACCTTGCAGGGTGACGGAGAGCTTATCTTATAAAAATCCAAAAATTTTCCCATATCATTCAACTATTCAATTAGTCTGGTGTGCATTTTTACAGCACCCGACTAATTCAAAATCATAAACTGACATATAAAAGAGGAACACATCATTTTGCACACAAGGTAAGGTTGTGCGGAAAATGAGGAACCGGCCCGTACGCAAAGTGAGTAAAAAGTCGCGATGCGACCGGGCCGGAGGCCTGAAACACGCATAAAAGGTCGCGAGCGAATCACAAAAAAGTCCAGTGGGCTTTTTTGTAGCGGGCAGTAAACTTAGTTTTCGGGGGTTGCCAGAGTCAGTCGTGCAGGCCTTTTGAGCGGAGATAACCCAACAGCAGCTCAGGGCGGTCAGTCTGGATGATTGTGGCTCCGGTCGCCATCACCCTGTCGTATATCAATGACGGGTCTGCGCATGAGAAAGCCGCATCATCATCCAGATAGCCGCAGAGCGAGCCCCAGATGGTATTCACCCAAAGCTTGGAACCGCTTTCCACTATACGGTCCATGGCCGCCTGCACTTCCGGTGTCATCTTGTTCCAGCAGACCTCATATGCAAGCGGGACAGTCCCGGTTTCCATATACTCCCGGAAAAGAGCCCGTCCATGTTCCTTCTGGATGTCAATGATGGGCATATACATCATATTGCTGCTATGCTCAGCCATCTTTGCCTCAACTTCACGGACAGGACGCTTGCCTTTTATGAGAATCTGGTCAGTTACCCCGAGCTCCTCTGTCACGGCAAGCACCAAGTCATAATATTCGTATCCCTGGTCAACATTCACGACTATCCTGTCACGGCAGCACTCCAAGGCTTCACGAAGAGTGCAGATATGCATCGAGTCCGTCACTACGCCATGGGCACGCTTAAGACGGAACTGCATAAGCTCATCGTATGTATAGTCGCTCACAAGGCCTTTTCCATTGGTGCAACGGTCTATGGTCTTGTCATGGCTAAGTACAAGGACACTGTCTTTTGTCAGCTTAAGGTCAAGTTCCATGACATCCGCACCCATTCGGATTATTGACTCTATGGCAGGAATGGTGTTCTCCGGCCAGTTTCTCCAGTCTCCCCTGTGCACTACAACAATAACATCTTTTGCGGCAGGGTCATGCAGCCGGGCAACTATTTTTTCGGCCCGGTTCGCATATGACGGGCAATCATGGCTGCCGCAGCATCCGGCAATAACCGACAGCGCCAACAAAAGCGCGATAAATGATTTTTTCATATAATGGTATTTTAAACTACGTTTACAATCACTACAGCCTCGGCATAATACAAATAAATTTGTCTTCTGCTCTCAGCTCAATCGTTTATTTTATGAGTTTATATTCAACAGGACACCTACCCGAACAGCCCGTTCAAAAGTCCAGCAAGACGATAACCGGCATACAGCAGCTGAGTCTCTACAAGCGGAAGAGCCTTGTTCAGGAAATCCTGTCCGAGACGCTGGTCAGGGGCAGCCCATTCAAACTGGACCTCACAGCGCACGGCATTGTCATGCAGCCATTCACGGGGTGTTCCGGCAGCCATCTCCTTCACCTTGGAACGGGGCAGAATGTCAATCTCCCCTGCCCACTCGGCCGGAGACCATATCCGCGAGACACGAATGATTTCATTGTCCCACACGTGGTGCACATAAAATTTATGGGGCTTGTGATATGCATCTTCAAAATAGACATCATATTTCATCTCATGTGACTCATATTTTATATGTGCAGGGCAATGCATGTCAGCAACAAGATGGATAATGAACTTTATGTTCAATGCCACCAGGGAATCAGGCAGTCTCCTGTAATCCCCGAGAGCCTTCACAGCCAGCTCAAGGCCATAAATCGCATTTCCTTTTTTCGTAAAAAGACTGTCAGCATAGACAAGGTCAGAATTGACAGGAGCTACATGCCAGCCGTCAGTATAGCTGTATTCCGGTGTGGAGCGGTACTCGTCCATCCATTTTGCATAATACGTTATAGTATGTCCGTCCAAATAACGGGCAATATTCCTTTGTGCCTTTGGCGTAAGGTGCCTTTCGGCTATACGCGTTATGGTTTCATGGCCTTCCCTGCCCCATCCGAATGCAGGAACATTCAGAAGGAGCAGCAAAACAGCCATCAAGATTTGTCTTGCGCAATAAAGCGGCTCCATTCGGGCTGAGCCATGGTCATAAATCTGTATCATCTGATTATAAGGTAATATTGTTCATGTCCCAAAACTATTTCTTCAGCAATACTGCGCAAGTCAGCTGCAATTTGAGGGTTTAAGCCACAATCCGCAGGGGCGCTTGAAAACCGTTCACCGAAAAGGACAAGATAATTCACGCATGCCTTCAGATAGGCCCCGTATGCTGACTGGTGCTTATTGTCCGTATGATACAGGTTCACAGACGGATACAGTTCACGGCAACGCGCGAAAGCCTGGCCTATCGGAGAGACCCACGCGGAAGCTGCCTGAGCCATTGCCTTTGTTCCCGATGCAAGATATCCGTCAAACGATGCAAGCGTACCTCCATACGAGCCGGCCTTGCCGTTGAATGACCACGTATTCTCAAGAATGACCTGGCATGACGGAGAAGCCGCACGTACCTTGTCAGCAAGAGCCACTGCAGCATCACTGATTGAAGCCGTGCCGGAAAGCGCAAAAATGGCAGGATTCTCGCTCTGGTCCTGCAGAAAGGCAAAATCATATCCTCCAAGCCCGACAACCTCATTCGACAAAGACAACGCAGCATGCTGGGACAGATTCTGCGAGCCTTTCACATGTCCCTGCAAATCAACGAAATTACCTTCGCGGGCGGCAATCTCCTGAAGATACCACAAAGGATTGTTATAATATGAAAACGAATTTCCGAGGGCAAGCACACGTCTGGCCGCCTTTGGAGCCGACGTGCCTATCTTGCAGCAATAAGCCCCGGAGAAGCCGAATGCAGGGATGAAAATATCAGCCGATGTATTGGACAAGCTCTCTGTTATGCCGCTGCATGTATATGTTCCGACAGCACGGAGACGTACTTCCAAAGTGCCTTCAGGAAGCGCATTGTCCATCTTGAACATCTGGAACACGGAAGCATGCTGATAGTCAGTCCCGGACTGCACGCCGGAGTTCATGAAAGTATATTTCAACGAGGCGTCCTCGGACGCAGTGCGAAGATTCCCCTCAACACTCTTCCACTGCCCGCCGTCAAAATATTCCAGAACGAAATACTTGTGCGCATTGGTCTTGCTTCCTATTATCGCATTGAACTGGAACCATGTCCCGGCCTCAACGCCCTCAACCGGAATGCTGAAAAGCAGACAGTCGTCCTTTACAAGAGTCCCCACATACGGTTTGCCTGAAGCAACGGAATATGTGAACGGAACCGCGGCATTCGCCTCACCCCTCACTGCGGAAATCGTCCCGGACGTCCCGTCAGTGGCAGGAATGATATGCGAAGGGCCTGTCCAGAAATCAGTATATTTTCCCGTTCCTGTCGAAGTGAACACCCATTTGGAGGCATCTGTCGCAACAGCTGGAGACTGGCTTACATTAACTACAGCAGTCTGCGTTCCGTCAACGGAAGAGAAAGTCAGGGTACCTGTACGCACCGAAGAAGTCATGTTAAGCCCGGCATTCACATAAAGCCTCTGCACGGAAGCATTCATCCCGCCTCCTCTGATTTCCGCTCCGGAAGCATCCGCCAGACCCAGCCAGCTGTCAGAAGAAGAAACTGTCCAGTCCCATGTCTTGGAGGAAAGTCCCACAAGAGCAGTTCCGCCAGTGTATGTGAACGATACCTCCGAAGGCTCCGTACCGAACTCGTCTGAGGCCGTCACTGAATCCGCCGACCACCATATGTTCATAGGGGTCACATGCTCACATCCCGACTTCACGGCACCGACATAATCGAAATAATTCTGCGGATTGACGCCTTCCATCTGATATGCGCCTCCATTATAAGAACCGACATCACCCTGGGCTATGCACGACTCAACCCTTATGTTCTGGGCAAAATATCCGCATATGGTTCCCCGGTAAGTCTTTTCGTCACTTATGACACGCCCGTAATTCTCACAGCCGGAAAGAACGGCAGTTGCATTTCCTATATTTCCGCATATGCCTCCGCAACGGTCGGCCGAAGCCGAAACAATGTCACCGTAATTGATGCATCCTGTGAGTTCAACGCCGTTTCCAAGATTGCAGCATATATTGCCGAGCCTGCCGGCACCGGTTTTCTTATGCCTGTTGAACACATTGCCCCTGTTGACGCAGCCGCTTACAGAGCAATATGCATTGGGACCTGCAAGAATCCCCGACACACGTGCCACAGTCGTATTCAAGTCACCATGGTTGACACAATTCCTCACAAGGACAGGATTGCCGGCCTTGCCGTTTGCAAAAGCCACGACACCTGCCACATGCACACAATTTCCCCCGGACTGCGTATTGGCATTCTCTACGACATTGACATTGCCGTAATTGACAAGATTCTCAATGACGGGAGAATTTTCGGCAGAAGTCACGCTTCCTATCATCCCTATAGCCGAACGCACAGAAGCGGCAGTTATAGAGGACTCCTTGAAAACTATCGGCGCATGGCTTTCAATGTCACGTATTACTGCATCCGACACGACTCCCGCCACAGTCCCGCAATTTATCGGCTGGGACGGGGAAACGGTCATCGAACATCCTTCTCCGAGCACGAAATTCTCGATTACCGCACCCGGGCCGACATTCCCGAAGAAGCCATATACATTGTCTGAACCTCTGAAAGACATCGCAAGATTCTTTATCTTATGCCCGTCGCCATTGAAACGCCCGCAGAAAGGATGGGCGGAATTTCCCGCCGGCACCCATTCCGTAACGGAAGAACAGTCTATGTCAGCAAGCAGGTTCACAGTGAAATCACCGTCATAGAATGCCGCAAGTGCCTCAGCATCACCCGAATTGACAGCAGACGCAAATGCGAGCAGGTCTTCGGCAGTGGATATTCCCTTGCGGACATCCTGAGAGCCGACAGAGAAGAACAGCGGACGTATGACAGTATGGTCTGCCAAATCATAGCCCACCATTATCAGCATTCCGTTTGCGAAGCCGTCCGGAAAAGTTACGGTCACTCTCTTGTTCTCCCTGTCCATCGACGCATCCAGGCCTTCAGCCTTCGCTATCGCGACAATGGCTCCGTCGGCATTGCTTCCGCTGACATCATAGCTGAAAACCACAGGTACCGAGGCATCGGCGACAGTATTGTTCACTACAGCGGAAAGAGTAAGGTTAAATGCATTCTGAACCGGCAGAGTAACGGTCTTGCCGTTTCCAAGCACCATCTCAAGGTTGCCGTCAGCATTGACAGATACCGAGCGGAATATGCATGACTCCCCGTCCCTTGCCTCAATCGGATTGCCCTTCGAATCCTTAAGGACCTCGCCGGACACCGTCCAAAAGCCGTCCTCATTGACAGAAATCTCCGGAGCATTCCCGCTCACAGGCACTTTCTTGCCGTCAATCATCAGAAAAGACGTATTCCCCTCAGAATCCGTTACGGTCCACCAATATATCTGCGTCTGGGGGTCAAGCTGCACTCCGAGCACGGGAACATTCAGCATCTGTGAAGCCGTGGCTATCACAACGCTTTTTTCATCGCCGCTGCCGTCAAGATACGAAATGACATAATTGCCATCGCTGTCCTCCATCACGGAAGTTATGACGTTGCCTCCCGTAAGTTCGCCCAAGGCTTCAAGACTGGCATTCATCTCCGAAATGCCATTCTCAAGCGCCTCTATGCGGTCCTTGAAATCGTCTATGCGCCCCACAAGATTGGAGTCGTCGTAAAGGCAGCCGCACACCGCGAGAGAGGCCGCCATGACAATAATTATCCTGTATATTTTTTTCATCGGAATGACTTTTTATCTGATAATCTCATTATAGTCAACATATTCGCCGTTCTTGTAGCATGTGGTATTCTCGACAGTCGCGTCCGGCGCACCCTCAGGATTGTCCTTCCAAGTGCTCCACTCACCCACTTTTCCTCCGACGGCACACTGGAATATGCAGTCTGCTGCAGTATATCCCGTGCACCAGCCCGGACCGGCAGTCGCCTGGGTCGGATTCTTGGACAAGTCTATCGAAGAATCAATCGTGATGTCAGAAAGGATTATGCCCCTGTTGACGCATCCCTTTATCTGGCCCTTGTTGTGCCCTGCAATTCCTCCCGCACGGCATCCGAGCTGTGAGAATACATTGCCGTAATTGGTACAGTTTGCGATTATGTTGGAGGTTCCGTCCGTTCCGCCGAATATGCCTCCTATGCGCTTGAAGCCGTATTTCGTTTTGTCTCCACCATACTGTCCGACAACATCGTCCTGCACGGTGCCGTAATTGTTGCAATAGCTTACAGTGGAGAAATCCTCCGGCGTAACAGTGCCTCCGAGGGAAGCCACAATGCCGGCGCTGCGCCCTGTTGGAGAACTTATCGAGCCGTAATTGTCACAATATTCGAGTGTCGTTCCGCCAGCCATTATCCAACCGCATACTCCGGCCGTCTGCATACCGGTTCCTCCGGCCTGCTCATTGCTTATGCGCCCTGTGACGACATCTCCGTAATTCACGCAAGGGGCGTCCTTGCCTCCTATCTGCGAATCGTTTGAAGTACCTACAATTCCTCCCATGACAAAAAGCTTGTTTGCCGCGTCATCCCCCTCGAGGACCATGCTGACATTATTTTCCACACCCGTAATTACGGTCTTGTCAGCATAAGCGACAAGTGCACCTGCGGATATCACATCCTCAGCATTCATTCCCGCAAGGGTTATCCGGTCGCCTTCTGCACCTATCACAAGATTCTTGAGAGAAGCACCTGACGTCGCCCCGAAGATGCCCCACAGGTTATTTGAAGCATCAGAGACATCGAATGTCCACCTGATTCCGGTTATGGCATATCCCTGGCCGTTGAACACTCCTGTAAACGGAGAAACAGGATTCTTATATGAAGGGTTTCCTGTTGACTTTGCAGAGCCAATCGGAGTCCACTCAGTCACGCCGGACAAATCGATGTCATTTAGCAGCACCACTTCACCCGATTCATTCTGCCAGCGGCTTGTAGAAGCGCCCGAATTGACGGCCTTTGCAAATGACACGAAATCCCCCGGAGTGGAAATTCCCGGCACAACAGGCCCTATCGGCTCCACAGGAGACTGCCACACTTCAATGCTGACATTGACACCATAATGCCTGTTGCTGAAAGTCACTGTCCCCTTTCTCTCCAGACCGAGCCCGTTCTCATAATAGTCAGCCACAAACTTATGGACAGAAGTAACCATCCCGGCTTTTGTCACGGACTCCCTAAGCCATGAAGAACTTTCCTGCGAAACGCTCACATCATAATCAATATTATGAGAGACACTTATGTCAAACTCTGTCAGCTCACCCGGAAGACGGATTGCAGTGCCCTGCTTATAGCTTGACTCCGGATCATTTATCACTGCATCTCCATATGTGAAAAACAAAGGCTTGAGCACCGTGGTCTCCCCAGCCGTGACCATAATCACAGTGTTCCCCTCCATAGCTCCCTCTTTCAGCCTTACTGCAATCGTCCTTGAATACCTGTTTATCTCCACCTCAACATTATATGCCGTGAAAAAGTCCACATAAGCATCCTCTGCAAGGCTTCCGCTTACCGTATATCCTATTTCCACAGGCACGGCCCAAGAGGATACAGGCACTATGTGCGGCGCATCAAAAGCGATTCCGAGGGCCTCAAAAAGACTTACTTCAAAAGATGTCCCGTCAGCAAGCGTGAACACTGCCACCCCCCTTTCCCCGTCTGTCACGACAGAAGAGAAAATCATGTTGGAGACATCCGTAGCCAATACATCCGTGACTTCGCCGTTGACAGTCCAGAATCCGCCGTCACTTATCGAGATCTCAGGGACCTGTCCTCCCACCGGAATCTTCCGCCCATCGGAATCGAGCAGCCATCTCCCGTTCTCCCCATTGTTGTCAGTCAGTTTCCAATACCACTGCCCGTCGCTGTCCTTGGCCACGGTCACGACAGGGACAGTAACAGCGTCACCGCCAAGGGCAAGCGTAATCGTCTTGACCTCACCTCCTGCATTTTGGTAGCATATGATTACATTTCCGCTGCCGTCTTCGCTTATATATGATATGAAACTGCAGCCGATCAAGGCATTGAGTTCCTTCAGACCTGCATTCATTTCAGCCGCGGCCTTTTCCAGGGCTGAAAGTTCCTTGTCAATGGCATCTATGTTCCTTGTCAGTTCGGAATCATCATAGCCGCACCCGGCCCCAACGAGAGCACACGCGGCAAGAAGCATCATTCTGTATAATATCCGTTTCATAATGTCTGTTTTAATTAGCCTTAGCACGCAGAAGAATATAATTCATGCAGCTGCGCTCACCTTTGCTGTCACTTATAACATTGACCACCGAGCCGGACTGTGCAGCGGCGTCATAGACCCACATCGCCGAAGAGCCTCCTCCGTCGAAACGGGTCTGGTTCCATCCGCCGAGCTTCTTTGCTATGCGGTACATCTCGTAGCTCTTCAGGCCCATGGACCAGCCGTTATTCCTGCCGTCCACCTCTATAAGCCATACCTTTGTCCTGTCTTCGCTGACCGTAACGAAAGTCACGGGATCATGCTGGGTCCTGTTCGTATGGTTGGCCGAACATGACTCGCTCTTGTCCTGCCCGTCTGTCATGAATGAAAACATTGCGGAATTTTGCGTAAATACAGGCTTGCTCTCTCCGTCTACCGCCATGTCAGTCCTTATCCTTATGGTATTCCCCGCCTTTGCAGATGGCGCAACCTCCTCAGCGACATTACCGTACAAGGCAAACGCAATCTGTTTAGGGTTATCCAGATATGGAGCCTCAGCCAGGGCGGAAGACCTGCCGTCATGCACAGCAGTTATCACAGCCTCCGCATATCCGGCATTGACTCTCGCGATGTCAGAGACATATTCCGCCACGACATAAAGCACATCCCTTGCAAGCGGATTGACAATCTCGGGATGCTCCGGATGAGGAGTCTTTCTGTAGCGCGAAGTATAGGCGTTGGCCTGCCAGCTTGGGGAAGCATGGCGCAGAATCGTGTCATTGACGGAATAAAAAGCGTATTCTTTTCCTTCAAGGGAGAACTTTCCGACAGGTCCCGTTGACTTTCCCCCGCCGAACGTCTTTTTTCCGCAGCTCGAAGTCCGGTCTGTGAAGACAGTGAATGCCCAGTCATGATTGCTCAAGCTTGCACGGACGGAAGGATTGTTGGCATATACCAGTTCTCCTTCCTCGATATGCGGTCCGCGGGAAATTCCGTCATTGGAATCAAAGAAGCCTGTATTTATTCCTGCTATTATATTCTGGCCCTCACTGCGCTTGCGCTCGCACAACTGGCTGAGAGTCTCACGTATGCAGAAGCCGTTGTTGGCATTCCTGTTCGCATTCGGATTAGGCACTATGTCATCGGCATACGCAGTCGTAAGCTCCAACGAAGGGTCCGTCATGTCAATCTCGAGCACATTTATATGCCTTGGCACGTATGTGCATGAATAATGATGATATACGACAGACGGATGAAGATTCCTCGTCTCCGTCTCAGTCCATGCAAAATACTCGTCAAGAGTCCAGTCCACTGTATTCTTTTCTGTGTCAAAGAATTTGTACACCTGATAGCAAAGCGCATTGCTGTACATGGCAGGCTCCCCGTTCACATGTCCGTAGCCTTTGTTGCCGGTGACAGAAGCGAACTGGTTGCTGTATCCGCATGCCCATCCGGGCCCGTGCTCATGGTTCGAGGTGAAATCCCCGATGATGTCACCGTTATTGGTGCAGCCTGTTATCGTACCGGTGTTATGTCCGACGAAACCTCCCGTGCGGCTGCTTAGCCACGTCTTCACTGTCCCGTTGTTGCAGCAGCCGGCTATTGTGCCCGCGTTTCCTCCGGCAATTCCGCCCATTCTCTTGACAGAAGTGTTCTCCGAAGCGAACTGGCCTATCGCATCATCTTCCACAAGAGCATTATTGGTGCAGTTTTCTATTGTGCATCCTGCTGCATTTGAAGTGCCGACGATGCCTCCCTGGCGTCCTGCAGGCGCAGAAAGCCTACCGTTGTTGGTGCAAGATTTTATAATGTCCCTGCCTTTGAGGAAGCCGGCAATGCCGCCGAGCTGTATTCCTGTCGCACCTGAGCCGGTATTGGCAAGCCGTCCGGTGGTGATTTCGCAGTTGTTGGTGCAATTCTCAACCGTGCATCCGTCACTGTACCCGAGCACACCGGCCAATGTCCTGATTCCCGTTGCACCCGCACCGCTTCCGTCAGCTCTCATGCGGCTTCCTTCCGAGCCTACGGTAAGATTCCTTATCACTGCCCCGCATGCATATCCGAATATTCCGCAATGGGCATTCACGGACAAGTCATAGCTGATGTCAAGGTTGATAAGAGCATAACCATTTCCGTCAAAAACATCAGTGAACGGCATTTCCTGACCGCCGGCTGGCTCCAGAGTGCCAACACCAGAAAAATCGATGTCCCCGAGAAGCACGATGCTGCCGTCCGGCCCGCGCCAGCGTCCCAAAGAAGCGCCGGAATTGACTGCCGAAACGAATTTGATGAAATCACCGGCGGTCTTGATGCCATAATATTCAGGAGCGGTATCCGCCGCCACGACCTTTATGTTCTTGACAAGGACATTTCCGCTTCCGTCAGCAAGAAGCAGGGTGAAATGTCCCTCTTCAAAACCCTTTTCCCAAGTGAGCGAAATTATTCCCGCATCCTTGTCAAGCACGGCGCCAAGTCCCGAAACCTTAACTATCCTCACTGCCGTTGTCCCGGCATTTTTTCCTGTCAGTTCATAAGTGAGAGATGCCCTGCCCTCTGATGAATCCTCCATTCTGAATATTCCCGGGGAGATAATCTCCCCGGCATATTTCAGAACGATGCCGAAGGCTCCGAAGACAGGTGCGGACACGACACTTCCGTCCGAAAGGGTGAAATCAACCTTTTCCCCGTCCTGAACGACAGAGGTTATAAGCGACACTGCCTTGCCCTCAGCTTTCACAGGATTGCCGGCATGGTCCTTAAGCCTTACCCCGTTCAAAGTCCAGTATCCTTCATCATCAATCCCCATCCGGGGCGTCCTGCCGGCCACAGGAATGCGGCTTCCGTCCACGTCCTTCAGCCAGTCAGTCTTTCCGGAAGAAGTCAAGGTCCAGTACAGGACACCGCCATCCTCCTTCGTGCCAAGCAGGGGCGCAGCGCTGACATCCTCCTTAACGGCCACCGTCACGGTATGCTCGACATTGTCTCCGCCGACATAGCTTATGACATGGTTACCGTCAGAGTCAACGGTGATTGATGTAATCGCACCTCCACGGACGACCGCTCCCAAAAGCCTGAGCTGCGCATTCGTCTGCTCAAGCTGCGAGGCAAGCTCCGTAAGCTCGGTGTATATATTATCGACATCATTCCATAGTGCCGAATCATCGAAGCCGCTGCATGCGCCCATCATGGCAATGAGGGCAGACGCAAATATCGGCAATATGCGGTTTCTTTTCATTATGGTCATTTGTTTGGAAAGTGTTTGTTTTTCATTTGGAATCGCTCCCGACACGGAATAGGCAAGCTAACTTGCACATGCTCCCGGCCCAAGCGTTTATCAAATCCGTGACAGGCATCAGAAATTCAATCCGTCATTCCATCCCGGATTCTGGGTAAGCATGCCTCCCGTGCTGACACGCTGGGCCGCCGGTATAGGCCACAGATAGTCACGCCCCTCGTCAAAGGTGAACATGCTGCCGGCCCATGCCGTCACATAGCCGCTCTCCCCCTCCGACAAAATGACAGAAGAGCCTATCTTCAGGGTCACGAGCTTGTCTTTGGCAGTGCTTGCAGGCGAAGACGTATAGAACTCCGTATCATTGGCACCGTCTCCGTCAAGGTCATAGATTCCGGGACCAGGGACATACATTCCGTAATAAGACGCGTTTTCATTTACCATCTGCAATCCCTCTTTCCAGCGCAGCATGTCCCATTGGCGCAGACCCTCCATGACAAGCTCGACCGTCCTCTCGCGGCGTATCTCAAGAATCAGCCCCGGGAGCGGACGCCCCACAGCATTCGGGTAACACGCAAGAAGATAAGGGTCAGGCGATTCAGAGGCTGCCGCGACATCGAGGTTCGGCATTCCTGCACGGTCACGCAACGGTTTTATCGACTTGTCGGCATCATCCTGGGTGAATATCCCAAGCTCGGCCTTTGCCTCGGCAAAATTCAGATACACCTCGGCCGCCCTGAAAAGCGGGAAATCGCTGAATGACTTGCTGGCACCCGAGTAGTCCTGCACAGAGCAGTCCAGGGCGAATTTCACAGGCTCATATCCCGTTAGGGCCGAAAAATCATTGCCGTATTTGCTGACTCCGATTATATTCACATTTCTCAGAAGGTCATATCCGGGACACAGGACTGTCTGGGCCATCCTCGGGTCTCTTCCGGAAGTCTCCTCCCTCCACATCATAGTGCCATGTCCGGGAATATCCGTGAAACGGCTTCCGTCTTTCATAAGATAATGGTTCATGAACCGGCGCGTGAATCCCATCTTGGCATTGCGCAGATTGAACTGCACGCTGGACGAGACCGCAGCCGCCTGGCTGTACCTCTTTGCAAGGATTATTTCCTGCTCCACAGCATCAAGGCTGTTGAAAAGGGTCCTGTAAGGGTTTTCTCCTCCGGACCATATCGAATACGGACTGTCATCGATGAACTCCTCCGCAGCCTCAACTGCCTGAACGAGATATTTTTCCGCATCTTCCATCTCGTGATAAACCCGCCATGTGCCTTCAAACAGGGCGGCGCGGGACTTCAGGGCAAGCGCAGTCCATTTCGTGACATGATAGACATCCTTGCCCTCAGGCAGCATTTCTATCGCATTGTCCAGATCTTCCATAACCTTGTCCATCACGAATCCGCGGTCATCCCTCGGACGCCTCAGCTCCCCCGTCTCGTCCGAGCCGAGCACATGGTCATACCACGGGACATCCCCGAAGCGCATCACCTTTTCGAAATATGTCAGGGCACGGAAGAAATAACATACGCCCGTATATTCTTTGGCCGCCTGGGCGTCTTCACACTGATGCACCCTCTCAAGGCAATAATTGATGTTGCGCAGATGTTTCCAGTACCATTCGTTCTTGGCGTCAAGATCATCGGTGGCGTATCTCGTGCCAAGTATAATGTCTCCCAAGCTGTTGTCCACAAGGTCATCTGCATTCCTTCCGGAATACGTCTCCGCAGACTCGAATATGTTGTAATAATAGTTGCACCAGTTGTCAAGGTCAGTCCTGGACTTGAATGAGGTGTCAGGAGTGACAGTATCCTCAGGTATGAGCGTAAGGTCACACGAGAGAGCACAGGCGGCAAGCAGCATGCACAAGAATATCCTGTGAAATAATGGTTTTAATGTCAGTTTCATGATTCTGCCTTAGAATTTGATGTCTATGCCTATTGAAAATGTCCTCGGATATGCGTAGCCGACTCCTGTTCCCGAAGCGTTTGTGCCGGATGTGCCTGCAATCTCAGGGTCCATGGTCTTTGACCATTTCTTCAGGGCCGACCAGTAGCATATGTTCTCTCCGGTGAAATAAAGGCGGACCTGGCTTATCTTCGCCCTCATGGTAAGATGCTCCGGCAAAGTGTAGCCGAGGGTCAGGTTCTTCAGTCTCAGATATGCGAGATTGACAAGATACCTGTCATTGACATGTCCGAGTGCACCTGTAGAATAGGCATTGTAGCCACGCGGACGAGGGAAATACGCATTCCTGTTTGTCTCAGACCACACATTGTCCATGAAATCCTCATGTATGAAAGAGGTCACCGGAAAAGCAAACGGTCCCCAGAAATCAGACGCGCTCTTAGAGGAGTCCGAGCTGGTGTTGGCATACCAGTCACGGCGTCCGACTCCCTGGAAAAAGGCCTGGAAGTCAAGTCCCAGCCAGTTGAATCCCAGACGGAATGAATAATTATATCTCGGGAGGGAGTTTCCGATTACCCTCATGTCGCCGGAATCCTTAAGCGTACCGGCTCCTGGGCCTATGATTCCGTCACCGTTCAAATCCTCGAAGCGCGGGTCACCGGCACGCAGGTAGGTTCCGCATTCAGGATTTCCGCTCTTGATGCGGCTGTTGACTGCGCTGTAGTCATATTTTGCCTCATATTCGGCAGCCTCGCGGTCTGTCTTGAAAAGCCCGCTGACATGGTAGCCCCATATTTCTCCCAGACGCATGCCTTCATAATAATTGCCGGCACTTGTGTTGTAGCCGTTATAATTCGGAAGCAGGCCGTCCGGATTGTGATATTTGGTTATGGTCGTGATATAGTCTCCGAGAGTGGCGCTCACATTGTACGAAAACGGGCGTCCGGCAAGGTTGAAAGTGTCGTTCCACGAGAGCATTATCTCCCAGCCGTCCGTGCGCAGATTGGCGCAGTTGGCCTTCGGTGTGCTGGCCCCGTATGAGGACGGGAGGGTCAGCGAGGTCGTGAGCATGTTTCTTGTCTCACGGAGGTACCAGTCTCCGGTGAATGTCAGCCTGCTGTCAAAGAACGAAAGATCAATTCCGGCATCGTATGTAGTGACAGTCTCCCATGTGAGGTCAGAGGAAATCGGATTGGACAGCTTTGAGTAAGGAGCCTTGGTTTCCCCGTCGAATGTCCAGTCAAGAGATGTCGATGGGAAGCCGGAAGTGCTGTCGCTTCCTGTTGTGGTCATTATCTGGACTATATAGGAATAATTGTCAACCTGCTGGTTGCCCAGGCTTCCTGCCGAGAAGCGTATCTTCGCGTCATTCATGATGCCTTTGACCGGAGCATAGAATTTTTCTTCGGAGATTCGCCATGCGGCCGATGCCGACGGAAAATATGCCCACCTGTGTCCGGGAGCGAATCTTGAGGAGCCGTCCGCACGGAAGCTTGCCTCGAAGATGTATCTGTTCATGTAGTCATAGTTAGCCCTTGCGAAGAAGCCAAGAGTCTTGTAAGCCTCGATGTTCTGGGTGAGGACTGGCGTTCCGGTAGCCACTGCGAATGTAGCAAGGTCATCGGAAGTAAGGCCCGTGTTCTTGACCGTAAGGTTTGTGGAGCGGTAATGCTCATACTGTCCTCCCGCCACAAATTTGAAGTTATGGGCATTCTTCCATGTGTCCTCGTATGTGCCGTATATATTAACATTGTGGCCCTTGTGCCTGAAGTTGGATTCCTGGTACATGTTCTCGTTGGCTCCTGTCGCGGCTGCGGTCTCCACAAGCCCCTCCGTGCGGGAATAGTCGTATGTCATGCTGCGGTATTTGTAGAGCCGGTCCCTGGTCCTGTAATCGTATGAGGCTGTCAGGTAAAGTTCCTTCATAAAATTGAGGACCAAGGAGTTAGTCAAGGTAAGGTACTCATTTTCACGGCTGTTGCTGTTCTTGCCGGCCGAGAGTATGCCGACACGTCCGCCTCCCATAGGCGAGTTCTTGGCAAGCTGGTTCACATAGCTGACTATCGTCCCATCAGGGTTTTTCGGAAGCCATGCCGCACATATATTGGACTGGAGAGCGCCGAAGACCTGTTCGTAGTTATAGTATCCTCCGTATATGTAGGCTGATTTGTCGTATGAAATGTTGGTGGACCATTTCAGCCATTTGAGCGGATTCACACTCAGCTTCGCCCTGAACGCATAGTCGGAATAAGTGTCGTCGGCGAGCCTCATCATGCCTTTCTGATAAAGGTATCTTCCGCTGGCATAGTAGCTTATCTTTTCCGAACCTCCCTGCAGCGAGATATTATGCTCGGTCTGCGGACGGATCCTGCGGTAGATATAGCCGTACCAGTCGAAGTTGCCGTAGTAATAATATTTTCCTGTGGCCTCATCCACTATTGTCCATGGGCGCGAAGGGTCTTCCGTAAGGTCATTGCGTCGGTCATAAAGCATCTGCAGGCCGCCGTTTGCCTCAGTATATTGGAAAATGTCATGAGTGGCGTCCGAAGAGTTGTTCATGAAGTTGTTGACTACGTTCACATGCTCATATCCCGTGCGGATGAAGTCCGTTGATGTGGTATTCATCTGCCAGCCGACGCGTCCGCTGTAGCTTACGGTCGCATTGTCACCGCGCTTTCCGGCCTTTGTCGTTATCAGCACCACTCCGGCGGATGCCTTTGTTCCGTATATCGCACAGGATGATGCGTCTTTCAGTATCGAGATGGACTCTATGTCATTGGGGTTTATCTGGCTTAGGCTGACTTCAACCCCGTCAGCAAGCACAAGAGGAGAGCCGGAGTTGAGTGAGAGGGCGCCACGGATGTTGATGCTGTAGCTGCCCTCGGGAGAACCGGTTCCGAATGAGATGTTCGTGGCAGGGTCGGTTCCCTGCAAGGCATTGGCAGCCGATACGACAGGTCTTGCATTAAGTTCTTTTCCGCTTACAATTGAGACTGAGCCTGAGAGGCTTGACTTTTTCTGTGTTCCGTAGCCTACGACCACGATTTCGTCAAGCAGGTTCTGCGAATCGTCCAAAGTGATGTGCCAGGGCTGCGGTTCTTTGCCCGTTATGCGGACCCTGGTATCCGAATATCCGATGAATGAGACAATTGCCTCTAAAGGGAAGGTCATGTCCGTAAGGCTGAAATTCCCGTCGATGTCGGTAATGAAGCCTTTGTCCGTGCCGACGATTTTAAGGGAGGCTCCGATGAGCGGCTCACCGGAAGAGTCGGTGACCTTTCCTCTGAAATCCGTTTTTCCGGCCGGTTGAGGCTGCTGTGACTGGGGCTGGGGCCTGGCGGCAATAACCGAGATGCTGTGGCCGTTGATTACAAAGTCCACATTCTGGCCGGCAAACACCTGGGCCAGGACTTCGGTGATGGGAGCATTCTGAGCTGAAACGCTTACCTTCCGGTTGAGGTCAACAGCGTCAGAATTGAGAATGATGGAATAGCTTTCCGTCTGATTCAGGGCCGTAATCGCTTCCTGCACGGTCACATTCCTGAGTTTCAGCGAGATATTCTGCGCCGAAACGGAGGGATATAGCAGTAAGGATGCGAGAATTGCCCAAATTTGCGCAATTCTTTTCATTTTAATTGGTTAATGGTTATTTGGATGTTTATCTTGATGAAGAAAGATAGATTATGCCGTCTTTCTTCCGGATTTTCATCTTGCGGTCAGTGTTCATGGATGACAGAATCTGGTCCAGGTCCTCATTGTTGGAGAAGAATGCCAATATGCGGGTGTCTGCCAATGTCTTGTCCATGATGGCTATGCGCACATCGAATATGCGTTCGAGGTCTTTGGCTATATCGCTCATCTTCAGGTTGATGAAATGGAGAGAGCCGTTTGCGAATGTCTTGAATCCCTGCGGATTGAATGATGTCAGGTTTACGTCTCCCGTATTGCGGTCGTAGTGGACCATGTCTCCGGGTTTCATGCGGACTTCCCGTGGAGTCTCACCGCAGTTGAGGTCAAGGCTTACAGAGCCTTCCATCAGGAGCAGTTCCACGCAATTGTTGTTGCCGTATGACTTGAAGTCAAATCTGGTTCCGTGCACACGCACATTAACGTCTCCGGACTGTATTATGAATGGTTTTTCAGGGTCTTTGGCAATGTCAGCAAGGACTTCACCTTCAATGAACACCCTTCTTTCCGCTCCTTTGAACTGCTGCGGATATGTCACACGGCTTCCTGAGTTGAGCACAAGCATGGACCCGTCGGCAAGGCTGACTGTGTCTATCTGCCCGGATGGCACATTAACCTCAAGCCATGCAACTTCCGGACGTTCTGATTTCATGTAAAGGATGCCGGCAGCAAGCATAAGCGGAATCGCCATTATGGCTGGGG
>OFGR01000874.1_pt1 | contig 27290 bp, 23 predicted proteins | sample 1521811 | NCBI WGS metagenome assembly OFGR01 (sample SAMEA3504098, study PRJEB24116) | mouse gut metagenome | biome: mouse gut; feature: mouse-associated habitat; material: faeces | place: Denmark | collected 2011
GCTGGCGGTATAGATGATGCTATATTTACCAACCCATTTTTTGACTAACACCAAACATATATGCTTTCACACAACCTATCACAGCATTTAAATATGCTGTTGGAACAAAAAGGGCTTACCAAGGCTGACGTTGTACGCGGTTCACTGCTACACCGGACATATATCTATCAGATATTTTCCGGCAAGAAGACAGCATCCCGTGATAAGCTGATTGCCCTGGCTTTTGGCATGCACCTTTCCGCTGAAGAGGCACAGACAATGCTGAAACTTTCCGGCAACAGGATATTATACGCAAGAGACCAACGTGATGCGATACTTTTGTTTGCCCTGAACCAACGCAAGCCGATCATGGAGGCAAATGAGTTATTGTTTCATCATCATCTTGACGTTCTTGACACTTCAAAATTATGATCTGTCTTACCTTGGCTTCAATTTATGATAAATGTTCCTTGCAGCTCATTTGGGTAACCTCCAGCTTGAAAACGGCAACAGAGCCAAACATCTTCCTGTCAAAATCCCAGCCTTGTTTTCCTGTATTATGCTCCATAAGCAAAGAAAGCCCCAATTTTTTTTCTTCAATGCCAGATACTATACTGATAATCCCATTACCTATGATACTCTGAAAACGTGCAGAATAACCACAGGCAATGCCAGAATCTTTCAGCGCATAATTTGTATCCATCTCAAACCCAACATTGGGATTTTTTTTTGCCAGATCCATTTTTCTTCCCACCTCTGCCCCATGGAAGTAAAAAATATAGGTATCATTTTTTCTCTCATATCCAAAGTTTAACGGCACAATATAGATATCACCATTATCATAAAACCCAACCCTGCAACAGGTACACCTGCTTATAATATCAGCGATTCTCATAAGGTCAGTAACTTCTCTATCCCTTCTTCTCAAAATCACCAATCCTCCAATTTATGTTTTTCAGCACCATACTCCCTCTGCCCCCTGCCAGGCAATACATAAACTAAATCTCAATCTCCATCCCATCATAAGCCGTCAAAAAACCATATTTCTCCGTCTCTATGGCCATTTTCCCGTACCCATCCCCTGAATTATGTGAAAAATGGCTCATAATAATCACAGTGTTTCCATCAACCAAACCTTTATGGCGCATCCGCCCTACTATCTCCCTGTTTACCTTAAGGCTCATATGCCCTTCCCGCCATTCCCCATAGTTTCCAATACCCCCTGTACAGTCAAGGGAAACCAAGTCAAATCTCTTTTCCCCTTCAAGCATTTTCCATGTCTCTTCCGGAAAAATACCTGTATCATGTGCATAAAGAATGCTTTTCCCACCTTGGGTAATGGAATAAATAACAGGAGACGTGGATGGGTCGTGGTTTGCCCTCAAAGGTAATATTTTGTACTGCATCTTATCACCTGCCAGGCAGCTTTTCCCTGGCTCTATCAAGTTAAGCTTCACATTTTTCTGGACTGGAGGTTTCTTTACAATTTCATACAATCTCTCATATCCATCACGCCCAACATAAAAACGCATTGTCCGGTGTTCCCCGCTGTAGTCGGTTCCAGCCATTTCCACGTCCTCAGGATAGAGATGGTCACTATGGCTGTGTGTGACAAGGCAATCTCCAATCTTTGCCCAATCCAATCCGTACTGGTTAGAATGCCAGGCCATATCAGGCGGAAAGTCCAATAGCAATTCCCCGTTTATAAGCGCCTGGGAACGGGAACGTATATAACGCCCCCTTAATCCCCTTGCCTCACGGCAGACCGCACAATGACAGAAAAGTGATGGCACGCCTTCGTAAGCTGCCGTTCCCAAATATTTAATCTTCATCCACATACTCCTTGAAATCCGCAGGCCTTACCTGCAGCCCATACTGTACTATTTAGAATATCCAGGTTACCAAAACTCTCCTGATTAATGATACATCTGCAGTTTGGATGCAGCTTCTCTGCTCATTTCCCCGTAATCTCTTTTTATACAAACATCTCTTTTCATAGATCATTCTCCAATACTATCTGCCTGCCCTTAACAGTGCAATTCCGGCAATTCTCTAATTATTTGCAACATAATCTTCTCCTGCATAGGTAATTCCATAAGTAAACTCATTTATTTCCTCGGAATCATTATCCTCTTTTCCATACATATTAAATATCACATCCTGTACATCCTCCATCCCAGCATTCTTAACATCATCCCAATCAATTGTACAGTCAAGAGCCGAGGAAGTACCCGGCATAATCATTTTATTCCCCTCAGACGATGATCTGATTGATATGCCATTGACCGTCTGATAAGCATCAAAACTGCAATACAGGGGCAAATTTCCCTGATTGGCCACCTGAAAATAATAAGTGATATATCCGCGTCTATTCAAAAATCCTGCATATCGTACACGAAAGACCTGCTGGCCAAACGAATAACTTTTGGCCCCTGCTGTATCAACATCCGAGTTATCGATTTCATCAAATGAGCATGCTTCCCATTTATCTTCCTCTTCATCCAGCCTGATACATTGGTTAAATACATCCAGATACTCTTCAGCATCTTTATTCTCTTTTACTACCAGTTTGAACACTACATTGTTTATCCTTTCAAAGCCAATGGCACCGATCTCATCCCAGCCAAAAGTACATCCAAGCGATACCGTTTCCCCCGGATCAATTTCTTTTTTTCCTTCAGATGAACTTCCTAAATCAATCCCTTTTATATAGCCATATGGCTGAAAATTAATATATCTACTTTCCTTTCCGTTATTTGTAATATTAAAGAAAAAAGTAATATAGCCAGACCTGTTCTCGCATGAAACATATTTTACATCTAAGTAATCCGGGACATCAAAATTAAATACATCACCCTTTCCTTCCTTAGAGCCATCTGTCCCATCCATATCATCAGCATTATTCATTTCTGTACCTTCATCCGGCTCTGTATCCGGTACATTCTCTTCTAAAGTTTCCCCACCGCTTCTGATAACATTACTATCTCCAAGATGGAATGTAAAACCAGAATCAATACACTCCCTTACGGCTCCTTCTTCATCACCATATTCATACCGGATAGAGAGCTCATGCATCTCATCACCGACCTGGCTATTTAAAAGAGAAGAATATCTAACCACTATTTGGACGGTCATTTCTGATTCACCCTTTATCTCTCCAATATCCCGGCCATTATCAAGTCTTACTCCATTGATCAATAACTGCTTGAAACAAACTTCCCTCATTTCCGTATTAGGATTACTGATCGCTAAATAAATGGTTAAATAATCACTTAAGTCTTGCTCAGCCCCCATAAATTTGATATCCAAATCCTCATAATCACTTTCAACATTAGTGTCTGGTACGTCATCAATACTACTTACTACTATATTCACCGGAGGCTGCTTATTTTTGTCCGCAAGTTTGATCTTCTTTGTAACTTCCTTATATTCTCCCTGGCTTAAATGAAGAAATGTGATCTTAACTATATCCCCTTCCCGATAATCGCTTATGCAGTCACTAAAATCATCGTATGAGCTTATATCCTTTGAATCCAGCGCAGAAATAATGTCCCCGGCTGCAAAATTGCCTTCTGCTGCGGGCGTGCCTGCCAAGACCCCGGTAATATAGGCACCTTCCGCTATTTGATATTGCTGGGTAACCTCAGATGGTATGTCTATTGTTGTTACGCCTAAATACCCCGTCCCTTTCCCGCCCTTAGGGCGGCCTAACATCCACGCTAAAAGAATACAGACTGCCAGCACCCCTGTGATCCCTATATACTTTACCGATCTCATTCTGAATGCATTATTTAACTTTGATATTATGCCGTCCTTATGAAATCCGGATTTCTTTGCTTCATTATTTTCGTTTGGCTGAAGCGTTTCAGCGCCTTTCAAAGCCACTGCTGCCGGACGTAATAAAGCATTTTTAAACTCATCAACAGACTGCCAGCGGTCTTTACTCCGGACAGCCAATGCTGCCATGATCGCTTCTGACTGGCCTTTCGTCAAAGATGGGGCTAATTCACGGATATCAATGATCTCGTCTTCGGCCAGCCGTTCTATACTCATCGGCGGGACCTGCCCTGTGATCAATTCATAAATAACCACCCCCAACGCATAAACATCCGTCCATGGCCCCTGGATCCCTTTACTCCGGAACTGCTCTTCCGGCGCATAGCTCTTCTTAAGGATCACTGACATGGTAGTTAAATTTTCTTCCGAATACCCACGGGCAGCACCGAAATCAAGCAGCTTGAAATTCCCGTCATGGTCTACCATAATATTATCCAGGCTAATGTCACGATGGAGGATTCCTTCATTATGCAGTAATTGTATTGCATCCATCACAGGAACAAGCATGTTGAATAATGTTATATTGTCCATACGGTTATATTTATAAAATACATCAAGCGTACATCCATCAATGTACTCCATTACAATATATGCCGTAGAATTGGCTTCAAAAAAATCATAGACTCCCACAATTCCCTGAATATTTCTAAACTTTGCCATTCTTCGGGCTTCATCCAGGACCCTGTCAATTCCGTCCCTGAACTGTGTCCCGTATTTGGCAGAAGATACCGGTACAACTTGTGTTGTCTTTCCAAGCGTTGCATTCCGTGTTACCAGGCCCGACGGATAATACTCTTTGACTGCAACGGGAATATTCAATGTAATGTCCCAGCCAGAATATGTAATTCCGAATCCCCCTTCCCCAAGCACTGAATCAATACGATACCGCTTTTGGAGCATGGTATTTATTGGCAGATAATACAATGCACCAACATCATCTTCTTGCACAGTTTCTATTGGGGATGTGTTGTTTTCTTGCGTTTGGGATACTTTGACCGCTTCTTTTCCGCCCATATATACAGTGCTTTCATCACCAATTGCATTATTTTTATCTCTGTATGTTATATCTTCTCCGTCAACTGCATGTCCCTTACCTATATATATTGTTTCTTCTTCGGTTTTTGTCTGTTTTTGCATATCTTTATTGTTTAAATATACTGTTTTTTCTTCATCATTCATAATGGCCACTGATTCCTCCTTATCTGTTCAGCGTTTATCTTTATCTACAAACTTTAAGCTAATGATGCCGACAATCAAATATAGTAAGGCAAACCCGATAATAATTCCCCATGCTGTAACAACATGCCCGCTTTCAAAAGCATACACATCCCTTGGCAGGATCTCCCAGCCTATTTCATTATATGGCAGACTGTCCATATCAGAGATCGAACCCAAAGCTTCCATGCCCCATTTACTCAAAGTAACCTTTGCAATCAATGCTAAATTTCCTTTGAGTTCAAATAAGACTCCTGAAAGGACAAGCTGGACAATCAGCAGGAACGGCATTACAGTCATTGCCGTTGTCGTTGATTTTACAATACTCGAAACTGCGATCCCCAAATAGTCCGCACTAAGCAGGACTATAAAAAATGTAATAAATACATCTGCCAAAATATTTCCGCTGACCAATCCGTCCTTGGGGAATTCGAAAAATAGAAAGCAGATTGCAAGCATGATCATTGCCTGTACAAAACAGATCATAAACTCATAGAACGCACGTGCAAGTATATATGATGAAATATGCATTCCTGACCTGTGTTCCCTTTTTATGATATCACGTTCTTTACAGATAACCTGAATGGAATTGAAGATGCCAATCCATATGCAGGCCGATATAATGGCAAAGCAGCCGGAACTTGTATCAAGTCCATAAACAAACATTTTGTCACTCACAACCACTACGATCAACAGTGAAATGATCCCGCCAAAAATAAAAGCTTTCCAACCGCCAGTTTTCACAAATAGTCTCATAAATTTTATAAAATATATTTTAACCTGCTTTAACCGCTCACTCATTTATATATTTCCTTTTCCCAAACTCAACGTATTTATTTATGTAATAATCTGACAGCCCATCACCGCCTTCATCAACACGGTTGATCTTCTTGATGACACCTTCAAGTGATGTGGTCCCAAAAAAGGCAAACGCCTCCGGTACAGACCCAAAAAAGGCTAAATGGCCTATATTATCTTTTTCTCCCTTTGCAAGAACGATAACTTTATCAAACAAATGGCTTACCCGGTCAGGCGCATGTGTGATCACCATAACAATCTTACCTTCGTCCGCAATCGCCCTTAATTGTTCCATTAAGCTCTTAGCCATGATACCATCTAGCCCGGAGTCAGGTTCATCCAAAAAGAACAAGCCGGGGTCAGATACCAATTCAACCGCTATGCTCAGCCGTTTTCTCTGCCCTCCGCTCAGTTTCCTGACAATACTGCCGCGCTCCCTGGCCAATCCAAGGCTATTTAATACATGATCGATGCGCTGCTCGCGTTCCTGCTTCGTTGTTTTGGAATCCATTTTCATTTCCGCGGCATTAGAAAGTGTTGCATATACGGTATCCTCCAGCCTGAGCAGGTCCTGCTGGGGAACAAAGCCCATATTACTTCGGATTTTGCCATACTCTTTATAAATATCTATATTATCATGTTCAATGCTGCCCTTCGCTTTCTCATAACCCAGCACCGCATTCACAAAAGTAGTCTTGCCGGCACCGGAACCGCCAAGGATCATGACCATCTCCCCCTCGCTGATACTTAAGTTGATATCTTTCAGCAGGATCTGTTTTTTTAATAATTTGCGCACACTTCTTTCTTCGATCTTGATTACAAGCTGCCTTACCGACTTTTCGCTGCCAAAATAATGAAGTTGATCCGCCGTGTATATAAATACATAATCCGCTATTCTGATAACGTCCAGCGGCTTGAGCAATGTGGGGGAATCAATCTTGATATTATTGATAAACACCCCATTTGTACTATCGCAGTCACTGACTAGCCACTGGTTCCCTTCATTCTTGGTAAAAACTGCGTGCTGCTCCGAAATAGCACTGTTATCTAACCTAATGTCCCCCCCATTACGCCCGATCATCAATGAACTGCATTTTTCAAGTGCAACCCCTCTGTCCACCAGCTCATTTCCGCACAAATGGACAGCCACGAGAATCACCGCATCCGGATGAGGGTTATCCAAGTCGCAATGGTCTATTCTCAGGACATCCCCTATCTTAAGGAGGTTTTTGTATTTCCCTTTTTCTGATTCCCTTCCATACAAAGTTCCATTAATATATGTACCATTTGTGCTGGACAAGTCTTCATAAAAGTAATAACCGTCCTGCCAATAAATATGCCCGTGCTTACGCGATACAACTGGCGAATCAATGGGAATATCAGGATTTCCGTTTGATGATACCCGGCCTATTAAATTGTCTTCTTTCAGGGCAAATTCTTTTATTTGCTGTTTAGACGGGACAAATAAAACAATAGCCAACTGATCCGTCACAATATCAGCCCACGATTCTGTTTTACTCATATATCCCTCCCACTACAACAGCGGTATAATTATCCTGCCCAAGGTTATTTGCCATGGAAATGGTTTGCGCTTTTTCACTAAGCCATGCCTCTTCATGGTCCCTCACACAGTCTTTGAAGTCCTCATCATAAAAATGTTCCCAGAAACCATCCGTTGCAATTACAAAGACATCGTCACAGCTAACGCCCAGCTCATAAACGTTTATCTTTACTTTATCTTTATTGCCAAGCGCTTCCAGCAATTTGTTTCTGTCTTCATGTGTATTAATTTCATTTCTCTCTATTATCTTTGCCTTATATAATATATATGGTACAGAATGGTCCTCTGTCTGAAAAATAATTGTTCCGTCCCGAACCTGATACAGCCTGCTGTCACCTACATTAAAAGCGTAAAACTTCCCCCCTAATTTGGCCAATCCGGCAATCGTCGTCCTCATCCCGCCACAAACTTTTTGTTTTTCTATTATGTGAAGGTTGCATGTACTGACAGCATTACGGACTGCCTCCGCTGATTCATCACAGTGAAGAAGCAGGTCCATAAGAATATCCGTTGCAAGTTTTGAGGCGTCCTTTCCTGATACATGCCCACCGCATCCGTCAGCGACAATATATATCTTTCTGGCCCCACCCTCGGAAATACCAAAAAAATCTTCATTTATTTCCCTTGATCCTTTTTTAGATATCACAGAATTCAAACTTAAACTCCCTTACTATAAAATATTTGCACACGATTCCTATTTTAATCAAATAAACACAGCCATCCTAATTAGCAAGATACTATTATTATAACCTATCGTGCCAGGACTCACAATCTGATTTTTTAAACCACCCCGTATATCCATAAGGCTGGATCTTGCCAGGAAAAGAAAATATTTGCCATTCCATGATTTATATGCTGAATTGTGATTATTGAAAAAGGAATTATACAGAAATAGAAAACGGGCGGGAAAGCCCTAAAATGGCTTCCCGCCCATTCATCTGAAAAAATCTAAAACTACTCGCCTATTGGGTCCGGGCCACTCTTTTTATCTCTGCACGCGCCCGGATGCATCGCCTCCTGCCAGTGTCTCCACTTCTTTTCTGGACACCAGGTTAAAGTCGCCAGGGATTGTATGTTTCAAAGCGGAAGCTGCCACGCCGAATTCCAGCGCTGCCTTGAAATCCTTCCCATCCACCAGGCCGCAGATTACGCCCCCTGCAAAGGAATCCCCGCCCCCTACACGGTCTACAATGGGATGGATGGTGTATTCCTTTGAATGGTAAAACTCTTTGGCATCTCTGGAATAAATACATGCAGACCAGCCATTATCAGAAGCGGAACGGCTTACCCGCAGGGAAGATACGCAGTATTCAAAGTTGAATTTCTCCACCATCTGCCCAAAAATGGACTTATAGCCTGCCAGTTCCAGTTCACCACTGGTAACGTCTGTCTCACCGGGCTTAAACCCAAGCACCAGCTCCGCATCCTCCTCATTGCCGATACACACATCCACATACTTCATCAACCCTGTCATAACCTTCTGGGCTTTCTCAGAGCTCCATAACTTCTTGCGGAAATTCAAGTCCACGGATACTTTTACCCCATGCTTTTTGGCCGCAATCAGTGCTTTTTCCGTAAGGGCTGCCGCACTGTCGGAAATGGCAGGGGTAATTCCTGTAAAGTGGAACCAGTCCGCCCCATCAAAAATAGCGTCAAAATCAAAGTCCGCTTCTGTAGCGGTAGCGATAGAGGAATTCGCCCTGTCATAGACTACCTTGGAAGGCCTCATGGCAGAACCTGATTCCAGGAAATAAATGCCCAGCCGCTGGCCGCATTTTGCTATATGGCTGGTAGCCACATTATACTTTCTCAGGGCTGCTACCGCGCACTCCCCGATTTCATTGTCGGGAACAGCCGTCACAAACTCTGCCTCATGCCCGTAGTTTGCCAGGGAAACCGCAACATTCGCCTCCCCGCCGCCGTAATTAATATCAAATTCATCCGCCTGGATAAATTTCTCATTATTGGGAGTAGACAGCCTTAACATGATCTCTCCCATAGTAATCACTTTTGCCATATAAAAATCCCTCTCTTAAATTCTTTTTTTGCCCCCTGGGCCAATGGGCAAACGGGCTTATTTCTGTACAAGGTGGACTGCAAACCCGCCAATTTCTTCTTTCAGGTAAATTGCCTTTAAAGCTCCCTTTGCATCCCTCTTGGCAGAATCCTCATTAAATTCCACTCCCAGGACACTGGACAGGTAATTTACTGCCCTGTCAATGTAATTGGTCCTTACGGCAATATGGCCGTTCTTTCCAAGGTAGGGGCTTTTCATAACCTCCAGGGCCGTCCCTGCAAAAACAGAGCTGCTGCCTGCTTTGGCAGGCATCCCAAAGAGAAAGGCAAACCGGTTAGCAGCCTTTAACGCTTCCTCTTCATTTTCAGCATTCACCCCCACATGGGCCAGCTCAAAACCAAGCATGGTCTGCACCGCTTCCCTTGTAAGCTGTTCAATCTTCTCCCATTCCCCTGCATTGACCAGGTCTCCGGGAACCATCCAGGATCCCCCACAGGCGATAATCTTATTAAAATCAAGATAAGAATTAAGATTTTTGGCATTAATGCCGCCAGTAGGCATAAACTTCATATTTACATATGGTGCCGCCATGGCTTTGATTTTTGCAAGGCCGCCGGACTGTTCCGCTGGGAAAAACTTCACCACATCCAGCCCAAGCTCTATGGCAAGCTCAATATCGCTGGGGGTGGAAGTGCCCGGTGTAACGGGAACCTTCTTCTCTATACAGTATTTTACCGTGTTGGCATTCAGGCCGGGGCTTACGATAAATTTTGCGCCCGCCTCCACCGCCGCGTCAACCTGGGCGGCATTTAACACCGTGCCTGCCCCCACGCACATGCCAGGGAAATTCTCTGTCATGATTTTAATAGCCTCAGCCGCCGCCTCTGTGCGGAAAGTAACCTCCGCGCAGGGAAGCCCCCCTGCACAGAGGGCTTCCGCCAGGGGAAGGGCGTCTTCTGCCCTGTCAATTTTCACCACAGGAACAATGCCGATTTTACCTATTTTCTCTAAAACTTCGTTCATTTTTCCTCCTATTCCAGTACCGCTGCTGCCCGGCCAGTGCCTGGTTTTGGCAGAGATAAAACTGCCTGCTTCCCAGCCAGTTTTTCTCTGAGGCACTTCCCGGGCTGCTGCTGTTTTTAAGTACCGCTGCTGCCCGGGCTGCCGCTGTTTTTAAGTACCACTGCCGTGCTATGCCAGAATCCCTTTTACGCACTCCGCCAGTTCCTGGCACTTGCAGTTTGCAAAGAAGTATTCACTGAATTTTTCTCCTGACAAAGCGCCTTTTACAAGCTCCCTGTCAAGATTCTTTAAAATTGTTACCATATCCACATGAGTGATTTCCTTGACGCTGTCAAGAATTTTCTTGTTTCTCTGCTCCGGTTCCACTCTCTCCTTGGGATACCCGCCGCCCCCTGGGGCGCAGAAGAGTTTCTCAAATATATATTCCAGGTTCAGCTCCCCGCCCCACCCGAAATTCTCCGCAAAAGGAAGGGCGATGCAGTTTCCGTCGTTTACCTGGGAAAAAAGGTATGCATCCAGGGGAGAGGTAATGTGGCCGCAAAGCACCTTCGGGAAAGCATTGCATGCAAGCATCGCACCCTCCCCGGTACCGCACCCGGTAATTACATAGTCTGCCGCCCCTGAATTTAAAAGCACTGCCGCCAAAATACCGTTCTGGACATAAGTAAGCTGGCAGGAATCCTCCGGGGAATACATCCCGTAATTAAATACCTCATGCCCCATAGGCTCCGTTACTTTTTTAAGGACACCAAAGGCCATCCCATTCTTTGCCGCCTGGCTGTTCTCATTGATCAATGCAATTTTCATCTATACCTCCCACTGCCCTTTGGCCACTTTATCAGGGCTGTTTTCCGATATAAGCCAAAATACCGCCGTCCACATAAAGTACATGCCCGTTTACGAAATCGGAAGCATCGGAGGCAAGGAATACCGCAGGCCCTTGTAAATCTTCCGCTTCTCCCCAGCGTGCCGCAGGTGTTTTGGCAATGATGAACTGGTCAAAGGGATGCCTGCTGCCGTCCGGCTGTACCTCACGCAGGGGTACCGTCTGGGGTGTTGCGATATAGCCGGGCCCAATGCCGTTGCACTGGATGTTGAACTCACCATATTCGGAAGCGATATTTTTGGTGAGCATCTTAAGCCCGCCCTTTGCCGCCGCATAAGCGGAAACGGTTTCGCGGCCAAGCTCGCTCATCATGGAACAGATGTTGATAATCTTTCCATGGCCCTTTTTCATCATTCCCGGGATTACTGCCTTGGCAACAATAAAAGGTGCGTTCAAATCCACATCAATCACCTGGCGGAACTGGTCGGCGGTCATCTCCAGCATGGGGATACGCTTAATGATGCCTGCGTTGTTTACCAGGATATCAATTACGCCCACTTCCTCTTCAATCTTTGCCACCATAGCCTGTACCTGCTCTTCGCTTGTCACGTCGCATACATAGCCATGGGCCTTGATGCCCTTTTCCTCATATGATGCCAGCCCTTTGTCCACCAATTCCTGCTTGATGTCGTTAAATACAATGGTTGCACCTGCCTGGGCATAAGCCGTTGCAATGGCAAAACCAATCCCATAAGATGCCCCTGTTACCAGGGCTACTTTGCCTTCCAGTGAAAACTTCTTCATAAAATCGCTCATTGTCCCATCTCCTTTTATTTTATTCTTTTACCGTAAGTCTTTCATGGCAACACTGTCCATATCATCAAAATCCTGGTTTTCTCCCACCATGCCCCAGATAAAGGTATAAGCCCTTGAACCGCACCCGGAATGGATAGACCAGCTTGGCGAAATCACCGCTTCCTCATTCCTCATAACAATATGCCTTGTTTCCGCAGGCTCTCCCATATAGTGCATAACGAAAGCGTCCTGGGGCATTTCAAAGTAAAGGTAAACCTCCATACGCCTGTCATGGGTGTGGCAGGGCATGGTATTCCATACACTTCCCGGCTTTAACTGGGTCATGCCCATTACAAGCTGGCAGCTTTCCACCTGCCCGGGAAGGATATATTTGCAGATTACCCTGTGGTTTGCGTCCTCCAAAGTCCCAAGCTCTACTTTGTTTTCGTCCTTAACGGCCACCACGCCCTCTGCCGCTTCCCCTTCCGGTTTGATCAGCACTGTGGGGTATGTTTTGTGGGCAGGGGCGCTGTTTATATAAAACTTGGCCGGTGATGCGGCATCAGCGCTGTCAAAAACAATATCCTTTGCCCCCATGCCAATATACATGCCCTCTTTGAATCCCACTTCATACTTTTTCCCGTCAACCGTAATGGTTCCTGCACCGCCGATGTTGATAACGCCCATTTCCCTTCTCTGGAGGAAATATTCCGCCCGAAGCTCGTCCCCTGCCGTAAGTGTAAGAGGCTTATCCGGCACTGCCGCCCCGGTGATAATCCTGTCAATATGGCTGTACACCAGCTTGATTTCCCCCGGTACAAACAGGTTCTGGATCAAAAACTCTTCCCTGAGCCTTTCTGTTGTGTAATGCTTCACATCTTTTGGTGAAGCGGCTGTCCTTAGCTCCATTTTTGCTATCCCATCCTTTCTTTTTTGCTTAAATAAATTCTGTTGTAATATAGTATACATAAAAAAATTGGCTATGTCCTTTCAAATATTTCTATAAACATTGCAAATTTTGAACAATTCCCATATAATTTGGACATAGGACGACAACAAACGCCGTCACGCCCCGCGGGCCGGCTTATTGTAACAAACGCCGTCACGCTCCGCGGGCCGGCTTATTGTAATAAAAAGGAGATGTGAAATGGACGAATTATTTTCCTGCAGGCAGGCAATGAACCACTGCTCCGCTACCCATACCTTCGCAATCGCTCATCTTTACCAGGAAGAGGAAACCATGGATATGCACATCCATGACTGCTATGAAATGTATTATTCAATTTCCGGCGGGAAGCAATTCCTGATCGACAACAAATTTTATGCCATTACCCCGGGCGACATTTTCATCATCAACCAGTACGAAAGCCACAAAATTACCCAGCTTGACAAAATGATCCATGAAAGGATCGTGCTGTCCATCCATCCGGATTATACCAAACGCCTCTCCTCCCAGGAGACAGACTTAGACGCCTGTTTTTCAGGCAGGCCTGCAGGCTTTAGCCATAAGCTGCCCTTAAACAGGGAACAGCAGACACGTTTCCTGTACTATATTAATAAGATCACAGGCGCAAAGGGCTATGGGCATGATATCATCGAACAGTCCGCCTTTATGGAACTGATGATCCTGATCAACAGCGCCGTCCGCACCAGCCATCTGCCCCAAAGCACCCCACCTATCATTTACAGCCAGCAGGTGGACGATATCCTTGCCTACATAAACCTGAACATTACTTCACCTATTACCATCGAACAGTTAGCGGGGGAGTTTTTTTTAAGCGAATCCTATATCTGCCGGATTTTCAAATCCGCCACCGGGACAACCATCAATAAATATATCAGCGCCCGGCGCATCAGCATTGCCAAAGCCCTCCTAAGCGACGGTATCAGCGTGACAGAGGCTTACGAAAAGAGCGGCTTCTCCGACTACAGCAATTTTTTCAAGGCATTTACCAAGGCAGTTGGGATTTCCCCCAAAAAATATGCCCAGTGCAGCGTCAGTTGACTTTTATATGTAATGCCCCGGGCAAAAACAGACAGGGCCGTTGCCATGGCCCATGCCGCACTCCATCTATATTGTAACAAAAACCCCGGGGCATAAAGCTTCCGGGGTTTTTATTCCATCAGGTGTCCAGGCATATAAAAAGAAGCCTTATTCCTAAGGCTTCTCTTCGTGCAGGAAAAGAGACTTGAACTCTCATGGTATTGCTACCACACGGACCTGAACCGTGCGCGTCTGCCAATTCCGCCATTCCTGCGAACAATTAGTAGTATACATTCTTTTTCCCCTTCTGTCAACATTATTTCCAAAATTTTTTAAAAATTTTTCACCGTTCTTTTTTATCCATTTTTATGCACTTTAACTGAATCTCTTCCCCTTGCATTTCTTCCCATTGTTCCCTATAATATTAACAGAAACCAAAACAGCTATTTCTTTAAGATCAACTAACACACAGGGGATAATTATGGGAAGAGAAGATTATACGAAAGCCTTTAAATTAGGAAAAAGAGACTATCAGGCGCACCTGCTCCGGGGAGAACCCCCCACCTTGCAGATCCTGGATGATATTTTACAGGACCAGGGGCCTTTCAGCGAAATCCCGCTTGGCCTGGTGCAGATTCCTGTAGACCAGATCGCAGGAACCAAAACTGCCGGAAGGAGCAATTCCTTTTCCGCAAACTTTATGCCCATTTTGCAGGAGGATACAGAATTTGCCTACAAGTGGTCTTCTTTAAGCGACCACCATATACAGGAAGGCATCCGTGACCCCATCAAGGCATACGAGTACATGAATAAGTTTTATGTACTGGAAGGAAATAAGCGGGTCAGTGTCATGAAATTTTTCGGCGTAGTGTCCATCCCTGGAACCGTTACCCGCATCCTGCCGAAACGCACGGAAGAAAAAGAAAACAAAATTTATTTTGAATTCCTGGAATTTTATGAAGCGGCTCCCATAAATTATATTTGGTTTTCCAGGGAGGGGAGTTTTGCAAAGCTCCAGGAAGCAGTCGGAAAACAGCCCGGAGAAAAATGGACAAGTGAGGACATGCTGAAATTCAGCTTTATTTACACCCGTTTTACCTCTGAGTATAAGGCACGCGGGGGGAGCCGGTTAAGCATTACGCCAGGGGATGCTTTTTTGTCCTTTATCACTCTTTATGGATATGATTCTATTGAGGACAAAACCACCAATGATTTAAAAGAACTGCTAATAAAGAGCTGGGAAGAATTTGAGATTCTCCAGGAAGGGCAGGAAATTGAGCTGAAGATGAATCCCAGCCAGGAGAAGAAAACCTTGCTCAGCAGGCTTCTTCCCATGAGCTCGCCCAAGCTGAAGGTTGCGTTTATCTATGAAAAAACCCCCGGTACTTCCGCATGGACCTATTCCCATGAGTTGGGGCGGTTTTACTTAGAGCAGACCTTCCCTGACGAACTGAGTACCGTCTGCTATGAAAACGGGACCCAGGAAAATGCGGATTCCCTGATAGAGGATGCTGTCAGCAAAGGCTGTAACCTGATTTTTACAACGTCGCCCACCTTTGTGCCTTCCAGCGTAAAGGCAGCCATTGCCAATCCTGATGTGCGGGTGCTTAGCTGTTCCTTAAATACCTCCCACCGCTATATCCGCACCTATTATTCCCGGCTCCATGAAGCGAAATTCCTGATGGGTGCTATCGCCGGGGCCATGGCGGAAAACAATCTACTGACTTACATTGCTGACTATCCTATTTACGGCTCTATTGCCAACATTAACGCCTTTGCCTTAGGGGCAAAAATGATTAACCCAAGGGCAAAAGTCTACCTGGAGTGGTCAACTATGAAGGATGTGGACATCGAAGAAAAAATCCGGCAGTCAAAATCCTCCTGTATCTCCGGGAAGGATATGGTGATCCCGGAGGAAAGCAGCCGGTTTTTCGGGATATATCATATGAAGGACGGGAATCCCAGGAACCTGGCCATGCCGCTTTGCCATTGGGGAAAATTTTATGAACAGTTAATCCGGACAATTATGGACGGCACCTGGAAATATGACGACAACCCCTCTTCCACCAAGGCCATCAATTACTGGTGGGGAATGTCTGCAGGGGTCATTGACGTTATCTGTTCCCAGCACCTGCCAATCGGGACCAAGAGGCTGGTAGAGCTTTTAAAAGCAACCATCAGCGCGGAAAAATTCAACCCCTTTTCCGGTATCTTATATTCCCAGTCGGGGGCAGTGGTAAATGAGGCGGACAGGAGCCTTACCCCGGAGGAAATCATGACCATGGACTGGCTGGCAGAAAACATTATCGGCTCCATTCCCAAAAAGGAGGAACTGACAGAACAGGCTGCACCTGTGATCAGGCAGCAGGGAGTAATGAAGAAAGAAGGTTAAGCTACATATGAAAATACTGGCAATCGCGGATGAAGAGTCCAAATCTCTGTGGGATTTTTTTGACAAAAGCAAACTGGAAGGCATAGACCTTATTATTTCCTGTGGCGACTTAAATCCCCATTACCTTTCCTTTCTGGTAACTCTTTCCACAGTGCCAGTATTGTATATCCACGGAAACCACGATGGAAAATATGAGACTACCCCGCCGGAAGGATGTATCTGCATCGAAGACCAGATTTATGTCCATGAGGGGGTACGGATTCTTGGCCTGGGCGGCTCCATGCGCTACAAGCCAGGCCCCCACCAGTACACGGAACGGCAGATGAAACAGCGGGTAGCAAAGCTGTGGTTCCAGCTTTTCAGGAAGCGGGGGTTTGACATTTTGGTTTCCCACTCCCCTGCTTACGAACTGAACGACGGGCGGGACCTCCCCCACCAAGGCTTTCGGGTTTTCCGGACATTGATGGAAAAATACCGCCCGAAATACTTCCTTCACGGGCATGTGCATATGTCCTATGGCAGAAAACATAAGCGGTACGACAAGTATATGGATACCCATGTGGTCAACGCCTATGAAAAATGTGTGATCGACTTTGATGATGAGGATCCCAAGGCACACATTTATTGATTGTTAAATACATTTAATCCTGCAAAAACCGGCATAACAAGCCATTGGCTGTTATGCCGGTTTTGCGTTGCCATATTCCTATACTGCTGTATCCCCCGCGGGATCTGGTTTTGCCTCTTCTTTTTGTTTTTCCCGGGCTTCTTTCAGTTGTTCCATAACGTCTTCTTCTGTATCGTCAAATCTATTAAGGAACCTTTCCCACTCCTTTATGGTAAAGGAACTTGCCCCAATCTGGAAGCTCTGCTGGGTTTCCCCTTTCAGGATCTTTTCCTGTAATTCCTGTATTTTACTGCGGATCTCACTGCTTGCTGTTTTATCCTCTTCTTTCACCCCTGCCCGTTTCACAGCCCCCGACAATTCTCCCAAAAAGCTACTGCTGTCTGTGCTTTTATTATCCTGGCAGGCTTTTTGCTGATATGGTAAATTTCTCCCAACTCCTGCTATTGCCATTCTATCCTGCTCCTTTCTTAGCCTAAACACTCTCCTTCATCCAGTATACTATAACGGAAACCTGCCGTCTATTCTTATTTCACAAACTGTCCGGTTCTTTTAACCCTTTCATCATCCGGGAGGAAAGCAGGCATTTATCCCCATTGGCCATGTAGATTTCCCGATTCTGGAAATCAATTTCCCTGATATTGTCCTTGTTCACCAAAAATGACCGGTGGCAGCGATAAAACCGCCCGTCTACCTCTTTTTCAATCTCTTTGATTTTCCCCAAAAATTCCATCTGACGGTTTTTACAATGCAAAATAATCTTATGTACATTGGGTGATGTCTCAAAAAAGAGAATATCATCATAATCTACCGTAAATACCTTTTCATTCACTTTCACAGAAAAATTTGCATGTACTTTATTCTTAACTGACATAAATCTTTGATTGGCCTTGAGAATGCAGTCGTATACCCTTTTTCCCAATTCTTCAGGGGCATCCTTCAAAATGAAATCCAATGCCTCTAATTTGTAAATAAAAGTCATGTAACTCATTTCCGAATGGGTGGTAACAAAAATAATAAATCCTCTGGGGTCATATTTCCTGATTTCCTGTGCCAGTGCCAGCCCTGTCATATCCGTACCCAGGGCAATATCCAGGAAATATATCCCAACCTCCTGTGTCTCTTTCACTTTTTCAAGGATCTTATGGGGATCTTCTGAAACACAGCTAAGTTCCATGTCAAGGTCTTCCATAAGGACGATATTTTCGATCACCTGCTTTATTTTATCCCTTTCTGCTTCTATATCTTCACATACATATATCTTTAACATACTGCATTTTCTCCTTACCATAGCGAAAGCAAAGCTTTCCGGCCCTGCCAGGGACATTTCTGTTTTGATATTATACGGAATGACTTTGATTTGTCAATAAAAAAGAATTCCGCCAAAACGAAAGCAGCCACATGGCCCCTCCCGTTTCAGGCAACTATCAATTATCCTTTAGTCCTTCATAAGCGCTAAGAAGGTATCTTCCAGGGTCTCGCTTGCCTCATAAAGCCCTGTCATTACCACATTATGTAACATCAGTAATTTGGCAACATCATTCTTTTCACTGGCACTGATCCTGATCCGCACCTCCTGCCCATTTTGTGAAACCACACCATATCCATTCTCCTTTAGGATTTTTTGTGCTGCTTCTGGGTCCAGGCTTTCCATTACATAAGTAATCTGTTTCTCCTTCTTTTCATCGTGGAGATCCATAAACTGAATGACTTCCCCTTTTTTGATTATGATCGCCCTGTCACACATTTTTTCCAATTCCCCCAATAAATGGCTTGAGATTAATACAGTGATATTCTTTTCATCGGCGATTTTCCTGATATATTCACGGACTTCATAAATACCTTCCGGATCCAGCCCATTGGTAGGTTCATCCAATACCAAAACATCTGGATCCTTCAATAAAGCCTGGGCAATCCCCAGCCTCTGCCTCATGCCAAGGGAGTATGCTTTGACATTCTTATCCGCAGCATCCGTAAGCCCTAACAGTCCCAGCAATTCCCCTACCTTCTTTTTTCCTACGCCATTTAGCCCGGCAAAGTACATGAGATTCTGATATCCTGTGTTGTAAGGGTAAAAATTAGGCGTTTCGATCATGCAGCCAATATCCCTGACACCGCTTAAGTCCACTTCTCCGGTATAATTTTTCGTCAATCCCACTAAGATTTTCATGATACTGGTCTTCCCGGCCCCATTTGGCCCGATCAGCCCAACGATCTCCCCACTTCCAAGCTCAAAGGAAACTTTATTTAAAATTTGAAAATCTTTTGCTCTTTTACTGACATTGTTAACCCTTAATACACCATTCATTTTTGATCTTCTCCTCCTAGCCCTGTGATCCAGGTTTCTTTTTTCTTAACGATTTTATTATAAAACAAAGATCCCTGTTTTACCTTTTCTGTCGCAAATGGCCGTTTTTTAATCATAAATGGGGTTTTTCTTGCCAATTTACCCTTAATGAAGTATAATAAACCCAACGCCAAGATTCTTTATACGAGTCTTGGCGTTGGGTTTGTGCTGGCTTTGCTGATAAGGCTTTTAGGGAGTATTTTATGAACACACTATATTTAACTGCTTCTATATCTATGTCGCTTATGATGGCCTGTGATATTTTTATATTGGCCCACCCACAGCTTTCCTTAAAAAAGTACCTTATTTTCTTTTTCTCCTTTTTAGTACTTTTTTATTTTTTTATATATTTTACCCTCTATCCCATGTTATCTGTTATACTGGCGGTAAATTCTTTCCTGTTAGTGAAATTCACAAAAAAATCATATTCTGTTTTTTATATTCCGCTTGGTTATATTGTGAACTGTATTTCGATTAATATATTAATGTTTCCCGCCAATCTCTTATGGGACCTTACCATTAAAGAACTCAATGCTGATCATTTTCTTATGGCCATATTTGACATCTGTACAATAGCGGCATCCTGCCCCATTCTTTATCTGGCCAGACGTATATTTTTCAGATATTTTATTGATACTTTTGAAAAAATGGGCAAAAAACTGCTCACTTTGCTGGCTTTGACCCTTTTCCTCTGTGCAACTATGCTCCTCACCATGGCTTCTTTTTTCGATAACATAGAGATCACACACAAGGAATACTTTTTGATGGTTTCCTCCCTTGTCCTTTATTTTCTGTTTACAATAATCATGGTCTTTATTGTGCTGCACACAACCAGAAAAAATTTCGAGGCCCAGAAAAGGATGGAATATCTGGAAAACTTAAATGATTACACTAAAAACCTGGAAATGGTATATGACAGCCTGCGCTCCTTCAAGCATGACTACATCAATATCATGGCTTCCCTGGCTGCCTATATTGACGAGAAAAAATATGAGGAACTGGCCGCCTTCTTCTATGGGCATATCCTGCCAATGCAGAAAAACCTCACGCAAAAGAATGGGGCTTTGAATAATTTATTGCCTATCAGGATATTGGAGCTGAAAAGTATCTTATATACCAAACTGCTTTTAGCTGTCAACCAGGATATTGAAGTGAATATTGATATCCCGGATGAGGTCAGTTCCATCCACATGGACCCTGTTGACCTCACCAGGATGCTTGGGATCTATCTGGATAACGCCATTGAGGCTTCCCTAGAAACAACCCATCCGGCCATTAATTTCCATCTGGGCAAGATGGGGCAGGATACCGTCTTTATTATATCCAATACGTTCGTCGATAAAGGGCTTTCTATCTCACAGATGCATCAAAAAGGGGTGACTACAAAGGGAGCCGGGCATGGCATTGGCCTTTACAATGTGTCCGGGATCCTGAACCGCTATGACAATATTTACCACGAAACTTCCATCAAAGACGGCCTGTTCATCCAGCAGGTCCAAATATCATAAAATGCGTACCGAAGTACGCATTTTATGCCAATCATCCACTTTGTTATGCCCTGCCCTATAAGTCTTTTTTCTGAAAAACAGCCATGCCAGCGATTGAAAAAGCAATACCTGTGACCATAAATACTGCAATATTTTTGATACTCCAATCCTGGTACATGAGGAATTGGTCAGACAGGCAAAACAACACATAATCCATTACTTTTCCCAGAGCCGTTATTTTCTGTCCGATCAGTTGCAAAACACTCGGCATTATCCAAAACAGTACAATCAGATAGATAAAAGGCGTAATAGTTGTGTTCAGAAAACATGTAATCAGGATTGCCGTTGCGCCTATGGCAAAACCATAAATCATATAAATCAGGATTTCTTTTCCAATGGTTCCAATCAGCATGGCCGCTGTCCATGGCTGTTTACAGACAGTCAATGCGATATCGTAAAAAATTCCGCCGCATAATCCAATCAACATACTGGCAAGCGCTATGCTCACAATTTTTGCCGTGATAATCTGGATTCTGCTGCTTCTTGATGTAAAAACAAATGTCGCTGTTTTCAGATCAAATTCTTCCCCTAAACACTTTGCCGCTAAAAACATGATTAAAATACTGGAAAAATTTCCATAAAATGCGATTACATTGTGTACCCCAAAACTATCCGGAAACATATACGCACCGTATGTCATTCCTCCACCCATAATCAACACCATAATCAGACCTAATAGAAACTCTCTTTTTTTCAGCAGCTTTACTAATTCCAACAATGAAATGTCCATCGTTTTTTTCATTTCTGTGCTCCTCCTTTCGATTTAATATCATTATAAGCATTTTTAATTCCCATGCCTGTTTTTTTCTTAAACGGTCATAAATCTGTCATAAGCGTATCTGTACCTGCTTCTACCCGTTCCTTCGCAATCCCAAAAGCAACCTTACGAGTCTTTGCATTTCTCCAATACACTCATCTATAGTCTCAAGATAATAAAACCATGTCCCATCCTTCGCTTCTTCACAAAGGTATGTAGTCTTTTCAGCCCATTCAGAACTTGCGTTGAATATTTTATATCCTTCATCCTCAACGCTTACTCCACTTATCAGCAGGTCCTGAAACTCAACTGTTACAATTCTGCCTTTATTTCTTTCCCTGCTCCATTCTCCGAAACGTATTTGTTTACAAGTTCTCTTACTCTTTCAAAATTATTCATCAGGCTGGGTCTCCTCAAGCTTCTGCTTAAGTTCAATTAAGCTATCTTCAATGTTAGCTACATCAACAAAGAATACATGCACTGTTGTTCCATCTCCTGAATCAAATGAAATATCTGGGTGTCCTCTCATTTCATCATTCAACGGATATAACAACCAAATCTCAGATGTCCCATATTTCTTTGAGTATGCATACATCTGATACATATCTTCCTGCGAAATACCATAATTCTTTCTATCGTTATTCACTAAGCTTTTCCACTTAGTATCCATTATTACAATGCGCCCTTTACGTTTAAGAACAATATCCGGTCTAAGTGAGAACTGTTTCCTCGGTTCAACAAACAAATAGTATCCTTTATCTTGAGTTGAAACCTCCCACCCAAATGGACATGCTACCTTTTTCATCTGCTGTGCAACATAACGCTCATATACTCTTTCCATTGGAAACAGCAGCGCCCTTGAACTATTCTTTCCAGAAAAAGTAGTAAAGCTTTTATTCATAAGGAGTACCTTAGACCACTGCATCAACATCTCATAATCCTTGGTGCTTCTATCAATTACAACAGCCGAGAAGTCCTTCTGATAATTTGTAGATGGAGCCACCATCTCAAATGCAATTAATAACTGTCTTATTTCTTTAGAGTTCTCTGCACTGGAGGTCAGCTTCTGCAATTTTATCAAGGTAGCCTTTACCAGCTTGTTTTCTGCCCTATTTGGATGAAATTCATCAAATACAACCCAAAATCTTTCCTTATGTACTGTATTAGCTCGGATATGTTTACTCACCTTAAGCTTTCCCCTATAGAACCGCAAGTTGTCTTCCTGTTCAACATAAGCAGATTTGATTCCATGCTTTACAAGTCGCCTTACTTCCTGAAGATACATGTTAATGAATATTTCATATAAATTCATTCGATCAACTTTAAGACTGGCATCACTAAAAGCTTTACTAGGGAAATCCTTCATGCTTCGCAACATTTTGAGGAATGTCCGTTTTGTTTTTGCACATCCAACCTCCTCTCCATCGCCAAAGCTAATCTTTGGAAGCACCTGTATCTGATATCCATTTTTCATCTGTATCAGGCCAACATAGTTTTTAATTGTAACAACGTTGCCAACATTTCGCTTATATGCAATTCTCATGAATTCGAGTGCATCTGTATTCTCCTCATCACCAGTATACTTATGGATAAACTCTACGAGGTTTTCAAATGCTTTCTCAGGCAAATATTTATAATTATCATCGTCTTTATAATCTGCATTTCCAGTAATCGACTCAAACTCTCTTACTTCTAACAGCTTATCCATGTTATCACCACACTCTTACATAATCTGCTTATAGGCCTCGATATTATCAATAGCCACTTTATTAATTGAATATTTTTTCTCTGGCAAGTCTACGATATCATCTGCATTACCTTTAAAAATATCCTTAACCCTAATGTCCTCATCGAGAATGAATTTAGTGTCATCCTCTTTCTTGCCATTATCTCCGAGAACAAGCTGTATCTTCTGATAGTCTTCATAGAAGTATTCCTGCAAAAGAGGAATTACACACTTCTCAAAAATGGAGCTGAGTACATGAATTGACGAATCCTTTGCAAGTTTTGTAAAGAACGCATGTCCAATAGTGTGCTCACGATCATATAAGAATGTTATTCTTTCATTTATTGTTTCCAGCATTGCTGCAACATCTAAATCTTCTACCTTATCTGCACCAATCTTTCTTAGAACATTCGCATCCGGCAGCATTTCAATAAACTGGAAACGTCTACGAAGAGCTGTATCCATCAATGCAATCGATCTGTCTGCCGTATTCATTGATCCAAGAATATAAACATTAGAAGGTACGCTAAACGTGTCTCCAGAATAAGGAAGAACTGCTGATGCGGCTTCCTCCATACCTGCACGCTTAGTTCCTTCAATTAAAGTAATAAGCTCACCAAAGATTTTTGAAATATTACCTCTGTTAATTTCATCAATGATAAAGACATATGGCTCCTCATTTTCTACAACTTCTGTTGCTTTTTCATTCAAAGAATACTTCTTTGCTACATCAAGAATATCCTTTAACTGCATGTTAGGAGTCTTTGCAAATGTCATTCTATGAAGAAGCTTATCTCCATTTATGCTAGTAATATTCTCATCAATATTTGTTGCAAGCCAGGTTACTTTACGTGATAGCTGATATGTTTCCTTTGAAGTCAATTCTTCAATATCACCGGTTACAACACCAATACCATCAATCGTTTTTCTAGTCTTAAATGACAGAATAATATCACCAATAGCCACATCCTCAACAAAAGCTCTAGCATCTGAAGTGTCATAATCAAAGCCCATTCTGGCGTTACCTTCATGGAAGCATTCCTGCTTCACTGGATTCATCTCCCCACTCATTATTGTGAGCTTCCAAATCTGAGCCTGTGCATTTATTAAGGTGCCTGTTTCATTACTCTGGATCGTCTTTGCATCATCACAAAATTTTTTGAATACACCAGGCTCTACTGTATATCCAACTTCTTTCTTTGTCTGATCTACAATAGGTTTTATTCCTTCGATAAATTCTTCGTATCCATATGACTGATGGAATGTAGTAAATACAATTCTTCCGGCCTTTTTTAATTTGTTATATTCATCCATAACCTCCTTGTATGGTCTTTCCCTTATTTCCTCTATACTTTTTCCAGTACATATTGCCACTGCATAAATGGCAGTATTATATGTCTTACCTGTTCCAGGAGGTCCATACAAGATCATATTCTTGTCAAATTCAGATGCTTCAGGTCCTTCTTCAATTCCTTTTTTATATTCAAGCCCGATATCTGTTAAGTCCATTTCCTTCAGTGCCTCCCATAATTCATTACGCATTTTATATACATAGACTCCGCTATTGGCAGCTTTCCCTGCTTGTCCTAAAAATGCTATTGGAAAGACTCTCTTAGCCTCTCCATCTGTGCAAGGCGCCTTTTTGAAATAATCAAGAGCACGTCTACTGGTGTTATATACGCTGCTAGTGTATACTGTAGGATGTCCCTTATATTTGTCTGATAAAATTTTAGGTGAAGCAACTCCACCAATATCAAGGAAACATTTCAGAACTCTCATGCATCCTTTGTGTGAAGGATACTCCACATCTTCAATAAATCTCCTCCAGTCATCCTTTGTTAAATCAACTGGATACTCATCATATGATGGCCAATAACCATCCCCCGCACCTATAAGTGCTTTCCACATTTTTCTCAACTCAGGAAGAACTTCTGTTTTTATTTCTATTCCAGATCCCATTGGACTCCACTGCTGATCTGTAAGATGCTTATTTAAATCATCCTGTAAAAGCATATTTTCCGTTTCATAATCCTGAATCCAGTCATACTCTGCATCAATGTGACGAGCCATGACACCTTGCGCGGCTTTCTCTGGAGAATAATGCAGTGCTTGATATGCCTCCTTTGCCACTCGACCATGCGCAATAATACCTCTTGGCTGGTTACCAGTTTTTATTAAGAATACTTCATCCCCATCAACAGGATGCTTATTTGAACACGTCCACGGTATTATACATGTCTCACCTTGTTTTGTAGCTACACACTGTTCTTTGTAATTCTTCCAAGGCCAGTTGTCAGGATTCCATGTTAATAACCAGGCTCTACCTTGCTCTGCTTTATCAATTACATGCTCGTAATAAGGAAGTATCTTATCTACCGCTTCCATTATCTCAGCATCAAATTCTTCGTTTGTTTTTCCTTCTGTGGTTTCAACATAGATACAAAGCTGAACCTTTCTAAGCCTTCCATCTTCAACCTGCACCTTTATATCCTCTTGCGGACCAGTAATAACTGATGGATTTCCCCATTCATTACTTCCTGACACATAAACCATTCCAGGCTGAGGTGGAATATCAAGGTGTGAATGATACTTTTTCATTATCTTCTTATCAGCACCATCATTCTTTATTTCTAAGCTGATACGATATCTTGCAGCACCATCATTCTTTTCCACAAATAAGGAAATGCTGATCGGATTTTCAGCCTGCTCTTTGTACTTCATCTGGGTCCACAAATATTTTCTTGTCTTTGTTTTAGAGCCGTCAAGCCATGATGCCGTCAAGCATCTATCTAATCCATATAAGGTCTTACAACGAGCTGCCATCTTCTCCATCTCAGCAACTGCATTCTGGCCTTTCTTCTTAATAGTAAGCAGGTTATTCTTCTCATCCACTGTTAAATTTTCTGCATCTGGGTTTGAATACGGAATTTCCTGATTGTTTGCCAGATAATCCAACACACCTATATAATCGATATCTATTGGTTGCATCTTTTTCATCACCTCTGAATATATATTGCGGACGAATTCCAACAATTCATCAATCGTGAGTAGCTGTCCATTTTTACGGACTCGTCTAGTAGCATCTCTCTGCCTCTGTAATTATCCACTAAGCACCATTAAATCATATTCTAATATTATATTCCTTTGGAGGAATATTTTCAATCTTCTTGAGGTTCATGCTTGTTCTCCCTTTTTAAATGCTCCAGTCCCTCGCGGAAGCTCTGAATCCAACAAAGTTCTGCCTCGCACATCATAACAAAGTTGTCATAGATCATTTCCCACATGAAATGTTCCTGTTTTGACCTGTTGGGGAAATTTTTCTCACGGCATTTTTCCTCTCTGCGCATGGCTAACTGCTGTGTCATAATTTTCTCATACCTGGCAAGCAGTTCCTCCACCTTTTCCGTCTCCAGACATCCGGCCCACGATAGCTGTATAAGAAAGGTTTTCTTAAATTCCGGCACTTCCGGTTCTTCACTCATCACCCATCGAAGCAATTCAGACATGCCGGATTCTGTAATGGAATAAATCTTTTTGTTTGGGGCGCTTTCCTGATACTGTATCTCGTTTGTCACAAAACCATTTTCCAGCAGCCTCATAAGCGCCTTGTAAATTTGGTTGTTGTTGCCTGACCAGTAGAGAAACGGAGAGTCCTGCATCACCCGTTTCACATCATATCCTGTAAGTGGTTTCCAACTCAACAAGCCCAAAATTGCGTAATCAATCATCATAATAGTTCCCTCCTTATCATATGTTAATTTTAACCTATAATATTGATTGCGTCAATCCAGCTCCGTGGAAATGTTTACTCTGTTTCGTTCCTCTTTAACATAGGTTAAGAGTAACATAAGTTAAAAGGCA
>OFGR01000875.1_pt1 | contig 27289 bp, 26 predicted proteins | sample 1521811 | NCBI WGS metagenome assembly OFGR01 (sample SAMEA3504098, study PRJEB24116) | mouse gut metagenome | biome: mouse gut; feature: mouse-associated habitat; material: faeces | place: Denmark | collected 2011
AATTTTTTTTGCAAAGAAAAGAGGCTACGCACTAATTACTTAGTGCGACAGCCCCGATTAGGTTGGATCAAGATCTTTCGAACAGCCCAAATAAAATTACACATGTGCAAAATAGATTATATTCTGTGAGCATAATCTTATGCGATAAAAAGAAAAAAGTCAATAAAAAGAAAAAAAATGAAAAAAATCTTGTAACGTTTTGCTGAAAAACGACGTTTATATATGGAGGGAGGTGAGCATGTGGAGGATTTTGAGGCGATATACCGAAGGCATCTGATGGAGGTCTACCGGTATCTTTTAAAGATTTCGGGCAGTCCTGATGTGGCGGAGGAGCTGACGCAGCAGACTTTTGCCATAGCGTTTGAAAAGCTGGGACGTTTTCAGGAGAGAGGGAAGACGATTGTCTGGCTGTGTCAGATTGCAAAACTTGAGTATTATGCGTGGTGCCGGAAGAACAGGGTCAGGACGGAGAGGCTTGACGAGGGGCTGCCTTCCGGGGAGGAAGTGCCGTTAGAGCAGATGATAAGGAAAGAGGACGGCGAGAATGCGAAACGTATCCTTCACGGCTTGCCGGAGCCTTACCGGGAGGTGTTTTTATTGCGTGTGATGGGCGAGATGTCCTTTAAGAATATCGGGAAAATATTTGGAAAGAGCGAGTCCTGGGGGCGGGTGACATTTTTCCGCGCCAGGAAGATGATTGCGGAGCGTATGGGAGGTGACGGTTGTGAAGACATGTGAGATTGTGCGGGATCTGCTGCCACTTTATATTGACGGCGTATGCCTTGAGGGCAGCAGGGAGCTTGTGGAGGAGCATTTAAAAGTATGCGAGGCGTGCAGCAGGGAGTACCAGATGATGAAACTTCCGGCTCTGGAGGAAGAGAGTAAGGTAGATTTTGCGGCGGTGGAGGAACAGCTTTTAAAAGAAGGGAAGGAGCAGATCGAGATTGGGGTTCGGAGGAGGATCATGGACAGGCTATTGTGGGCGGATGTGTTTTTTAACATTTTTTTCTTATGCCTTGGGGTGAAAGTAAAGAATTTGTTTTTAAATGCCACAAAGCTGCCCTGGTACGGGAAGAGCATGTCTTATGATGAGTTGAACATGCAGGAGGATTTTCACACTTTTTACCAGTTTACGTCTATTATCATGGGATGTTTTCTGTTTCTTATCTGCGATTTGGCTATCGGGGCGCTTAAAAAGCGCAAGGGAGAGAACTTCCGGATGTTTTCGGATTATACTTTGACGCTGTCGCTTTTCCTGAAATCACTGTACGCGGTGATTATGGCGATGGTTGGATTTTTTTATCTATACAATGAGCTGGCGGGGTTATGCGGATGAAAAAGAAGAGAGAGATGGACGTGATCCAGAGACGTTTTTCTCTGGCAATGTACCTTTTTGTATTTGCGGCGTTTTTTTATCCGTGGATGATGATTGGCGGGAGACGTTATTCTCTGTTTTCCTTTGCGGCGCTGTGGTGGCAGGAGGGAACTGAGGGAGTGCTTGAGCTTGCGGGGGTTCCTTTTGATGAGGCTTACGGCGGGGGATTTCAGGTGTTCCTTATATTGTTTCTGGTGTACGGGATTTTGAGCGTCTTCTATGTTGCGGCGGTGCTTTTGCGGAAAAAATGGAATATTAATTACGGGGTGCTTTTCGTGTGCGTTGTGATCATGTTTGCCTGCCGGGAGGAATACATGTGCACGCCGGGGAAAATCTGTGAGAATGAGCTGGAGGCTGCTCTGTTCCCGGCAGTGTTTTTAATGGGAAGTTCCGTAGGAATCTCAAGGACTACGCCATGCTGTTTTTCTGTAATGCCCTTGTCTTTCTGGTGGTGTTCGCAGGATTTGGGAATCATCCCCTTTGCCATCTGCGAGTATGCGGAACTTGTCCTTATAATCGCATTCTTGACAGAGCGGGAGATAAGAAGAATCGAGAGGGCTGTATAGAATCATGAAAATATGCCGGTACGGCTGTATTTAGCCAAATACGATGCGGCCGGTATGCGAAAGGAGAGGGCAGATGCGGGTTTTAGAAGTGCGGAGGCTGATACGTAATTACCGGAAGTCAGCGGTGAAAAGTTCGGAGGAGGACGTCAAGGTATTAAAAGGCATAAGCTTTAAAGTGGACAAGGGGGAGTTTGTGGGAATCATGGGGAAGTCGGGCTGCGGGAAGACGACGCTCCTTAAGGTGCTTGGGATGATTGACAAGCAGACGGACGGAACGATTAAGTTCATGGGGAAGGACACGAAAGGGCTCTACGGGGATCAGCTTGCGGATATAAGGAGGAAACAGATCGGATTTATCTTTCAGGATTTTTATCTGATGGACAGCCTGTCTGTGGAGGAAAATATCATGCTGCCTATGATCCTGGGGAAAGAAAAGCCTGCCGTCATGAAGAAACGGGCCAGAAACTTTGCGGAGAAGTTCGGCATCGGAAAGCTTTTAAATAAAAATCCTTACGAGCTTTCGGGCGGGGAAAAGCAGAGGGTGGCAATCTGCCGCGCCCTCATCAACAATCCGGACTTGATCCTGGCGGACGAGCCTACGGGGAATCTTGACTCAAAGTCCGGGCAGACGGTAATCCGCGCACTGAACCGGATTAACCAGAAGTATAAAAAGACGATTGTCATGGTTACCCACGACCCTCAGATGGCAAGCCACTGTACGAGAATCATCCTGCTGAAAGACGGGAAGATACTGGATGTGCTGAAACGGGAGGGGGAGAAGGAAGAGTTTTATCAGGAAGTTTTGGGGCGCATGGCGGATTTGTAATGGTGGGATTATTATGAGATGCAGAATTATTTTTAAGGATTTTAAGGGCAATATGAAGAACAACATCCTCTTCTTTCTTGCCAACAGTGTGGGCGTGGCGGAGTTTTTTGTGTTCTGGGGGATGTATTCGGTGATGGCGCAGATCTTAAAGGGCGGGGTAGATGGGGAGAGCAGCGCCTATGACATCGTGCTTTCCGTCGGGGCGGTGACCATTTTCAGTACGGCGCTGATGGTGTACTCCATGACGAAGTATATCCGCGTCCGGATTCACAGCTACAGCCTGTTTGCCATTATCGGCATGAAGAAACGGGTGATGTACGCGATGATGGCGTTTGAATATCTGGTTGGATGGCTTGTCTCGTCAGGCTTGGGGCTTTTGGCGGGAACGGCGCTGCTTAAAGGTGTTTTATACGGGTGGCACTTTGCGTTCCCGGAATATGTGGGCGCGGCAAAGGTGAATGTTTCCGTGTACCAGATGACCTTTCGGGTGAGCCTTGGGATTATGGCGGCGGTGCTGTTTATTCTTCTTGTGTGGACGGATAACCGGGAGCTTGGCAGCCTGATGGCGGGGGAGGAGACGAAGGAGAAAAGACCCCGCAGTATGTGCTGGCTTGTGATGGTGTTTGCAGGAATCTTGCTGCTCCTGGTGGGGCGCTTTCAGTATTCCGGGTCGGTGGTGAGGGGATGGCCTTTTGTCTATGCCCACATGGAATGGATCGGGGGAGCTTTTCTGATCCTGATGTTCGGCGGCGGGATTGTGCTGGAAATGCTGCATGGGCGGGAGAATTTTTATATGAGCCATATACTGAAACTGAACCGCCTGTACAGTAAGTATCAGAGCAATTCTTTAGTGCTGCTGATGCTTTTGGCAGTCCATTTCCTGGCTCTTAGCTACTGCGTGGCGGGGATGGCGGAGATGTTTCCTATGGGGGATTATGAGAGGCATTATCCTTATGACGCGGTGTGGATGGCGCAGGAGAGGGAGGAAGACAGGGCGTTTTGTGATGGGCTGGCGGAAAAATACGGCGGAGAGGCAAAGGAGATGCCGATGATACGTGTGACGAATTATTTCAATGCGGAGCACATCGGAATCTCGGCATCTGCTTATAAGGAGCTGACAAAGAGGGATGCACGCCTTGAGGGGCGGGAGGTCATATGTGCCGTGAGCGAGTGCAAAAGCCTGCCGGGGAAACCGGTTTCTTCCGGCATGTACGAGGAGCTGAATGAGTGGATGGTGCCGGGGAGGCTGACGAAAGAGCTGAATGAGCAGATCAATGATCCTAACAGCGTTTTGCTGGAGATGGATAAGGAGAATCTGTTTGAGATTAAGGAGGTGCATACCCAGAATTGGTTCGGGGAGTACGGAATCATGGATTACTGTGAGGACGTGATCGTGTTTTCGGACGCGTATTTTGAGGAGCAGCGAGGGAGGCTGTTAAACGATCCGGAGGAGGCCACGGTGCTTGCGATGTTTGCCTTTCCGGAGGAGAATAAGGGGAAGGCTTTAGGGGAGCTTAGGAGCTATGTAAAAAAGCATGGGGTGAAGGACTCCGAGTGGACCAGCTCACGGCAAAGGAGCCTTTATATCACGGAGGAGACGGTTGAGGAGCTTGAAAAGGCGGATTTGTTCAAGCTTACGAATAAGCTGTTTATTATGGCGACGTTGTTTTTAAGCGGGCTGTTTGCCCTGATGATAAAGACTTTGTCGGAGATTCCCTACTATGAAAGGCGGTATGAATTTTTAGAGTGCATGGGAATCCGAAAGAAAATGAGGAAAAAGACGCTCAGCGCGGAGATACAGAGCACCCCTGCCATCGCGGTGACGGCGGCTTTTGCGCTGTCGGCCCCGTATCTTTGGATGCATATCCTGAGGGAAAATGCGAGGGGAGTCGTGCTGGGAGGGAAGGTGTGGCTTTACTGGGCGGTGATCGCGGGGGCGTACGTGGCGGCGGAATATGGGGTGCAGAAAGTGTTTGTGGGGTATGTGGGGAGGAGGATTGAGAGAAAATGCTGAAAAAAATAATCATTAAAAACTTCCGGTCGAACATAAAAAACTATCTTGTATTTTTTGTCAGTGAAACGATGGCGACGGCGTTATTCTTCTCGCTTTTTGCCCTGCGAGAGTGCCTGCTTTCCGGAATCAGGGATGAGATGATTTCGTATCTTCTGGACTATACCCACAGGGCATCCCATAATACAGGTTCCTGCGGAACAGGCGGACTTTGTCCGTCAAGGTATGAGTTTAAGATTGCAGGAGCGGTCATGCTTATCATCACGACGCTCCTTATGTTTTTCTCCATGAAATATTATATGAAATCCAGGGTAAAAGGCTACAGCATGTTTATGACTTTCGGAATGAGGAGGAGGCTTTTATACCTGATGGTGCTGTCGGAGTACGGCATCGGGTGGCTGTGTTCTGTATGCATGGGGCTGCTTTTGGGGAAGGGGCTTGTCATCGGGTGCCAGGAAATACTGAAAAGTGTTGATGTCACTTATGAAATCTCCCATTCGGTACATGCGAAAACGTATGGATTTACGTTGGCGGCGAGCCTGGCTGTGATGGCGGTGGCTTATTATGGCGGCAGCGGGGGCGGCGCTGTATGCGTATGCTTTCCGCCAGTATTACCGGACGGACGCGGGTGTGCTGTATGCCGTCATACAGTGGATGGTGTCGGGATTTCTGATTTTGGGGTTTGGCGGGAGCTTTCTGCTGGATGCGGTGAAAAGAAGGCAGGGCTTTTACTATAGGCGCATCTTGCAGATCAATCAGCTCTATCACCGTTATAACAGCAATATGCTTTTTATCTCCATGGTATTTGCAGTGCATTTTCTGATCATGGGTTACTTGGCGTGTTCTGTTATCGAAAATCTGCCTTTGGAGAAGGATCGGAGCACGTACCCTTACGATTATGTATGGCTCGGGCAGGAAAAGGATGAAGGGTATGCGAAAGAATTTACAGAGAGGGCGGCAGGGAAATGTTCGTCCTACCCGATCATCCGGCTTGCGGCGTTTGCCGGCAGCGAGCATGTGGGGATATCCGAGAGCACTTTTGAGGAGATGACCGGCCGTTCTGTGAGGCTTAAAGATGATGAAATGTACCTGTTTATCGAGCAGACGGCGGATGATGGGGAGGAGATTGCAGACAGGCGCGACTATGAACTGATCTTTCAGGGAGTGCATACGGGAAAATATCGGGATATGCTGTATAATGTGGCGGCAGGTTCCGGGGAGTTTAACGAGCAGTACAGCCGGTACCGGATAAAAAAGATTGAAAGGGAAACGATATGGTGCAGCATTTCCGCGGACAACTATTCAAACCTGAATTGAATAAGAATATTGATTGAATGAAAAAATCATTGTGCTATACTTTTTCTAAAGATATCGTTGCAATATTAAGGAAACTTATTGTTTAAATGCTGTAAAGATTAAGGGGGTGCAGAGGTGATGTTGAAGAAAGGAGCCGGGTTAAATAAAAAACAGGTATGTGATGTGACCATGGCGGTATTGATGCAGATTTTAGTCTTTTTTCCGTGGATACAGTCACAGGACGGCAGGATAAATATATGGATATACCTGATTAGGGATTTCAGGGTAAAAAGCCATATGAAGGCATATATACATACATTTTTGGGGAATTCAAAGGAACTGTCCGGAGAGTCATATTTAATACCTGCCATGTTTTGGCTTATAGCGGTTGTGATCGTAATGATGCAGCTTTTGAGCCTGCTCTATGCGTATGCCTCTGTCAAGGAACATTTTGTAGTCAGAGGCTTTGGCTATATGAGGACGGAACTGCTGGTACTGGTTATTCTGGCAGTTGGACTTATGACTGATCTGGGCTATGGTGCCTATGCACAGACAGACCAGGGCGACCTGGTTTCCGTGTTTCCGGGGCAGATCCTTGGCTTTTACAGCCTGTTCATTGTGCTTGCCGGGGTCTGGATATTGGCGGGAAAGATGTTTGAAACATGGGATGAGACGGCGCGTATCGTAAAGCAGGAAAGGGAGCAGAAAGAACTGTACCGGAAAGAGCGGAAAAAAAGATTATATTTCCCAGGCAGATATTCCAAGCTGTACTATGCTATTTTGTGGAAGGATTTAAAGAGCCGTTATAAAGACGCTTTCTTTTTATGTTTTTCGGTTTTTCTGTCAACGCTTTTTTTGTATACAGGCATTGGGATCAGAAATATATTCAGTGCAAGCTACAGTGAGTCGGCATCCGGCGTGCTGGGTCTTGGACTTCTGGAGATCATGAGTGATTTCCTTCTGGTATCGGTAGTGGTTTCTGTGTTCCTTGTTACAATCATCCTTTCTGTTTATCGGAGAAAAAGGGTGGGAAATACAGGGATTTTCCATATCCTGGGAGTCAGGAGCCATGACTTTTTTGTGGTGTGGATTGCAGAGATGTCTGGCTGCTTTGCAGTGTCTGTGAGCATCGGGCTGGTGGCGGGAGGCGTGTTCCTCCGGCTGTTATGTATGCTGATAAAGAAGATATATCCGTCTGTCGGGGAGATGGGGGCTGCCGGGATGAGTGCGTACATGGGAACTGTAGGGGGGATGCTTATCATTTTCCTTTTTGCATTCGGGTTCTCCCATGACATGCAGGCTGCCCAGAGGTCGATGGATGTCAGGGGAGCAATGGTGCAGGGTGAAGAGCTGCCGGGGAAATTCAAATACTGGTGGCTGGGAATCGGATGCGTGATTGCGGCATGCAGCATATTGTGCTACACACAGCGCCGCGCGGCGGAGGGAATTACGTTTTTAAGCATATTTATTCTGGCTTTGCTGATCATCATATACAATTTCTGGGGAGCGCGGCTGGAGGAAGGCAAGAAAAGATTGGGCGATTATCTCCGCACGCTGCCGCAGATGCATATGCTGTGCCACCGCTTTGGCACTTCGGCGCGCTATGTAGGTATCTTGGTGATGATACATATATATTTCCTGTTCTTTTTTGCGATGAAGGTGACTTCCGGCATTATTGCCACAGAACCGGAGGACTTATATCCGTATGATTACGTATTGCTGGCAAACAGCAAAGATGCAGAGCTGGCAGATGAATTCCGCAGCCAGTGCAAGGGCGAAGTGACGGCTTACCCGATGGTGCGGGCGACTACGATCGATAACACGGAAAGGCTTGACCCTCCGAGAAAAATCATAGAACAGCAGGGGCAGAATATCGGTATTTCAGAGACAACATATCGGGAGCTGAAAAGGCTTGCCGGACAGGAGGCCGAAAAGGATCTGGGGCTTGATGCAGAAGGGGAGAGCATCCATATTGTGTACCAGCAGGATCAGGCGAGCAGGGCAAAGCCGCTGGACTGGTATATGCTGACGACGCGCCCGTATCTGCATGTCGGGCAGCCGCTGACTGATTATGATGTGGATAATTATGAGAAATATTACCCGAAGAAAAAAATCGCCGGGGAGGAAGTGACAAGCCTGATCGGCTGTTTTAAGCAGGGGAAATATGAAAACCTGGTAGTGTTTTCCGATGCTTATTTTGAAAAGGTCAAAGATAACTGGAAGACGACAGACCGTTATACCGGAGAGCCGGCAGAGGAAGGCAATGCGGGCTTAAATGATAACATCTATGAAGGGCCGACGCAGCTTTTGCTCATAAATGTACCGGAGGAATATGCGGGGAAGGCGGATGAGATCGTAAAGCGTTTCCGCGAGGCGCATGCATATGACGAATCGCTGGACCCGCTGGTGGACAGCGCTTATTCTAGGAGGGAGGCTGTTGGAAAACGGCAGATGGAGCATGCATTTGAGGTAATCGTGAATGGATTTATCTGCATCATGCTTTTGATCGTGAGCATATTGCTGCTGTACATGAAAGTCGAAATTGAATTCCCGGAAATGAAAGTCAGGTATCAGTTTATGGAGCGCATCGGCATGCGCCAGAAGGAAAGGATCAGGGCGGAGAAAAAGGAAATAGACAGGTTTGTGAAGATTCCTCTTGGAATCGCGGCCCCGGTCAGCCTGGTATTTACATTGATCGTTTTCCGGCTGAGATATTTTGACAGACAGGATGTGCTTTTGTATGGAATGTACGGAGGGGGCATATGCCTGCTTTATGCGCTTGTACAGATAGCTGTTATGAAATATTTGCAGTTTAAGACGGTAAGGAAGGTGGAAATGGGGTACGGAAAGTAAAGGGCAAAAGATGTTGTCAATGGGATATGGATATAACAAAAATTGTCTTATAAGATGTGAATTATGTATTGATGTTTAAATATATGTAATAGGAACTATAGAATATATTGCCGGGGGAAAGAGATGTTAAAGAAGATTTTCTTAAAAATATTATGGAACCGCAGGAGAGATTACCTGTTGGTAATCCTGAGCGGAATTTTTGCGGTTTCAATTGTGTTCTTTTCCGCATCTGTAGGAACGTGCCTGCATTATGTCAAGACAGGTGGGAGGAAAGCTCTGCAGACAACGACTGTGCTTGGAGATGTGGAGAAGACATACCTTTTGCCATATATACTCCTGCTTTTCCTCATGATCTTGACGCTGATTTCTTACATACAGAAACGCTCTAAAGATTATGCTATGCTGACGGTGCTGGGGATTCAGAAGAAACACCGCTATTTGTTTGTCGGAACAGAGTACCTCGGGATTGTTGCGTGCTCTGTCGGGGGAGGACTTCTGCTGGGATTTGCGGAAGGAATGATTGTTAAGAATATTCTGGAAAATGTTTTTGCAGATGTCACAGACCAGATTGTTTTAGGGGATTCACCCCTCCGCGTCACACTGATCGTCAGCGTTCTTCTTTTCGGATTGGGATTTATCATTTGCGACCAGATGATTGCCTGCCTGGGGGTTGACACACTTACTGCCAGGGGGAAGAAAAGCGGGAGAGTGATCAGGAATGCTCCGCTGTTCATTGTTTTCGGCATTATCCTGGTAGGAGTCTCGTTTGTGCTGGCAGTGACCTACTGGGGGCAGATTGGAAGTATCGTGCCGCAGATGTTTGCGGCGCTCGGATTGATCGTGCTGATGGTTTTTGGTGCCGGCAAGCTCCTGTATGATCTAAAGAAAAGCAAGGGAAAGTATTACTCAAGGCTTTTGTGGCTGGATGACTGGTATCATAGGTTTTACCATCATGTAAATATATCATTTATTGTGGCGGTATTCCTGCTTATCATTTTATACAGCTTTGTAATCTCGCTGATAGATAACCTTCCGGTTTCCCAGAAGGAAAATTACCCCCATGACCTGGTATGGATGGCGAATTCGGGGGATGAGGCATTTTTAGAATCCCTGAGGGAAAAGTATCATGTCCAGGTGGAGACGAGTCCTTGCATCCGGGTGGCGACAGCGGATTATGGCGAGCATGTAGGGGTGTCAGCCTCGGAATATGAGAAGTGGACGGGGAAGAGGGTGCGCCTTAAGGATAAGGAAATCCATGTTGTCTACCAGCGCGACAGGGAAGAACTGGGAACGATAGGGATTGACTTTGGAAGTGGGAACCCAAGAATGTTTATCGGGAATTCGGAGGATGATCTGTGGATATTTTGGACCAATCCCATCCAGCCAGGGAATAAGCTGGTCAGGGATTATGAGATTAAAAGCACCGAGGAGCGCATCCTGACAGGGAATTTTAAGACGAGGTCGCTTAATATGGCGTGTGACGTGTTTGAGGACATCATTGTGTTTTCCGACAGGGAATTTGAGCAGATACGGGGAGGCGCCAGAGGCGCGAATCTCCAGGTGGTCATGGAGATACCGGAAAGCCGTGACGAGGTGCTTGAGGAAGTGTATGCCTACGCGAAGGAACACTCCCAGGTGAATTATTATGACTGGCAGGGAGGGAACTTGATCTACGAAGGCAGACGGCTGGGGATCGAGAGCAGACAGCAGAAGACATTGGACGCTACCGCTATGCTGATCAATATTGTCACGCTGCTTTTATGCCTGCTCTTTACGCTGGTTCAGAAGATAAAGGGCGATTATGAAGATATGGAGTGGAAGTATCAGTTTTATTACCGCTCAGGCATGACGAAGAGTAAACGGAAGAGATATGTATATAAAGAGGTGTTTATGACTGCCAGGCTGGCTCTGTGCTGCGGCTTGCCGCTGTCAGTGCTTTTGATGGCGGAAAAGGTTTTAAGCAAGCACCTTCCGGCAAAATGGAATATGAGGTATCTGGGGGAGATGGGAGCCATCGTGATTGCGGTGACGGCGGTTATCTGCCTGGTCGTAAGGATTGCGGCGTGGAACACATTTTCAGGGATAGAGAGGAAGAACAGGGATGCGAGAAAAGGTTCATGATTATTTGTTGGATATAAGGGATTTGGAAAGGAATTATTATACGACGACATCTGAGGGGGAAAAAATCACATATTCGATTCTTAAGGGGATTACGTTTCAGGTGGAGCGGGGAGATTTCATCGGCATCATGGGGAGCTCCGGATGCGGGAAGACGACCCTTTTGAAGACACTTGGCATGTTGGATCTTCCAAATGGGGGCAGCGTGTGCTATAAAGGTGTTCCGACTGACAGGATTCTGGGCGACAAGCTGGCGAAGGTACGCAGGACGGAATTAGCATTTGTATTTCAGGATTTTTATCTGATGGACAGCCTGACAGTGAAGGAAAATATCATGATGCCCCTGATCTTAAATGAGGATAACCCGAAGAGGAGCGAGGAGGTGGCAGTCCGGGCGGCAAAGCAGTTCGGGATAGAACCGCTGTTAAACAAAAAGCCTTACGAGCTGTCGGGCGGGGAGAAACAGAGGACGGCGATCTGCCGGGCCATGGTGGCTGACCCGGAGCTTATCCTGGCGGACGAGCCGACGGGGAACCTGGATTCGAATTCGTCTATGACGGTAATAAAAGCTTTGTCGCGCATCAATAAAAAGATGGGAAAGACAATCGTGCTGGTGACCCATGACCCTAAGGTGGCAAGCTTTTGCGGGAAGATCATACTGCTTAAGGACGGAGTGATTTTAAATACATTGGTAAAGGATGGGGAAAATAAGGAATTTTACCAGAAGATATTAAGGCAGATGGTGAAACTGTAGGATTGAAAGCGGGAAACCGTTGTGCTATACTTTTTCCAAGGATTCCTCTGCAATAAACGGAGGAAAGCATTTGAGAAAAAAGAAACGGTTACCCTCAGTGAACAAAGGAACACACCTATATTTTTAATGGCGGACATTGGAATTTAGGTGCAGTTTTTTGGTTGGTTTTGCAGATTAATTTCTCTGGTGTACACCGAGGAAAAAAGAAAATGTAATACATGCCGTAAATTGGCAAAAAAATATTGACGTGAGCTGAAAATGTGATATAATCTTATGTAGTGCAAAAATATACCCGAACAGTCGTATAATGCACAATATAGGACTGGAGGGGAGGTTAGGTGTGAGACTATGTCAAATGTAATCGTTAAAGAAAACGAGACGTTAGACAGCGCTTTACGCAGATTCAAAAGAAACTGTGCGAAGGCTGGCATTCAGCAGGAGATTCGTAAAAGAGAACATTACGAGAAACCAAGTGTGAGACGTAAAAAGAAATCTGAGGCTGCTAGAAAACGTAAGTATAACTAATATGTGCAATGAATGGGGTGTCCTGTGAGGACACCCTGTTTTGGCTTATATTGTAAAAAGGGTATTGACAGATGTGAAAAAGGAGGTTATAGTTAGAATCGTTGAGGGCAAAGGTGCCGTACTTTATGAGTGCGACATCTTTTTTTTAAATGCGTACAAAAACAGATCAGGAAAGAGAGGGATTTGCAATGAGATTAAAAGATACGGGGCTTACTGCACAGGAATTGAAAGACATGGCAGACAGGTACATGGTAGAGACTTATGAGCGGTACGATTTCATCGCGGAGAGGGCGGAAGGGATGTACATATACGATGAGGAAGGCAACGCGTATCTTGACTTTTACGGCGGCGTTGCGGTGAACAGCCCGGGCAACCGGAATGAACGGGTGGTGGCAGCGATTAAAGATCAGCTTGAGGATATCGTGCATACGTTTAATTATCCGTATACGGTTCCGCAGGCGCTGCTTGCGAAGAAAATCTGCGATACTATCGGAATGGATAAGATCTTCTACCAGAATTCCGGAACGGAGGCCAATGAGTGCATGATTAAGATGGCGAGGAAATACGGCACAGATAACTTCGGGCCGGAGCGTTATCACATCATTACCGCTAAAAATGGCTTTCACGGCAGGACTTACGGCGCGATGGCGGCGACCGGACAGCCGGATACGGCGATTCAGAAAGGTTTCGGCTCCATGCTCCCCGGATTTTCCTATGCAGAATATAATAATCTTGCGGACTTTTCCGCAAAGGTGACGGAAAATACCGTTGCCATTATGATAGAACCGGTGCAGGGAGAGGGAGGCGTGCACCCTGCGGATCAGGAATTTGTAGAGGGTTTAAGAAAGCTTTGCGACGAACATGGGATGCTCCTGCTCTTTGATGAAGTACAGACCGGGTGGGGGCGCACAGGTGCGCCGATGGCATATATGGGCTATGGGGTAAAGCCGGACGCGGTGTCCATGGCGAAGGCGATGGGCGGCGGCATGCCAATAGGCGCCTGCTGCGCGGTGGAGAAAGTGGCGAAAGCGTTTACCGCCGGAACCCACGGTTCAACTTACGGCGGCCATGCTCTTGCCTGTGCGGCGGCTTATGCGTCGGTATCGGAGATTCTCGACAGGAACTTAAGTGAAAATGCATATGTAATGGGCGAGTACATGAAAAAGCAGCTTGCAAGGCTCCCCCACGTGACAGAGACGAGAGGGCGCGGGCTTTTGGTCGGATGCGAGTACGATATCCCCATCGCCGAAGAGGTAAAGCACGGCTGTCTTGACCGGCTGGTGCTGATCACTGCCATCGGAGACAGGGTAAACCGCATGATACCGCCGCTTATTGTAACGAAAAAGCAGATTGACAAGCTGGTCCGCATTATGAGGGCGGCCATCGCGGACGCGGCGGAGAAGTATTATGCTATGGATCTGGCGGGTTAGTTGTGCATTATCTGCTGCAGCTCTTGATAGAGCCGCCCCAGGGGAAGTCCTACTACGTTGTTGTAATCTCCCTTGATCTCTTTTACATGGATGGCGAAATCTCCCTGTATTCCGTATGCGCCGGCTTTGTCCAGAGGGTCGCCGGATTCCACGTAGACGCGCAGGTCGTCCTTGTGGACAGGGTAGAAGGTCACGTTTGTCTTTTCGTAAAATGTATTTACGGTAGTTTCCCCGTGATATTCTGTAATGAGGGAAACGCCGGTGTAGACTTGGTGGGTGCGGTCGGAGAGCATGGAGAGCATGTCGTAGGCCTCGGATCTATCGGCAGGTTTCCCCAGAATCTCGCCCCGGTAGATGACGATGGTGTCCGCGCCGATGACGGTAAGGCCTTCAGGATCGCTGCCGGATGTGCGGGAATCAGTCCTGGAAGGCCTAAATGCCTGGAATACCGCATGGGCTTTCTGGGCGGCCAGCTCCATAACGATATCGGAAGGTACGGTTTTTGTGATTTTTTCTTCTATAGAAGACGGGATGATTTCGAAAGAGATGCCTGTCTTTTTAAGCAATTCTTTTCTGCGGGGGGAGGCAGAGGCTAAGATATATCTCATAGTGAATATAGTCCTTTCATCTATTTGGAGATTAGTATATTGAAAAAGAGCGGGCCTGTCAATTGCGGGATGGAAGTTTTTCTGTCAAAATTTTTTCTTGCCTTGCGGTCCGCGCCGTGTTATAATGCAGAGACATCAGAGGGAGGCGAATCTGCCGAACTTCTTATCCGTTCAGGATATAAAGACACTTTATCGCATCGCCCTTTTCCGGGCAGTTTATCCAACAGATGTATTTCGGGAAAAATAGCATTTGTATGTACTTTCAGAGGAGGAATTTGTGTATGGCAAACAAGTTACAGCAGTATTTTCCAATACTTATTTTTATCTTTTCGTGCCTCTTGACATCTTTCAGGAAATCCAGCACAATAAAAATATAAAAATCGAAGGCAGATTAGAGGCGTGGCTTACATTTTTGTGTATGGATGAGCCGGAGGCAATCATTGCCGTCATTGAAAAGTATCCGGACTTCAGAGCCATGTATGAGCAGATTTACGACATCTGCAAAAACATTGAAGAGGTGATGGGAGGCGCTTGCCCGGATTGCAGAACTTGAGGGGAAATCCTGAAAAATGTTGATTTTGGAAAGCAGAGTGATATAATTTTAAAGAATACTGCCGCTGTGTGCGGCCAGAGGAGGAAGAGATAATGTATATCAGTGAGATCGTGACAACACCGCCGGAGAATGTAAGCGAGAGGGTTCCCCTTGAGCAGGAAGTATATAAGGTGTTTAAAAAGCTTGGGATTCCTTTTGAGCGGGTGGACAACGACCCGGCGGCATCTATGGAGGAGTGCGCGGATATCGGGAAGGTGCTTGGGGCGCCGGTACGCAAGGACGTGTTTTTGTGCAACCAGAAGAAAACGACGTTTTTCCTGCTGGTGATGCCGGAGGACAAGGCATTTGACACGTCGTCTTTCAGCAAGAAACTGGGGGTTTCCCGGATGTCCTTTGCGTCTCCGGAGCATATGATGGAGTATCTTGGGACAAAGCCGGGGTCGGCGAGCGTTGTAGGATTATTGAACGATGAAGATGATTATGTGCAGCTTATTCTTGATAAGGAAGTGGCGGAGGCGGAGTATTTTGTGTGCAATACAGGGATCAATACGACGCATCTGAAGTTTAAGACCCAGGACCTGATCAAGAAATTCCTTCCCTATGCCCATCACCGCCCGCGGATTGTGGATCTGTAAACCCAGGGGCGTCGGCCGGGGCGGATTTTAAGCATCATGGGATAAGAGGCTGGCAGATGACTAGGAGGTGCTTTTATGGAGAGGCTGTCGGAGAAGGAGTTTAAGAGCATAGTGGCGGGAAGGAAGGCCGGGGAGAGGCTTGCATTTACCGAGAAGGAAATCTGGAACATGGATCTGAGCGGGATGGAGCTTGACCACATGGATTTTACACTAAGCTCTTTCCAGAATACGGTGCTGGACGGAGTGAATTTTGAGGGCAGCTCTGTGGAAAATGCGTTGTTTGACGGATGCTCCATGCGGGGCTCGAGCTTTAAAAACGCGAAGATGACGACGGCATCTTTCCGTTACTGCGATATGAGGAAATGCAGCATCGAGGGGGCGGATCTTTACGGGGCGGTGCTGGAGTTTGCCAATCTTGAGGGAATATTATCCGATGAGAATACGCGGTGGTTCAGGCTCCACTGCCCGGAGGAGGGGGCGTTTCTTGGCTACAAGAAATGTGTCAATGACCGGATGGTGCAGCTCCTTATTCCGGCGGATGCTAAGCGGACTTCCGCAACCCTGCCATCCTGCCGTTGCAGCAGGGCGAAGGTGCTTACGATTAAAAGCTTTGACTTTACCGAGAATTTTGACGAGGCATGGTCTTTGGTGGATGAGAATTTTGTCTATAAAAAAGGCGAATGGGTGGAAGTGAAGGATTTTAACGAGAACCGCTGGCAGGATTCCACCACGGGGATTCATTTCTGGATGACCAGGGCGGAGGCCGAGGCGTACTAGCCGGGGCTTAAAACTTTAAAGATAAAGCGCTTGATGCATTTGGGTGCGGACGCGCGGAAGAGAGAAATATATGAAGGGATGTAATACTGATGAATACAGCAAATGATTTAAGGCAGCTGCTTTTTGATATTGACAGAAAGGGGTATCCTGCCTACAAGGGAACGAAGGGGAGCTACCGTTTTGGGAAATATGTCCTGTACATTGACCATGTGCAGGGAGATCCTTTCGCGGCTCCTTCAAAGCTTCATGTGGAGGTTTCGGGGAAGACTGCCGGGTTTCCGGAGCAGCTTTATGATAAGAAACATAAGCGGATTGCCCTGCAGGATCATCTGACCAGGCTTTTTGAGGAACAGGCGAGGAAATATTCTTTTCAGGCGAAAGGCTCCGGGAAGAGCGGGATCCTATCGGTGACGAGATGCGGGCAGGAGGTGTTAGAGCGCAGCGCGTGCGCCCTTAATCCGGCAAACGGCGATATCATCGTCCGGTTTGAGGCGGGATTTCCTGCAAATGGAAGGACGATCAATGCAAGGGAGCTGATAAAGATTCTCTTTGATTTCCTGCCGGAGTGCGTGGAGAAGTCTTTGCTCTACCAGAATATCAACAGCGCCAAAGCCCAGCGGGTGATGGAGCTTTCAGAGGATCAGGAGTTTATAAGAAAGGAGCTTTCCAAGCGGGAGCTGGTAGCTTTTGTGGCGGACGGCTCCGTCCTGCCGAGAGAATCCGGCATCTCCCAGCGGCCCATGAAGGGCGCGGTGGCCTTTGCCTCGCCGGAGTCCATGCGGGTGACCATGAACCTTCCCTATAAAGGGGAGATATCCGGCATGGGCATCCGTAAGGGGATTACGTTGATCGTGGGCGGAGGGTACCACGGGAAATCGACTCTTCTTAAAGCGCTGGAAATGTGCGTGTATCCTCATATTGCCGGGGATGGGAGAGAGTATATCGTGACGGACGCTGCGGCGGTGAAAATCCGGGCGGAGGACGGAAGGAGCATTAAGCATACGGATATTTCCATGTTCATCAATGACCTGCCAAATAAAAAGGACACAAAGGCATTCTATACGGAGGATGCCAGCGGCAGCACATCCCAGGCGGCAAATGTGGTGGAGGCGATGGAGGCGGGCGCAAGCGCCTTTTTCATCGACGAAGATACAAGCGCGACGAATTTCATGGTGCGCGATGAGCTGATGCAGCGGGTGATCCACCGGGATATGGAGCCCATTACGCCGTTTATTGAGCGGATGGGAGCCATCTATGAGCGGTTTGGCATCTCTACGGTGCTGGTTGCGGGAAGTTCCGGCGCGTATTTCCAGGTGGCGGACAAGATCGTGCAGATGGACCGCTATGTGCCGCGGGATATCACGGAGGCGGCGAAGGAGGCTGCGGCAGAGTATCCCGGGCTTTCCTACCCTCAGGACGGTACACCTGCGCCGGAGTATGTGAGAAAGCCGAAGAAGAATCCGGGCGTGTTCCACAAAGGAAGGATCAAGATTAAGACCATGGGAAGAGACGGCGTGCAGCTTGGCCATGACACGGTAGACCTGCGATATGTGGAGCAGCTTGCGGACAGCGAGCAGCTTACCTGTCTTGGATATATCCTAAAGCTGATGGAAGAGGACGGATTTGACGGGAAAAAGACTGTGCAGGAGCAGATCGGCTCCCTGCTTGCCCAGATTGAGAAGAAGGGCTTTGCGGCAATTGTGGGAAAAGAAGTGAGGAACCAGGGGGATATCCCGGGGAATCTGGCCATGCCAAGAAGAGAAGAGATATTCGCCTGCATGAACCGGTATCGGGGCCTGAAATTATAGAATTGGATTTCAAAGTATGAAAGATGAGATTATATTCCGCCCGATTGCGCGGATAAGGACAGATTTCCCGGAGAAATTCGGAATACCCAGGCAGAGCGGGCTTGCGGACACAAGAGGGAAGATCGTCTTTGAGGAAAGGTATCGGAGCCCGGAGGCAGTGCGGGGGATTGAGCAGTTTTCCCATCTCTGGCTGCTGTGGGAGTTTTCGGAGGCGGTGCGGGAGAATTTCAGCCCGACGGTACGCCCGCCGAGGCTCGGCGGAAATGAGCGGGTGGGAGTGTTTGCCACCCGCTCTCCTTTCAGACCCAACCCCATCGGGCTTTCCTGCGTCAGGCTTTGCCGGGTGGAGATAAGCGAAGAGGATGGGCCGGTACTTTATGTGGCGGGTGCGGACCTGATGGACAAAACGCCTGTTTTTGACATCAAGCCTTACCTTCCATATGTGGACGCTCACCCGGAGGCGGAGGAGGGGTTTGCCGCAGAGCGGAAAAATTACCGGCTGGAGGTGTCCTTTTCGGACAAATGCCGGGAGGAGTTTTCGGCAGATGAGCTTTCGGTGTTAAAAGAGGTTCTCTCCCAGGACCCCAGGCCCTCCTACCAGAATGACCCGGAGCGGGCGTACGGGATGTCGTATGCCGGGAGAGAGGTGAAGTTCAGGGTGGAGGACGGAACCGTGTTTGTCTCCGGGGCTGCTGCTATAGGCGGGAGTGAAGGCCGTGAATAACAACGATTTTGAAATTACCTATTTACATCTGCCCTGCACAGGGTTATAATAATCATCAGCAGATGATGTTACTGCAATCTCTATTCAATGTGAAAACTGAATATGAAAGTCTTTGTGGCAGGGTGCAAGTCCCTACCGATGGTATAGTCCATGACCCGCTTTGGCGGCTGATCCGGTGACATGTCTTTGACGGCGTGAATTCCGGAACCGACGGTTACAGTCCGGATGAGAAAAGACATTTTCTGCATTTACGTGCCCGGGACATATTATTGTCGCGGGTTATTTTTGTACAGGGGAGGCCGTCTTTTGCAGGCGGGTTTCCAAAAAAGAAAGGAGATTTCAGTATGAACCAGTTCAATGAAACAAATGTGGCAGCCAAGACAGCAGCTAAGGCGGCAGGGAAAAAGACAGTCCAGACAGCCGGGGATATCCATATGAAGGTGAAAACCATCGCTTTTGTGGGGCTGATGGGGGCGGTGAGCGCAGTGCTTATGCTGTTCCGTTTTCCGATTCCGTTCATGCCTCCGTTTATGTCTTTTGACTTGTCGGGGCTTATGGAGATGATGGGCGGATTTATGTTCGGGCCTTTTGCGGCGGTGTGCATTATCATCGTAAAGATTCTCCTGCAGCTTGTGATCCAGGGGTCTTTCTCCCTGGGAACGGGGGAGCTGCAGAACTTTATCTTAAGTTCCAGCTATGTATTGCCGGCCCTGTTTATCTACCACCGGAATAAGACGAAGAAGACGGCGGCAGCGGGCATGGCAGTCGGCACAGTGATCGTGTCGGCAGTGGCGGTTATAACGAACCTGTATCTGATCATTCCCTTCTATGCGAATCTGTCGGGAATGACCATGAGCGATTTCGTGGCGATGTGTACGGCGGTCAATCCGGCGATGAAGAATGTGACTACCATGGCGGTTTTTGGCATTCTGCCTTTTAACCTGATCAAATTCGGCGTGACTTCCGTTGTTACATTTATCGTATACAAGAGGTTGAGCAAGCTGATCAAGGGGATTATCAGCCGGTAAGACGGCGGATGCAAACATAATTAATTATAAGAGAGGAAATGGAACATGAAATTTGTATTGGATAAGGACATTACTTATGAGCAGGCGGTAGAGCGGATGTTTAACATGCTCGGAAACAGCCAGATCATGGCGCTTGCCTCCAGCAAGGATGATTACGTGATGGTGCGTAATGTGAGCTGCCTTTTTTACGGCGGCAAGATCTGGTTTAAGACGGACAAAAACTTCCGGAAGACAAAACAGCTCTTGGAAAACCCCAACGTTGCCCTCTGCTGGAGCGGCATCCAGGTGGAGGGAACCGCGGAGAATAAAGGGCTTGTCATCGAGGAGCCGGGGCAGGTGTTTGCGAAAGGGTACGAGAAATACCTGTGGCAGAGCTACAACAAGTACAGCCATGAGGATACGGAGATTCTGATCGAGGTGTCTCCGAAGTATGTGGAAGTGTGGGATACAAGCGACGAGGGCTACGCGTTCCAGCTCTTTATTGATTTTGAGAAGAAAAGCGTGGAAGTAAAGCAGTACGATAAGAAATAGCGCGTCGGGGAGGAGACTTTGTGAAACTTGACAGAATGATCGGCATCCTGTCGGTTCTCCTGCAGAAGGAGAAGGTGACGGCGCCTTATCTGGCGGAAAAGTTCGAGGTGTCCCGCCGCACAATAAACCGGGACATCGACGCCCTCTGTATGGCGGGAATCCCGCTGGTGACGGAGCCGGGGGCAAACGGCGGCGTTTCTATCATGGACGGCTACAAGATTGACCGGACACTCCTTAGCACGTCGGATATGCAGGCGATCCTTGCGGGGCTTAGGAGCCTGGACAGCGTAAGCGGGACAAAGCGCTATGCCCAGCTTATGGAAAAGCTGTCGGCGGGGGCATCGAACCTGCTGGCAGGGGATACCCACATTTTGATCGACCTTTCCTCCTGGTACAAGGATTTGCTCTCGCCGAAGATTGAGCTGATTCACGGGGCGATCCTTTCCGGGCATAAAGTTTCCTTTTCTTACTTTTCCCCGAAGGGGGATTCAGAGCGCACCGTCGAGCCTTACGACCTGCTCTTTCAGTGGGCCGGCTGGTATTTGTGGGGATGGTGCGAGATGCGGAAGGATTTCCGGCTGTTTAAGCTTGGGCGGATGACGGACCTTTCTGTGGGCGGCGGGTTTGAAAAGCGGGTCGTACCTTTCCCGGACCTCTCTGCGGCCAGGTTGTTTCCCTGCAAATATCAGGTAAAAGCCAGGGTGGCGCCGGAGTACAAATGGCGGCTTGTGGAGGACTACGGGCCGGACAGCTTTTCTGCGGAGCCGGACGGGTCGCTGCTGTTTTCCGGCGGGTTTGCGGATAAGGTGAGCGTGATTACCTGGATTATATCTTTCGGAGCCGGGGCGGAGCTTTTGGAGCCGGAAGAGCTGAGGGCGGATGTCCGGGCATTTGCGGAAGGAATACGGCGGAAATATGAAAAAGATTTTGCTGATAATTAAAACCATGACACACAGTTGTCGTGGTTTTTGTGTTATATTAAAGGAACTTCAATGAAATATAAAAATTCAAGGAGAAGGAGAAGGAGAGGGAGAGCATGGCGTTTGACTATAAAAAAGAGTACAGGGAATTTTACCTGCCGAAGAAGAGACCGGAGCTCATTACGGTGCCGCCCATGAATTTTGCGGCGGTTCGCGGAAAAGGAGACCCCAATGAGGAGGACGGCGCGTACAAGCAGGCTGTCGGCCTGCTCTACGGAGCGGCGTATACCATTAAAATGAGCAAGCATTTAGAACACCGGATAGAAGGGTATTTTGACTTTGTGGTGCCGCCTTTAGAGGGGCTTTGGTGGCAGAGAGGCGTAAGAGGCGTTGACTATTCCCACAAGGAGGAGTTTGAGTGGATTTCGATGATCCGTCTGCCGGAGTTTGTGACGGAGGAGGAGTTTCTCTGGGCGAAGGGGGAGGCTGCGGCGAAGAAGAAGGCAGACTTTTCCGGGGTGGAATTTTTCACTTACGAGGAGGGCTTATGCGTGCAGTGCATGCATGTGGGGCCTTATGACGACGAGCCGGCGACGGTGGGGGCTATGGATGCATTTGCCGAGGAGCAGGGATATGTGGCGGATATGAGCGATATGGGCGGACTAAATGGGAGCCGCTTTCATCATGAGATTTATCTGAGCGATGTGAGGAAGTGCAGGCCGGAAAACTTAAAGACCGTGATCCGGCATCCGGTAAGGAGGGCATAGGCAGATGAGGTATACAAAAAAACAGCTTGAGGAGCTTATCGGAACGGACTTCTGCCGGATGTACCGGCAATTTAATGATTATGTGCTGGATCACTATAATGTGTCCCAGATATGGGATAAGGGAGGGAGAGACTGGGAGAGCTGCGTGCGCTACAGCCGGAGCGGGAAGACGCTGTGCACCGTTTTTTTCCGGGAGGAAAAGGTTGGCGTGCTGATCATATTCGGGAAGAAAGAGCGGGAGAGGTTTGAGGAGACGGCGGACAGGTTTTGCGCCGCAGTGCGGGAGAACTATGACAGTTCTAAGACGTATCATGACGGGAAATGGATGATGTTTGACCTGGACGCGCCGGGCATGCTCTCGGAGCTGGAGCTGCTTTTAGCGGTGAAGAAGGCACCCAACAGAAAGACTACCATGTGCGGCTATTGCTGTGACATGTGCAAGGCATTTGCGGGAAATGTGAAGAAAAATGACCAGCGCGCCATTCTGTCGGAGTATTGGAAGAAATATTACGGCCTGAACATTCCCGCGGAAAAGATGCAGTGCGACGGATGCCGGTGCAAAAAGGACGATGCCCGCAGGATGGACGGAGCGTGTCCGGTACGTGCCTGCGTCCTGGAAAGGAAACTTCATGACTGTTCGGCCTGCGAGGGCTATCCCTGCCAGGCCTTCCTGTCAAGAAAGGGGCTTTCCCTTGAGGAGGCAGATGGGGCCTGTGGGCTGGATCTGCAGGATTATTATGAATACCTCGGTGCATTTGACAACAAATCCAGGCTCGACCGTAGAAAGAAAAGAGAATCATGACATACAGCTGTCGTGGTTGCCGTGTTAGGATCAGGATAACAAAAGAAAGGATGGATTGACTTATGAATTATGAAATTGTGACATTGAAAGAAAAAATTGCTGTCGGCATCTCTGCCAGGACGAACAACACTTCCCCTGACGCGGGAGTAGTCATCGGCGGGCTGTGGAACCGTTTTTACAACGAGGGCGTCTATGAGTCCATCCCCGGCAAGGAGGGCGGGAAGGCTCTGGGAATCTACACGGATTACGCCGGGGATGAAAAGGCGGACTATACGGTGGTAGTTGCCTGTGAGACGGCCGGGGAGCCGGAGGAGGGCGGGTACACATGCCTTCGGATTCCTGCCGGGAGGTATGCGAAATTCGTCGTCCGCGGGGATATGGTGCAGGCGGTAAGCGCGGCATGGCAGGAAATCTGGCAGATGGATCTTAAACGGACGTTTCAGTGTGATTTTGAGGAGTATCAGGACGACTGCATGGAAGAGGCGGAGATCCATATCTATGTGGGGATAGTTTCGGAGGATGAAAACCGGGATGGAAAGGCAGACTGAGAGGTGCAGGTGCTGGAAAGAATAGGAAGTTATGCATTACATAAAAGCAAAAGGAATATTGTCCGCGAAGAACGGGATGAACCTGTACCGGGGATGCTCCCACGGGTGCATCTACTGCGACTCCAGGAGCAGGTGCTATCATATGGAGCATGACTTTGAGGACATTGAGGTAAAGGAAAATGCGCTGGAGCTTTTAGAGGGGGCATTGAGGCGCAGGCGGAAAAAGTGCATGATCGGCACAGGCTCCATGACAGACCCGTACATCCCGCTGGAGGAGGAGCTTTGCCGGACGAGGGGCGCGCTGGAGCTTATCTGGCGGTACGGGTTCGGCGCGACGGTCATCACCAAGTCCGCCAGAATCCTGCGTGATATTGAGCTGCTGCAAAAAATTAATGAAAGGGCGAAGTGCGTGGTTCAGATGACCCTCACCACCTGTGACGAGACGCTGTGCAGAAAGATAGAGCCAAACGTCAGCACGACGGCGGAGCGGCTTAAGGCGCTGAAGGAGTTTCGGGATGCGGGGATTCCTACGGTGGTGTGGCTCACCCCAATCCTTCCCTTCATCAACGACACCCGGGAGAATATTTCCGGCATCCTTGATATGTGCATCGAGGCACAAGTCTATGGGATTATCTGCTTTGGCATGGGGGTTACCCTCCGGGATGGCAGCCGGGAATATTTTTACCGGCAGCTTGACCGCCTGTTCCCGGGGATGAAAGAAAGGTACATCCGGGCATACGGCAGCCGGTATGAACTGCCAAGCCCGCAAAATGCCGGGCTTATGGAGCTGTTCCTGGACACATGCGGCCGCAGCGGGATTGTCTGCGGAAATGACCGGATCTTCCGGTATCTGTCGGAATTTCCGGAGGCAGACGGGCAGTACCGCCTGCCGTTTTGAGATTTTTGTGCGATATGTATAAAATTATGGAAAAATAAAGAAATTATTTTTTATTGTGAACCAGGCGTCATATGGTGTATAATGAGGCGAATTAAGGAAACGATGATGACTGTACTGACATTAAGGAGATAGATTATGGCGTTGGAAGATTACAATAAAGCGTACAGGATGGGCAAAAGAGAGTACCAGCACCGGATGATGAAGGGGCAGCTCCCTACGCTGCAGGTTTTAGACGAGATATTGCCGCCAAAAGGGTTTTACTCGGAGGTTCCGCTGGGGCTTGTGCAGATTCCGGTGAACCAGATCGTGGGAACGAAGACGGGGGGCAGGAGCAATGCCTTTGCGGCCAATTTTATGCCGATCTTAAAGGTAGGAACGGAATTTTCCCAGAAGTGGGTGACGCTGTGCAAGAGCCATGAAGACGAGGGCATCAGAGAGCCGATCAAGGCTTACGAGTATATGAACCAGTTCTACGTCCTGGAGGGGAATAAGCGGGTCAGCGTGCTGAAATATTTTGACGTTGTGTCCATCCCCGGCACTGTGATCCGGATTGTGCCGAAGAGGACGGGGGAGAAGGAAAATAATATCTACTATGAATTTATGGAATTTTATGAGCTGTCCAAGGTGAACTACGTCTGGTTTTCAGAGGAAGGCTCCTTTGTGGAGCTGCAAAAGGAAGTGGGGAAAGACCCGGACGAGGTGTGGAGCGATGACGATAAGCTGACTTTCAGTTCCATATATACCCGTTTCCTGACGGAGTTTAAGGCAAATGGCGGGGATGAGCTTAACTGCACGCCGGGGGATGCCTTCCTTGCGTTTATCAAAGTCCATGATTATGAGGATCTGGAGGAGATGACGACCAGCGAGCTTAAAGGATTGGTGAAAAAGAGCTGGGAGGAGTTCGAGCTTTTGCAGGAAGAGGAAGAGATTGACCTGAAGATGGACCCTACTTTCAAGGAGAAGACGATCTTTGACAAGCTCCTGCCTGCAAGCGTGACGAAATTGAAGGCGGCGTTCATCTACGAAAAATCGCCGATGACTTCCGCCTGGACATATGCACACGAGCTGGGAAGGCTCCAGCTTGAACAGAGATTCCCGAAAGAGGTTACGACGGTCTGCTATGAAAATGTGACGGTGGATACGGTTGAGGATGTGCTTGAGGAGGCGGTGGAAGAAGGGTGCAACTTAATCTTTACCACGACCCCTGCTTTTGCCCAGGCCAGCGTCAAGGCAGCCATTGCCCACCCGAAGATCCGGATACTGAACTGCTCGCTCAATACTTCCCACCGCTATATCCGCACGTACTACTCCCGGATGCACGAGGCGAAGTTCCTCATGGGGGCGATCGCGGGAGCCATGGCAAGAAACGATAAGCTGGCGTATATCGCGGATTACCCGATTTTCGGCACAATCGCCAACATCAATGCATTTGCCCTTGGGGCGAAGATGATTAATCCACGGGCGACGGTTTACCTGGACTGGAGCGCCAAAAAGGACAATGACGCTCTCTGGAACTTTAAGAACAGCGACGCGTCCATCATATCCGGCAAGGACATGGTGATACCGGAAGATGCGTCAAGGTATTTCGGCATCTTTGAGATGAATGACGGATACCCGAAAAGCCTTGCCATGCCTGTATGGCAGTGGGGGAATTTCTATGAGAAACTGATCCGTACCATTATGGAAGGCACGTGGAAATATGACGACGACCCATCCACCACTAAGGCGATCAATTACTGGTGGGGGATGTCGGCGGACGTTGTGGGGGTCATCTGCTCTCAAAACCTCCCTATCGGCACGAAACGGCTGGTGGAGCTTTTGAAAAATACCATCAGCAGGGGAGAATTCAATCCGTTTTCAGGGATTCTCTACTCTCAGGAAGGAATCGTGCAGGCGCATCCTTACAGAACCCTTTCACCGGAGGCCATTATGGAGATGGACTGGCTGGCAGAAAATGTCATCGGCTCCATCCCGAAAGAGACGGAATTAAAAGAACACACAAAGGCCGTTGTAGGGCAGCAGGGCTTAGATAAGGCGAAAGGATAGCGGGATATATGAAGATACTTGCGATTGCGGACGAGGAGTCAGCCTACCTGTGGGATCATTTTGAGAAGGAAAAGCTTAAGGGGATCGACCTGATCATCTCCTGCGGGGATTTAGACCCGAGGTATCTGTCCTTTTTAGCTACCTTCACCTCAGCGCCGGTGCTCTACGTCCACGGCAATCATGATGAAAAATACAGAGAGATGCCGCCGGAGGGGTGCATCTGCATCGATGATGCGATCTATGTCCATGACGGGGTTCGCATCCTGGGGCTTGGCGGCTCCATGAGATACCGGAACGGGGAGCATCAGTACACGGAGTGGGATATGAAACGGAGGGTGGGAAAGCTTGCGTTCAAGCTTTTTCGGCACAGGGGCTTTGACATCCTTGTGACCCACGCCCCGGCTTATGAGCTAAATGATGCGAGAGACCTTCCCCATCAGGGGTTCAAGGTGTTCCTTGCGCTGCTGGAAAAATATAAGCCCCGGTTTTTCCTCCACGGGCATGTACATATGTCTTACGGGAGAAACCATAAGCGGTATGACAGGTATCAGGAGACGCATGTGATCAATGCGTTTGAGCGGTGCGTGTTTGAATATGAGGACGAAAACCTGCGGGAGCATCTCAGATGATGCGCCGCAGGTTTTTTTGTGTGAGGGAGTGGGGCGGCAGGCTAATAACTCAACTATCCTTATAATGTTATTGTAGTATGAACAATTGCATATTTTTTCACATCTTCTTCCGAGTTTTCATTCGCACTGTGTTTTTCCATATCCTTGGCGTCCACCACATAGATGCGGAGATTTGTAATTGACACAGGGAATAAAACTAATTACAATAGAGAAAAATGACGTGTGGGAATAAAGCAGGGGGAAGGAAGACCGTATGTATCT
>OFGR01000878.1_pt1 | contig 27216 bp, 19 predicted proteins | sample 1521811 | NCBI WGS metagenome assembly OFGR01 (sample SAMEA3504098, study PRJEB24116) | mouse gut metagenome | biome: mouse gut; feature: mouse-associated habitat; material: faeces | place: Denmark | collected 2011
AGAGACGCATATCCAGAGCCACCTGGTCATTCCGGCTGCGTCCGGTGTGGAGCTTCTGGGTGGGGCTGGCGCTGCTGCCGGTTTCCGGGGTGAATAAAATTTTGAAAAAATGTGGGCGAACGACAAAAAAAGGCTTTTCTTTTTGCCGGAAATGGTATACAATGAAGATTACTATACTCCGCAGGAGAAAACCGCCCCCGAGGCAGAAAGGAGAGGAGGATATGGCAGGACCCGCCCCCCAGAGGAAGCCTCCCGCCCCCCGGAAAAAGGGGAAGGCGGCGAAAACCGTCCGTTCCAGAAGCAAGCTGACCCTCCTGCTCCTTGCGGCCCTGATGGTGGGCGTCAGTGTGCAGATCTACCGCATGTTCGGCCAGCTCCGGGACGCCCGGGCCCAGGAGGCGGCCTACTCCCAGCGGCTGGAGGAACTGCGGGAGGAGAACCGCCAGCTCCAGGAGGACCTGGACAACCGGGGCAGCCAGGCCCTGATCGAGGACATCGCCCGGGATAAGCTGGGCATGGTCCTGCCGGGCGAAAAGGTGTTCCACTTGAGCAGATAGACAAAAAGCGCGCGGCCGGCGGGGCTGCGCGCTTTTCTGCGTGTCAAAAAAGAGGCGAAGCATCTTTTTTGAATAAGCTTCGCTGCGCTCTGCGCCTCGGTTGTCTGCCTGCGGCAGACAATTCGACGCTCACTCCGCGCAAGGTGTTTTTCCCAAGATTCTGCACGGTTACATCGAGTGACCGTGCAGAATTTAATTTTGCATGACCCCTCGATGGGGTCACTGCAAAATTGCAGTACACGCTGCGGGGAAAACGATTGAATTTCTTTGCCGCCTAAGAAGCTGTATTCATACCTTTCACATTACAATCTTGAGAAAGGCAGCATAAGTGTCTATAATTGTGTCAGAGGCGTTAAATGGAAATTCAGATTATTGAGCATATATTATTTCCGGGCTTAAAGCTCGGAAATAATACCTTTGATGCAAGCCGTTTTGCTCGCCGCTGTAAACAGCGGCAACCGCAAAACATGACAACTATTTCTTCCGACCTTTCGGTTCGGAAGTAATAAAGGAAAAGTTACAGGTGATTATGAATGACGGCAAATAAATGATGAAATTATGCGGTTAAAATATCATTGAAATGTTTGTCAAAAAGCTGCATACAAAAAAAGATAACGAATAACCGGCATTAATGATGCGGCATTAATGATGTGGTAGCAGTCAACTGATGGTTGAATGAGAGAATCAACCAATAGTTCCTTCCCCCCAAAAGGGTTATTGTGTATGATAAAACCAGGAGGTAAGAAATGAATCAAGAGAAAATTGGAAAATTTATTGCTGAATGTCGTAGAGAAAAAGGTCTTACTCAGTTACAGCTGGCAGAAAAGCTTAACATTAGTAATAGGGCGGTTTCAAAATGGGAAACAGGAAAAAGCTGTCCAGATGTATCAATAATGGTGGAGCTATGTGACATTCTAGGAATAAACGTAAACGAATTGTTATCAGGAGAAAGGATTAAAATGGAAAATTATCAAAAAAAGGCAGAACAAAATTTGGTGGAATTACAGAAACAAAAAGAGCAGGCAAACAAGATGAAAAGAAGATTAACAATAGTTTGGGGAGTGATTGCAATTATTCTATGCCCGGTTCATTTAGCTATAAATTATTTTTGTCCTGAAAATCAAGGAACATATATTGGCTGGGTGATTTTGATAATAGGGGCTCTTTTGTTTGTGCCATATTTCTTGAAATATTACAAAGTAGAAATTAAATTGAAATAGGTTACTTACTGATATATTTGAACTTTTTTGTAAAGAGAAAGCCAAATTCATATCTATTGGTACAGCTTCTTATTCCTGCCTTCGGCGGCAAACTCCTGCGGAGGGCTTTTTGTCAGGACGCCGGCCGCAGGGCCTGGGCGATACTGTCCAGCTGCTCCGGCGAGGCGCCGCCGTACAGACGGAAGGTGACAATCCGCTCCGGGTAGAGGAGGAGATAGGAGTCATAGCCTGCCTCCTGGTACGCCTCCGCCGCGCCCCAGGGGGCGGGGTCCAGCCTCTGCATGGGCCAGGGCTCCCCGCTGCCGTCCGCGGTCAGCTTCTCCCAGCACCGCTCCAGCAGCCAGGGCCAGCGGGTGTCGTAGGTCTGGCAGGCCAGCCGGGGGAGGCCGCTGTCGGAGTTGAGGGCGTCCTGGGTGTACCGGGCGTGGGCCGCCAGGGGGGAGCGGCTGACCTCCGCCTCATAGGTGCAGCGGTCCTCCGGCGTGACGGGGAAGCCCAGGTCCTCCAGGGTTACGGGGAGGTCGTCGTAAAAGATGTCCCAGGTAATGGTCCGGGAGCCGTTCCCGTAGGCCTTGACGTATGTCTCCGCCGGTTCCCGGCCCGTATGCATGACGCCGGCTCCGCTGAGTGCGCCGAAGAGGATGGGCGTGCCGAATCCTACGATCACTCCTGCCGCCAGGGCGAAGACAAAATAGAGCCCCTTTGCGTTGTCCCGGCTGACGCCCCGCTTCTTCAAGCGCCGCAGAATCCACCGGCCCAGCAGCATGACGCCGCCGTACAGCGCCAGGAAGGCCAGGAGCGCGGGCTGCGTTCCGGACAGCGGCGGGTCCAGAAGGAGCGCGGCCAGCACGGCGGCGCAGAGGGCCATCATCACGGCGGTGAGCCCCAGCCGGAAGCGGGTATGGGGCCTGGCGCAGGCCCCGCCCCGGGCCACGGCGCGCCGGGAGAGCAGGACCCAGGCCAGATAGTCCAGCAGCATCCCGGCGGAAAAGACGGCGATCCCCGCCATCAGGGCCAGCTGCGCCAGCTGGGAACTGCTGCTGAAAAATTCCATGGGACGCCGGAGCTGGATGGAGAGCAGCGGCAGGTATACCAGCGGCAGGAGCAGCAGCAGGGCGTAGCTGAGAACGGAGGTCTTCCGCATGGTGCGGCGGATGGCGGAGAGCTTCACCGCCTCGTCGGTTTCGATGGGCGTGGGGTCGGGACGGACGGAGCGGAAGAACTGGATGGGGCCGTAGGCCGCCGCCAGCTCCCACCCGGCGGCCTGGCAGTAGTCCGCGTACGTCTCCTGCCCCCGGGTGAGGCCGGGGTCGAAGACGGACGCCTCGGGGAAGAAGGTGACGGTATAGCGCACCCGCGCCGGCTGGGCCCGGCGGTAGGTGAAGAGCCAGTTGTCCACCTTCTCCAGCAGCCACCCCTTCCCGGCCATCCGCTCCAGATGCCGGGCGATGGCCTCGGTGTCGTCTGGCTGGTACCAGTTGAGCTGGCGCTTCCTGTCGCGGCTCATGCCCGGACCTCCTCTCCGTACTTCACATAGTCCTCCGTCTGGCGGCGGAGGCGGCGGACCTCCTCCTCCAGCCGCAGGCGGCCTTTCCCGGTGATCCGGTAGCTCCGCTTCCGGCCCTCCACCCTGGTTACCTGGATGAAGCCCTCCAGCTGGAAGCTCTCCAGCAGGCTGTAGAGGGTTCCGGGGCCGATGACCACCCGGCCTCCGGTCATCTGGGACACCTGGGCCATGACGTCCACGCCGCACCGCTCCTGCTGGAGGCACAGGAGGATATAAAACATCTGCTCCGTCAGGGTTTGGAATTTTTCCCGGGCCATAGGGGCCTCCTTTCTGGGGGTCAAAAAAGATGCGCTGCATCTTTTTTGAAGGGGTTTTCGCTCCGTTCTGCGCCTCGGTAGATCGTGCGATGGCCGCATCGAGCGGCCACGCACGATTCAATTCTACACAGCCACTCGATGTGGCTGTGTAGAATCCATGACGCTCGCTCCGCGCAAAGTGTTTTTCCAAGATTCTGCAACGGCCACATCGAGTGGCCGTGCAGAATTTAATTTTGCATGATCCCTCGATGGGGTCATTGCAAAATTGCAGTACACGCCGCGGGAAAAACGGTTGAAATTTTTTGCCGCCTGCGGGCGGCAAACTCCTGCGGAGAGCTTTTGACCGTCTGTAATATCGATATTCGTTATAGATGGGTACAGTATAACATCGATATTCGATATTGTCAAGGGCGGAGCGGCGGGGAGAGGGGCGGCGCTTTGCCAATCCGTTAAATTGCTTGCGGCGAAAAGGGCGAAATCATACTTGCAATCCGGCGAATCTTGGTATACAATGAATACGCGAAACACGGAAGCATAAGGCAGGGCGGAGGAGGGCCCTAATCCTCCTCCGCCCCTATGCAGGAGCCCAACCTCCCGCACAGCAGATTATACTGCGCCAAAGCCTATTTTACCAGTTTCCCGCTGATTTTACAAGTGGGAAACTTTATGGGCATGTGCGTAGCTTCGGCGGTGCAGGGAACGGAACCCTGCGCCGCTTTTGTTGTTTCGACAGGAATGCCCTGGGGGGCGAGCTGGGGTTCCCGCCCCCTATGGGCGGCACTGTTGAGCGTACCATAATGTAAAAGTGAAGGAGAAATGAACATGAAGAAAAGACTGTTACCCCTGATGCTGGCCCTGGCGCTGTGCCTGGGCCTGGCCGTCCCCGCCCTGGCGGCGGAGAAGGAAGCCGAGGAAGCCTATGAGGTGGTCATCCCATGTGAGATGGTCAATGTGGGGCCGTTCTATGAGGGACTGGCGTATGTGGAGACTGGAGACGGGTACGGCTTCATCGACAAGACCGGCAAGATCGTGATTCCCGACATCTATACCGGCATAGGGAGCTTTTCCGAGGGCCTTGCGCCGGTGATGGAGAAGGACAAGTGGGGCTTCGTCGACAAAACCGGCAAGGCGGTCATTCCCTGCGCCTATGACGATGTCTTCAGTTTTTCCGAAGGGCTTGCGCTGGTGGTGCAGAACGGCAAGGGCGGCTACATCGACAAAACCGGCAAGGAAGTGATCCCCTGCCAGTACGAGGGGTCGGGCAACTTCTCCGAGGGCCTTGTCGCGGTGCAGCTGAACGGCAAGTGGGGCTTTGCCGGCAAGACCGGCGAGGAAGTGATTCCCTGCCAGTACGAGAATGCCGGCGGCTTCTCCGAGGGGCTTGCGGTGGTAGTAAAGGACGGCAAGTACGGCTATATCGATAAGACCGGCGAGGAAGTGGTTCCCTGCCGGTACGAGAATGCCGGCGGCTTCACCAAGGGGCTTGCGGTGGTAATAAAGGACGGCAAGTACGGTTATATCGACAAGACCGGCGAAGAGGTCGTGCCCTGCCAGTACGAGGGCGCGGGCAGCTTCTCCGAAGGCATGGCCCTGGTGGCGAAGGACGGCAAGTGGGGCTTCATCGATCAGACCGGCAAGGAGGTCATCCCCTGCCAGTATGACGACGCCTGGGGCTTCTCCGAGGGCTTCGCGCCGGTGATGCAGAAGGACAAGTGGGGCTATATCGACCAGACCGGCGAATTGGTCGTGCCCTTTATCTATGACCAGGCGGGCACCATCACCGACGGCCTGGCGCGGGTAGGGATCGTGCCGGAGGTTGACGGCGACTATGAAAACATTCCCCCGCTCTACGGCTATATCGCCATCCACGGCGTACGGGAGCCCGTCACCGCCGAGGTCAGCAACTGGGCTAAGGAGCTGGTGGACGCCGCCGCCGCCAACGGCTTGATCGCCGACGGCCTGGGCGAGAACTACCGGGTGGACATCACCCGGGCCCAGTTCGCCGCCGTCGCCGTGAAGCTGTATGAGGCCATGAGCGGTGAAACCGCCCCCGCCGCCGGGGAGAGCCCCTTCTCCGACACCAGCGATCCCGCCGTCCTCCAGGCCGAGGCCCTGGGCTTTGTCGGCGGCAAGGGAGACGGCACGTTTGCCCCGGATTCCCCGGTCACCCGCGAGCAGGCGGCGGCGATGCTGTCCCGGGTGTATGCCAAGCTGGGCGGCGAGATTCCCGCCGTGGAGGCCACCGAGTTTGCGGACGACGCCGACATGAGCGGCTACGCCCGGGCCGCCATCGCCTTCATGTCCGGCAAGGAGGTTGTCGGCGGCGTGGGCGATAACAAATTCGACCCCCAGGGCAGCGCCAGCATCGAGCAGGCCCTGGTGATCGCCCTGCGGATGTTTGAGAATCTGAAGTAAAAACGGTCTGAACCAGCATGTAAATGGAACAAGAGGCGTGCCAATCTGCGGCGCGCCTCTTGTCCCATTTATTAAATTTTTGCCTGTCCATCCATGGGAGCTGGCAGGACGCCCTCTCGTTTTTACGCGCGCTGTACGATCCTTGGTTGGGGGGCGATGTCAAAGTACGTTCTTTCCTCTTAATTGCAGACCCATTCCGATTCCGCAGATACCGCCGACGATATGGATGAAATTTGCAACATTGTCCCGGATGAAGAAGATGGAGTACACCTCCTGCCCGAGATACATGAGCGCCACCAGGATCAGCGTAACGGGGATCTGTCCCATTTTCGCTCCGGAGAAGGACGACAGCATGATGAGCATAAACACGATCCCGCTGGCGCCGAGAAGGAGCGTATGGGGGAAGAAAACAAACTGCAGAATCCCGGTGATCAGCGCGGTAGCCATGATTCCGAAAACGATCATTTTGCTTCCATATAATTTCTCCAACGGCGGTCCCACAACCAGGAGAAGCAGCATGTTATTGAAAAAGTGGGATATATCGGCGTGCCCGAAAACATGCCCGAAAAAGCGGACATAGGTGAGGGGATCGAGCAGGGAGGCGCGGTAGACGGAAAAGACCATCGTTGTAGAAGCCTTGGACGTGAGAAAACCGAGTATGAGGGATAGCAGGGAAATAAAGAAGAAACCAAGAATAACGGGGGCGTTGAACTGCAGTTTTTTCATGGCGGATTTCCTCCTGAATGCGTATACCATTTTTATTCGGGACGGCGGGCGAGGGGGATGCAGACGCCCTCTGTCAGTGTCCGCCGGCGGCTGGAATAGTTTCCTGCTGCTTCATATGGCTCTCTTTCTCCATATCTGTCCGTCTGTTTACCTGTATTGTAACGCTGTAAAGGACATTTTGCAACAACATTCGACGCGGCGGCAGTTCAAATCCCGCGCGGCGTGATTCCAACCTGTACGCGCTTGACGGTTGCTTATTCGCCCCGCATAGTTTATAATACTGCAGCAGAGATAAGAAAGGAAGGAAAACCCGAATGAGCAGGAAGATCATCCATTTTGTCAAACAGGAGACGGTGCTGTGCGCGGCGCTTGCCCTGGCGGTATTGTCTATGTTCTTTGTCCGTCCGGACAGGGAGTATATCTCCTACATCGATTTCCGTACCCTCGCCATCCTGTTCTGCCTGATGGGCGTCATGTCCGGGCTGCAGAAGACCGGCGTTTTTCAGTGGGTGGCCCAGGCGCTTCTGGGCAAGGTGAAAACGGCGCGGCAGTTAGCATGGATTCTTGTCCTGCTCTGCTTCTTCTCCGGCATGGCCGTCACAAATGACGTGGCGCTGATCACCTTCGTGCCGTTTACATTCATTGTTCTGGATTTGATAGGCGCGGAGGCCAGAAAACAGCTGCTTGTTCCCGTTGTGACGCTGCAAACCGTTGCCGCCAACCTGGGAAGCATGCTGACGCCCATCGGAAATCCGCAGAATCTCTATCTGTATGGCAAGGCGGGGCTCTCCCTTAGCTCCTTTGTCCTGCTGATGCTGCCGTATACGCTGGTATCCATTCTCCTCGTCATGCTCTGGAGCGCGGTGCAGACCAGGAAATACAATGCGCCTATTGCAGTATCTTTTTCCGAACATGTCCGGCTTGCGGACAAAAAGATCCAGCTTGCGGTATACCTGCTGCTCTTTGCCGCTGACCTGCTCACGGTGGCGAGGGCGATTCCCTATGGCCTGGCCCTCCTGATAACGATCATCGGAATATTGCTTGCAGACCGGTCCATATTTGCACGGTTGGATTACAGCCTGCTTCTGACCTTTGTCGGATTCTTCGTTTTCATCGGCAATATGGGGAGGCTGCCTGTTTTTCATGACTTTCTGCAGCGGATCGTCTCCGGCAGCGAATTGCTGACAGGCGCAGCCGCCAGCCAGGTGATCAGCAATGTCCCGGCGGCGCTTCTCCTGTCCGGATTTACGGACAACCTCGCCCCCCTCATCATCGGCGTCAATATCGGCGGGCTGGGGACGCTGATCGCATCTATGGCCAGCCTGATTTCCTATAAGCTTGTGGTCCGGGAAGAGGGGGCGGTAAAGGGCGCCTATTTCCGCTGCTTCACCTGGACGAACCTGGCCTTTTTGGGCGTTTTGATGCTGTTGGCGTTTGTTTTGGAGTGAAAATATTCCCGTGCAAATGCCGGTCAGATGATCTGACCGGCATTCTGGCCTCCAGACCTTACCGCTTTCAAGTCTGATATAACCCCACCCCTTGCATAAGCGAAAAGGGGTGGGGTTATACGCTGCCCTGCAAAAAAGCATCACAGGATATGCCCGGAGGTCATATGCGATTTCAGCGGGTTGGGATAGTTGATGGAAAGCAGCTCCGCCACCTTGTTGGTGTTGTTGGCCCAGTTGTGGGGCTGGTTGGAGTGGATCTGCACGCTGTCGCCCGGATAGAGGGTGTAGCGGCTGTTCTCCACCCAGAGGGAGACGATCCCGGTGAGCACATAGATAAATTCCTCCCCGGTGTGCGCGTACAGTTCCGGGACCAGCGTGTCCGGATCGCCGAACGGCATCAGAAGAAAGCGCCGGGGCAGAAAATCAAACGCCAGCGTATCGTGGCTGAGTACGCTCTGAATGATCTGCGGGCTGATCATATTCTGATGGGCGGCAAAGCTGTGGACGACCGGGTCCATGGTGTCCGGCGGCTCGGCCGCAAAAAACGTCGAGAGGGGAACGCCCAGGCACTTTGCGATTTTCGCCAGGGAATCCACCGCCACGGAGGAGATCCCCCGCTCGATCTGGGACAGGAAACCCACAGAAAAGCCGGTAAGATCGCTGAGGGCTTTCAAGGTATATTTCTGCTCCGTCCGCAGCGCCTTGATTTTTGCGCCGATAGTCAAATTTGGGTCCATAGGTTGCCTCCATTATCATTGTACTTATTGTGAACCCATTATATCCAATTTTTCACGGACTGTCAATGCGGCCCAGACGGGGCGGCCCAGGCGGTTGGGCACTTTTGCTAGAAATTACAACAAACTGTCAAATTCTATGGTTGACAAGTAAAGAAAATGCAGTAAAATAAGAGCATAGAAATTCATATATATGAAATTGCGGGAAAAGCTTATGAGTATGCCATTAATTTTTAATATCCAGAGATATTCCATTCATGACGGCGAGGGCATCCGCACCACGGTTTTCTTCAAGGGCTGCCCCCTCTCCTGCCGGTGGTGCCATAATCCCGAGAGTCAGCGCTGGCAGAGGGAGCTTATGCTGTACAAGGAGAGATGCGCCGGCTGCGGGGCCTGCGTCCCGGCCTGTCCGCAGGGGGCGGCTTTCGACAGGGCCCGCTGCGCCGCCTGCGGCGTCTGCACGGATGCCTGCGTCCACAGCGCGCGGGAGCTGGCGGGCAGGGAGTATCCGCTGGAGGAGCTGGTCCGGGAATTGGAGAAGGACCAGATGTTCTACGAGCAGTCCGGCGGCGGCATCACTTTGTCCGGCGGGGAGTGCCTTGCCCAGGACATGGATTACATAGAGGAACTGGCGCGGCGTCTGCACCATAAGGGGTACAGCGTGGATTTTGACACCTGCGGCCATGTGCCCTATACGCACTTCCAGCGGGCGCTGCCCTATGCGGACGCCTTTCTTTACGACATCAAGCTGCTGGACCCGGCGTTGCATAAGCGCTATACCGGCGTGGACAACGGGCTGATCCTGGAGAATCTGAAAAAACTGAGCGGCGACGGAGGGAAGATCAATCTCCGCCTGCCGCTGGTCGGGGGCGTAAACGCCACAGACGAATATATCCGGGATGTCATCGCGTTTCTGCGGGATGAAAAGATCCGCGTCTACCGGGTCAATCTGCTGAAATATCACACGGCGGGCAGCGGCAAATACGAAAAGCTGGGAAGGGACGCCGGCGCGGACGGCTTTTTCCCGCCGGAGGATGCCTGGCTGGAACGGATGGCGGAAATCTTCCGCCGCACAGGGTTTACAAATATCCATATAGGAGGTTAAACAGATGGAGAAAACGAAGGCGCGGGGAATGAACGAGCGGATCAGAAAGCTGCGGCAGCTGAGCGTGGGGACCCAGCCCCATATCTACATGGAGCGGGCCGTCCTGGAGACGGAGGCCTATCAGCGGTACGAGGGAAAGGTGTCCATTCCCGAGCTGCGGGCCCTGACCCTCAAGCACATCTTCTCTCACAAGAAGCTCTATATCGGCGAGGGAGAGCTGATCGTGGGAGAGAAGGGGGACTATCCCCAGTCCGCTCCAACCTTTCCGGAGCTGTGCTGCCACACGCTGGAAGACATGCGGAACATGAATGACAGGAAGGTGGTCAACTTTTCCGTTACGGAAGAGGACCTGAAGGTCCAGGAGGAGAAGATCATCCCGTACTGGGAGGAGCGCTCTATGCGCCGCCGCATCTTGGAGAGCATGCCCGAGGAGTGGAAGGAGGCCTATGCGGCCGGCATTTTCACCGAATTTATGGAGCAGAGAGGCCCCGGCCACACGGTGGGCTCCGCCAAGCTCTATGAGAAGGGCTATCTGGACTATCAGGAGGACATCCGGGCGGCCCTGGCCAAGCTGGACTACCAGAGCGATCCGGAGGCTCTGAATAAGCGGGACCAGCTCAACGCTATGCTCATCGCCTGCGACGCCATCATGATTCTGGGCAAGCGCTACGGGGAGCTCGCCCGGGAAATGGCCGCCGGGTGCGCCGATGAACAGCGGAAAAAGGAGCTGCTGCAGATTGCCGCCAACTGCGATGTGGTGCCGGCTCACAGGCCGGAAACCTTCTATCAGGCCATCCAGACATACTGGTTCACCCACCTGGCGGTGACTACGGAGCTCAATCCGTGGGACGCCTACTCCCCCGGCCACTTTGACCAGCACCTGGGTCCCTTCTATGAGCGGGACGTCCAGGCGGGCATCCTCACCCGGGACCAGGCCCAGGAGCTGATGGAGTGCCTGTGGGTAAAGTTCTACAATCAGCCGGCTCCGCCGAAGGTGGGCATCACCCTCAAGGAGAGCAGCACTTACACGGATTTCGCCAACATCAATACCGGCGGCGTCACTCCGGAGGGGGAAAACGGGGTCAACGAGGTATCTTACATCATCCTGGACTGCATGGATGACCTCCAGCTGGTCCAGCCCAACTCCAACGTGCAGATCAGCCGGAAAAACCCCAGGAAATTCTTGAAGCGGGCCTGCGAGATTTCCCGGAAAGGCTGGGGACAGCCCGCCTTCTACAACACGGAGGCGATTATCCAGGAACTGATGAACGCCGGCAAGAGCCTGGAGGACGCCCGGAAGGGCGGATGCTCCGGCTGCGTGGAGACTGGGGCGTTCGGAAATGAAGCCTACATCCTGCAGGGGTACTTCAATCTGCCGAAGGTCTTCGAGCTGACCCTGTTCAACGGCGTGGACCAGATTACCGGCAAGCAGCTGGGCCCCAAAACCGGCGAGGCAAAGGATTTTAAGACCTTTGATCAGCTGTGGGACGCGTATACCCGGCAGATCGAGCACTTTCTGTCCGTTAAGATACAGGGCTCCAATCTGATCGAGGCCCTGTACGCCAAGTACATGCCCGTACCCTTCCTGTCCATTCTCACCAACGACTGCATCGCCCAGGGCAGGGACTACAACGCCGGCGGCGCGCGCTACAACACCAGCGTCATCCAGGGCGTGGGGACCGGCACCATTTCCGACTGCCTGGCTGCGGTGAAGTACAATGTGTACGACCATCAGAACTTTACGATGGAGGAACTGCTTGCCGCGCTGCGGGAGAATTTCCAGGGCCACGACCGTATTCTGAACCTGGTTCGGAACAAGACGCCTAAGTACGGCAACGACGACGACTATGCGGACGGCCTGATGCGCAAGGTGTTCAACTACTTCGTGGACAGCGTCAGCGGACGGCCCAACATGCGGGGCGGAACCTATCGGGTAGATATGCTGCCCACCACCTGCCATGTGTATTTCGGCGACGTCATGATCGCCAGCCCCAACGGACGTCTGGCCCACAAGCCAGTCTCGGAGGGCATTTCCCCGGAGAAGGGCGCCGATATCAACGGCCCCACCGCCGTGATCAAGTCCTGCGCCAAAATGGACCATCTGAAGACCGGCGGCACCCTGCTCAACCAGAAGTTTACCCCCGCCGTGGTGGCTGGGGAGGAAGGGCTGGACCGTATGGCGGATCTGGTCCGCTCCTACTTCGATATGGACGGCCACCACATCCAGTTCAACGTGGTGGACAGGGACACCCTGCGGGCGGCTCAGAAAAATCCGGAGGAATACCGGGACCTGATCGTGCGCGTGGCGGGATACAGCGATTATTTCCGCAATCTGGATAAAGCGCTTCAGGATGAGATTATCGAGCGTACAGAGCAGGGGTTTGGCGGCTGAAAGAGCTTTCCGCAGCCGTTCTGCAAGACGTTCCCCGCAATACCCGCAATAGAAAAGGCCGGAGGCCGCTGGATCAACCAGCGGCCTCCGGCCTTTTGGAAAGAAAGTCAGCCCCGATGGGCAGAGCGCGACATGTAGTCCTCGATATCCTGCACGCTTCTGGGCGTCACGGCGGACAGGTTTTCACACCCGTCTGCTGTAATGAGGCAGTTGTCCTCTAAACGGAAGCCAATCCCCCACTCCTCGTGATAGATGCCAACGTCCACGCAGAACACCATTCCCGGCTCCAGAAGCCGGCGGCCGCCGTCCACATTCACCTCGTCGTGGACGTCATAGCCCACATGATGGGCTCCGCCGTGCCAGATGTACGTGCCGACGTCCTCGAATTTGCTGCATACGCCTGCGTCCCGCATCTGCTCGAAATTGAAGCGGCGGATCTCCTGGTCCACGTGGGACATCAGCAGGCCGGGCTTCAGCGTCTGGAACATATGCTGGGAGGTGTTATACGCGCAGGAGTACAGCAGCTTCTGGCGTTCGCTGAATTTGCCGTTGAGGGGCCAGCCCCGCGAGACGTCGTTGATCTCGTTGTCCCAGCAGGCTCCCACGTCGTTGAGGATCATGTCTCCGTCGTGCGCCTGCCCCCGGTAGCCGTAGTAGTGGATGCAGAAATTATTCCGGCCCGCGGATATGATGGAGGGGAAGCCCGGTACAAGCACGCCGTGCTGGGCCAGAGCATAATCGAACTCCGCCTTGAGCTGGTACTCGTAGATGCCGTCGCGGGCGGCGCGCATCATGGCCATGATCCCCTCCGCGGTGATCGTCTCCGCGCGGCGCATCGCCTCCAGCTCGCAGGGCTTCTTAATTGTCCGCTGGTTCCGGATCAGATCGTGGATATTCTCGACCCGCACAAACGGAAAGTGCTTCCGCAGCCATGCGGTTAGCTGAAACGCCTGGCGGACGGGCTGCTCTCCGATGCTCTTCTGGTCAAAATCCAGGCAGACCGTCGTGACGCCCCGGTTGATGACGCCCTCCAGGAAGGGGAGAAATCCCGCGTTGCTGCGGAAATCGCCTACGGCGGAGCGTTCCTCCGCCTCCTCTGCGCGGAGCCGCCGCCCGTTCCATCTCTCCAGGTGCGCGTCCGGAGGCAGCATAAAGAGCATTTCGCTGACGCCGCTTGTGTCCTTCAGCGCGGCAAGGACGCTGTCCGCCTGCTCGATGCCCGTGTAGTACACGAATGAGCGATCGGCAAAAAAGGGATAGTCCTCGTCGCCGGTCTTGCGGGGCGCGTGTCCGCTGAACAGTAAGAGCAGGCTGTTGGCGGGCAGGCGGGCGTAAAGTTCCTGCCTGTTTTGCTGGTGAAACGTATTTTCCATGATGCCTGAGTACCTCCTTGTTGATATAAATGCCGCTGGGGCATTATTTTTGGTATTGACATTCCAAGGCGCTTTCATTATAATGAATTTGCATAGGATAGTCAACGCAAAAATGAAAATATCATTTACATTTTCACAAATGTCCCTTTTGAAGCGTTTGGTCTGCAGCCAGTCAAAATAGAGGCGGGAAAGTCTATGGACAGTCATGAAACAGGGAGGCAGGGGGCTCCGACTGAGCGGGAGCCGCTGGAGAAAATATTTGCGGACAGGCCGGCTTTCAGCGGCGAGGATGTGCGATGCCTCCGCCGGCTTCAGCGGGAGATTGCCGCAGGCGTCGCTCACGGCAAAGCAAACCGCGTCCACGAATTGCTGTCTGCGTATTTTGACGTCAGCGCCCGGGGCGGCCCGGCAAGATTCCGGGAGTGGTGCGTCCGTCTGTACTTCCTGATAGAGGACGAATGGGAGTTCCGGGAGGACGGCGCGGCGGCCTATGAGGAGAGGCTGTGCGGACCGGAAAAGTCGACCTATCAGCTGATCGATGAGGCCGCTCACGCATCGGAGGCCGCCGGCCACGTCAGCCGCTATATTGACGGCCTTCTGACCTGCCGCCAGCCCCTGTGGAGGGATACCGCCTTCCGGGTGGTATCCTATGTGGAGGAATATGTCGAGGGCCACTATATGGAGGCGATTTGCATTGCGGACATTGCCGCCGCCGTGGGGCTGTCGGTCAATTATGTGCGCAGCATCTTCAAAAGCAGCCGGGGAAAGACCATCCAGAATTACCTTGTGGAATACAGGCTGGAAATGGCCTGCCGCCTGCTGCGAAACACCTCCCATACGGTCGGCAAGGTGGGACGGCTGGTGGGATACAACAACGAGTCCTATTTCTGCGCCGTCTTCCATAAGAAGTATGGGAAAACGCCCAGCGAGTGGAGGAGGGACATGTGACGGTTTCTGTGAAACCGCCAGGGCGTCGTTTCGCCGAAATGCTTTGCCGGTGAATTTTGCAATGTATTTGTGAAAAATTGTGGTGGAAAAAAGCGAAAAAGTGTGCTATCCTGCTTTCGGAAGATGATACTCGATCCGTCCGATTTGCAGATACTTATTGATTTGATAAATGGAGGTAAGCAGTCATGCCAAATGCGTATTTTACCATCAACCGCCCGGAGAACGATCCCTTCCTGGGCTACCTGCCCGGCAGTCCGGAGCGGGCCGCTCTGAAGGAGGAGCTGGCGAAGCAGGCCGGCCAGGTGGTCAAGATCCCCCTCATCATTGGCGGTCGGGAGGTCTGGACGGAGAACACCATATCCGTCACCATGCCCCATGACCACCAGCACGTCATCGCCGAGTGCTGCATGGCGGGGGAGAAGGAGCTGAAGATGGCTATCGACGCGGCTCTGGCCGCCAAGGACGCCTGGGAGGCCATGCCCTGGGAGCACCGCTCCGCCATCTTCCTGAAGGCCGCCGACATGATTACCGGCTCCTACCGGAAGGTGCTCAACGCCTCCACCATGCTGGGCCAGTCCAAGACCGTATTCCAGGCGGAAATCGACATTGCCGAGCTGGCGGACTTCCTCCGCTTCGGCGTCTGGGGGGCGCAGGAGATCTTCAAGGAGCAGCCCGCCAGCGTCGACGGGATCTGGAACCGCCAGGACTACCGTCCGCTGGACGGCTTCATCTGCGCCATTTCCCCCTTCAACTTTACCTCCATCGGCGGCAACCTGCCCACCGCCCCCGCCATTGTGGGCAACGTGGCACTGTGGAAGCCCTCCCGCACCGCGGCGTTGTCCAATTACTATTACATGAAGCTGCTCCAGTGGTGCGGCCTGCCTGCCGGCGTCATCAACTTTGTGCCCTGCTCCGGCAGCGATATGTCCCGGTACGTGGTCAGCCACCCCAAAATGGCCGGCTTCCATTTCACCGGCTCCACCGCCGTGTTCCAGAGCGTGTGGAAGCAGGTGGGCGAGAACATCGCCTCCTACGCCAACTATCCCCGCCTGGTGGGCGAAACCGGCGGCAAGGACTTCATCTTTGCCCACCCCACCGCCGATATCGAGCCTCTGGCCGCCGCCATCGTCCGCGGCTCCTTTGAGTTCCAGGGCCAGAAGTGCTCCGCCTGCTCCCGGGCGTTCGTTCCCGCCAGCATCTGGCCCGAGGTGGAGAAGCTGCTGAAAAAGCACACCGCCGCGTTGAAGGTGGGCGATGTGCAGGAGTTCGACACCTTCATGGCCGCCGTCATCGACAAGGCGTCCTTTGAAACCTGCAAGGGCTATATCGACCGCGCCGCCGCCTCTCCCGAGTGCGAGTTCGTGGCCGGAGGAACCTATGATGACAGCAAGGGCTGGTTCGTGCAGCCCACCATCATCCGCTGCAAGACGCCCACCTATGAGTCCATGGTCAAGGAGATCTTCGGGCCCATCGTCTCCATCTATGTCTATGACGACGACAAGCTGGACGAGACACTGGCTGTCTGCGACAGCGCCTCTCCCTATGCCCTCACCGGCGCCATCTTTGCTCAGGACCGGGAGGCCATCGTGAAGATGGAGAAGGCCCTGCGCAACGTCTCCGGCAACTTCTACATCAACGACAAGTGCACCGGCGCGATTGTTGGGCAGCAGCCCTTTGGCGGCGCCCGGGCATCCGGTACCAACGACAAGGCGGGCACTACCTTGAACATGATCCGCTGGGTCAGCGCCCACACGGTGAAGGAGTCCTTCTGCCCCTCCGCGGCGATCAACTATCCCTATATGTCTGAGCGGTAAGCGCCTGTTTTAGGGAAGATCCGCCCGGGAACATTTGATGGCGGGCGGCGTTTGCGGCACATATCAAAACGGAAGCGTCTGATCAAGGCGCTTCCGTTTTTTTAGCGTGTTGACGCTATTTCTTGTTTGTGAAGATAAATCATCCCTGTGAATTTAAACCGGTTGAGGCCCTGTATAAAATCTGTGCATATGAAATTCTGTCAATATTCAACGCCTATCGTAAAAAATTATTGTGGATTCTGCAGGGTTTTTCACCTATAATAAAAATGAAAAGCAAAAAAAGCGTATTGGCAGTTCCTGCCTTTCTGGAGACGGATATGTTCTTTATCAAACAGATGCTGAAAAGGGATCGGATTAGAATCTTCCTGATCGCCGCCCTGCTTGCTTTCGCCGGTCTGGCGGTGCGCCGGGCGCCGGGCGCGGTCCGGAATGTTTCCGATTGGTTCTGCATGGTTGGATTGGTCCACATCTTGGTGGGCTGTGCCCGGTACATCCGGAACGTGGGGCTTTTTAAAACGTTTTCATACGCCGCCTACAAGCGGCAATGGAAGAGGAACGGCCATCCCACCGGCGAAACGAGGCCCATGAGCCTGGCGGAGTATACCCAAAACGTCATTATGGACGAGTCCCGCCGGCGTCCCTCAGGTTGGTTTCTGGCCTCGGGAGTGTTCTGGTGCGCGGTATCCCTGCTGCTGGCGGTGTGGTAATGTACGTTGTAACAGGATGTTGAGATAGTATATTTGCCGGCGCGGCACATTGACGGAGCGGATACCGGTCTTCGGGGAGGGCCGGCGGACAAGGGGCCCCTTGTCCGCCAGAGTACATGTACTCTGGCGATGGAATCTGTTTCCGGCGGCTGTGCGGAGGCGGCAAATATAGTATAAATTACAAAATTTTAGGAGGAATTAAGCATGAAGAAGAAGTCCCGTCTTTTGGCGCTGTTCCTGGCCGCCTTGATGACGCTGTCCCTGCTGGCGGCCTGCGGCAAACAGGAGCCCCTGCCCATTACGCCCAGCGACACCCCCGCCGGGGACGATGCCAACGCCCCGGACGATACCCAGACCCCCGATGATACCCAGGAGCCTGCGGAGCCTACCGAGAAGGTCCTGCGCAGCTACATCAGCGACACCCCGGAAACCTTCAATCCCCATCAGATGTCCACGGACTATTACCTGATGGATAAGCTCTGCGCCGTGCTGTACGCCATGGTGTACGACGAGGAGCAGCAGGCCCGCGTCTATATCGACGAGCTGGCTGACGGCGACCCCTACTATCCCGATCCCAACGATGTCACCCTCATCCGGGTCAATGTGAAGACCGGCTACACCTTCACCGACGGCACCCCCATCACCGCCCACACCTTTGAGGAGAGCATGCGGCTGCTGAACGACCCCCTGCTGCTCAACCGCAACGTGTACGCCTCCAACCTGGTGGGCGGCGAGGAGTACCTGGCTGGCCAGGACAACTCCGACGAGGCGTGGGCCAAGGTGGGCTACAAGGCCATCGACGACACCACCCTGGAGATTCACTTCCTGCCCGACTACGAGCCCGCCGACTGGAACGAGTTCAAGTCCAACTTCTGCTTCGCCGCCAACGGCGTGATCCATCCCGAGATGTACAAGTCCTGCATCAGCGAGGACGGCACCCAGTGCACCTACGGCACCAGCTTGGATACCTTCGTGTGCTCCGGCCCCTATGAGGTTACCGCTCTGATCCCCGGTCAGTCCTATGAGGTCAGCAAGCGCACCGATGACGGTGCTCCTCTGAAGGACTTCTACACCCCCGACAGGCTGACCTATGTCTCCGCCACCGATACCAATACCCAGATCCAGCTGTTCGAGAATGGCGAGGTGGACAGCGTGGTAGCCAACCAGGCCGCCTATGACGAGTACGCCGACAACGCCCGCTACTGGTATCAGAAGGACAACATGGGCATCTACCTCAACGGCGAGACGCCCACCTGTGAGGCGCTGAAGGACGTCAACCTGCGCTACGCCCTGTACTGGGGCCTGGATCGTGAGAACGTGGTCAAGGCCGTGTTCCCCATTTCCGATCCCTGCGCCTATCAGTTCATGGACTTCGCCACCATGCCCGACCCCGCCGATCCTCTGAACAAGGTGGTCAACTACCGCGAGACGCCCGAGGCCCAGGCCATCCGCATCGACGGCCACGAGGTGACCAAGCTGGGCTACGATCCCGATCTGGCCAAGGAGTACTTCGACAAGGCTTATGAGAACTATGGCGAGAAGATTGAGATCACCTGCATCTACGGCGACAGCGGCGACACACTGAAGCAGTGGGCCGAGGCGCTGCAGGACCACTACAACACCCTCTTCGGTACCGACAAGTTCGAGATCAAGCTCCAGGCTGTGCCCAACGCCCTGCTGTACACACAGATCTCCCGTGCCGAAATGGACTTTGACATGTGCTGCAGCTGCGGTTGGAATACGGACCCCACCCAGGCGTGGAACAACACCAACTGGGTCTACTCCGGCCCCTGGACCTACAACACCCAGTACTGCTCCATCGCCGACCCCGCCGCGCGGGAGGAGTGGGACGATCTGTTCTACAAGTGCGCTCTGTATGACTACAAGCGCGATCCTCAGAAGCGGCTGGAGTCCATGGCCCGCATGGAGGAGATCCTCCTCAACGACTGCTGCTTCATCCCCGCCTACTTCCGCGGCGCCCGCTACTTCTTCAGCGACCGGGTGGACCCCATCGCCCAGCAGGGCGAGCCTGAGCTGGGCTTCGCCATGTGGCAGACCCGGTTCAACTGAGCCGAACGTAATACCGTGCGCCGGAGGAATTCCGGCCAGTAAAAGATTTCACCCAGCACCCACCCATCGCTTTCCGCGTTAAAGGCGTTTCGGGGCAGGCAGGACGTCGTCCCGGCGTTCCGCCTGCCCCTGCGCTTTATCCGGAGGGCTGCCCGTGACCACACACGGGCGCGGTTTAATGAAGAGAGAGGTGAGCATGTGGTAAAATACGTCATCCAAAGACTGATCGCCGCGTTTTTTACGTTCCTGGCGATTATTGTAGTGGTTTTCTTTGTCCTGCACCTGATGCCAGGCAGCATCATTGACCACTCCAATAAGCTGGACCCCGCTATCCGCACGCTGATTGAGGACAAGTACCATTTGAATGAGCCCATGATCGTTCAGTTTGGCTACGCCATGCGGGATTACCTCCGCTTTGACCTGGGCTACTCCGTGAAGGTGAACCCTGGACAGCCGGTGTTCAACATTATTGCCAGCCGCCTGGCCGTTACGGTTCAGCTGAACTATTTTTCCGCCCTCGTCATATTACCCTTCGGGCTCCTGCTGGGCATAACCATGGCCATCAAGAAGGACAGCCTGTACGATAATGTGGCGAGCAGTCTGGTAATCCTGACCATATCGGTGCCGTCCTTCGTCCTGGCGGCGCTGATGCAATATCTTCTGGGCTTCAAGCTGGGGTGGTTCCCCCTGCTTCTGGCGCCGGAGGAGCACTTGAACTGGACGAAATTCTATTCCATGATCATGCCCATCCTGGCCCTGAGCTTCGGCGGCATCGCCAGCATCGCCCGTACCCTGCGCGCGGAGCTGGCGGAGGTGCTGACCATGGACTTCATGCAGCTGGCCAAGGCCAAGGGCCTCAGCTACGGGCAGACCATCACGCGGCACGCCCTGCGCAACTCCTGCGTGCCCCTGGCCAGCACCTTCCTGTATCTGTTCCTGGGCGTTCTGGGCAGCTCCTTGGTAATCGAGCAGATCTTCGGCGTCCCTGGCATGAGCAAGATCATGCTGGCCGCCATCAACGGCAAGGACCACTGGCTGACCATGGGCTGTATCATTTTCTATACCCTCATCGGTCTGCTGATGGCGATCCTGGCGGACCTGTCCTACGGCATTGTGGACCCGAGAATCCGGATGGGAGGCGGCAAGGATGCGTGAGAAAAATATCATGATGGAAAATGGGCAGCCCCTGAGCGAGGAGCTGCTGAAGATACCCGCGGAACAGTTCGAGATGATCGAGCGCGCGGAGGAGATTGTAGACGCGGACTTCCGCACGGAGTCCGTTTCCTACGGCAAGGACGTCCTGCGCCGGTTCCTCCATGACAAGGTCACGGTGGTGGCGGCGGTCATCGTCTCCCTGATCGTCCTGATGGGAATTGCAGGGCCCTACATGAGCGGCCGGAGCTATCTGACCCAGGACCGCACCCGGACCAACATGCCCCCCCGGATTCCCGTGATCGAGAAGCTGGGCATTCTGGATGGGACCCAGGTGATGACCATCCGGAAGTCCAGCCTGGAGGAGTATCAGCCCTATATCAAAAAGAACTACGGCGAATTTGAAAGCCAGTCCGCCTTCGGCAAGGGCGTCATGTATAAGGTAAAGGTGGACATGTACAGTCTCAATGGCATCCCCGACCAGTACTACTGGTTCGGCTCCGACTCCCTGGGCCGCGACATCTTTTCCCGCCTGTGGCAGGGCACCCGGGTGTCCCTGATCCTGGCCGTCGCGGTGGTGGTGGTGAACCTGACCGTGGGCCTCATCGTGGGCGCCATCTGCGGCTACTACGGCGGATGGATCGACCTGATCATTCAGCGGCTTATGGATATCATCTGGAATATCCCCTCCCTGCCGCTGACCATCCTGCTGATCATGCTCTTCGGCTCCGGCATCCTGCCCCTGGTGCTGGCCTTCTGCCTGACGGGATGGATGGGCAACGCCAACTCCGTGCGGATGCAGTTCTACCGGTACAAGGGCCGGGAGTATGTGCTGGCCTCCCGGACCATGGGCGCCAGCGACCTGCGGCTGATGTTCCGGCATATCCTGCCCAACGCGGTGGGCACCCTGATCACCGGGTGCGCCCTGTCGGTGCCCAGCGTGGTGTTCCAGGAGGCGGGGCTGGCCTACCTGGGCCTGGGCGTCCAGGCCCCCAATCCCTCCATCGGCATCCTGCTCTCCGACGGGCAGAAGGTGCTGCTGGACTACCCCAGCCAGCTGGTTTTCCCGGGCATCGTCATCGTGCTGCTGATGCTGGCCTTCAATCTGCTGGGCAACGGCCTGCGGGATGCCTTCAACCCCTCGCTCAGACAGTGAGCGCGAGATCGAAAGAAAGGATGTGACATTGCCTATGAGCGGGGAGAAAGAAAAAATTCTGGAAGTGAAGGACCTGACGGTCACCTTCCACACCTACGCGGGAAACGTACAGGCCGTCCGCGGCAGCAGTTTTGACCTCTACCGCGGAGAGGTGCTGGCCATTGTGGGCGAGTCCGGCTCCGGAAAGTCGGTGACGGTCAAGACGCTGATGGGCCTTCTGGGCCCCACGGCCTCCATCGACAAGGGGACGGCCATGTACAATGGGCAGGACCTGCTCCAGTGCAAGGAGAAAGACTGGGAAAAGCTTCGGGGCAGGGAGATCGCCATGATCTTCCAGGACCCCCTCAGCTCCTTGAATCCCATTAAAAAAGTAGGAAAACAGATCTCGGAGATTTTTACGATTTTGCATAAGATGCCCAAGGCGGAGGCGAAGAAGCGGAGCATTGAGCTCATGGCCGCCGTCGGGATTCCCCAGCCGGAGCTGCGGTATAACCAGTACCCCTTCCACTTTTCCGGCGGCATGCGGCAGAGGATCGTAATCGCCATCGCCCTGGCCTCCAACCCCAAGATCCTCATCTGCGACGAGCCCACCACGGCCCTGGACGTGACCATCCAGGCCCAGGTGCTGTCCCTGATCGGCGACCTGCAGAGCAAGTTCGGCGTCTCCACCATCTTCATCACCCATGACCTGGGGGTGGTGGCCCATGTGGCGGACCGGGTGGCGGTGATGTACGCAGGGAAGATTGTGGAGTACGGCACGGCGGAGGACATCTTCTACGATCCCCAGCACCCCTATACCTGGAGCCTCATGGCCTCCATGCCGGATATGGACCTGGAGCCCGGCGACGAGCTCAGCGCCCTCCACGGCGCGCCCCCCAATATGCTGGCTCCCCCGGAGGGGGACGCCTTTGCGGAGCGGAACCCCTGGGCGCTGAAGATCGACCAGGAGAAGGAGCCGCCCATGTTCAAGGTGAGCGACACCCACTACGCGGCCACCTGGATGCTCCACCCCTCCGCACCCAAGGTGGAGCGGCCCAAGGTCCTGGAGCGGCGGATCGCCAACAGTCTGAAGCGGAAGGAGGAGAGGGAACGTGGCTGATTGGGAAAAGCAGGACATCGTGCTGGACGTACAGCATCTGCAGCAGCACTTTAAAAACGGCATTGGCAAAAACAAGGTCGTGGTCAAGGCCGTGGACGACGTCAGCTTCCAGATCCCCAAGGGCCAGACCTTCGGCCTGGTGGGGGAGTCCGGCTGCGGCAAGACCACCACGGGGCGGACGATCATCCGGCTGTACAAGCCCACGGGGGGCGAGGTGTATTTCAAGGGCAAGCTGATTTCCGGCAAGCTCTCCCCGGAGGATAAGCGGATGGTCCATCAGGAGATCCAGATGATCTTCCAGGACCCGATCTCCTCCCTGAACCCCCGTATGACCATTAAGGAGATCATCGGCGAGGGCCTGCTCATCAACAAGCTGGTTTCCAGCGAGGACGAGCTCTACGCCCGGGCGCTGGAAATGATCAAGCTGGTGGGCCTCAACGAGGACCACCTCAGCCGCTACCCCCACGAGTTCTCCGGCGGCCAGCGCCAGCGCATCGGCATCGCCCGGACCCTGGCCTCCAAGCCCAGCCTGATCATTGCCGACGAGCCGGTGTCGGCCCTGGACGTGTCTATCCAGGCCCAGGTGCTGAACCTGCTCAACGATCTGAAAAAGGAGCTGGGGCTGACGATCCTCTTCATTGCCCACGATTTGTCGGTGGTCAAATACTTCTCCGACTACGTAGGCGTGATGAACCAGGGAAAGCTGGTGGAGGAGGGGACGCCGGAGGAGATCTATTCCAATCCGGTCCACCCCTATACCAAAGCGCTGCTCTCCGCCATCCCGGTACCGGACCCCGGCTACGAGAAATGGCGGGGCTATGTGACCTACGACCCGTCGGTCCACGACTACAGCGTCCACAAGCCGTCCATGCACCATGTGGCCGGCGCTTCCGGGCGGCATCTGGTGTATCTGTCCGATCAGGAAATGGAAAGCGTCGGCTGAAATCTTTAAGAGCCCGTATGCACAGGCGGGGGATGGCGGCAGGGCGGCGGAAGGCCCGGCCACACGGCATTCCGCGCCTGGGAGGGCTGGTTCTAAATCAATACGAGTTCGTTTGACAGCGGGAGAGGGGACCCAGGCATCTGGGCCCCCTCTTTGCAAAGGAGGATTTTTTATGGAACAGGCTGAATTGACGCTGCGGTACCGGGAACTGGACCGGGACTGCGCACTGCTCAGTTACCGCATGCACGGGCCCAATGAGTTTGAGCCGAAGCTCTTTATCCCGGATGAGGAGGCCGTCGCCGGCGTCCGCGAGGCGTGGCGGGAGCTGGGCCGGAGGGTGGAGGAGCTGGCGGACCCGGACCCGGTCTACAGGCTGGTGAAGCGGCACTTGTCCGATTTCCTGGATGCCCTGGACTATGACATCCAGTGTACCGCGCAAGACCCTCTGCAGGGATATACCGGCTTCCCCTACCATTTTCAGAATGTGGTCCGGTGCGACCGCCGGCCAGACGAGGCGCGCTGCGCGGATCTGACGGGCCGGATCGCCCTGCTGGAAGAGAGCCGGGACCGGCTTTTGGCGCTGCTTCCCCATAAAGACGGCGGGAGCGCCGAGACGCTGCGCCGCGTCCGGCGCGCTGTAGAGGCGGACAGCGTCCGCCTGCGGGAGTTTTTCCCCTCCTTTTCCATTGACCAGCACCGGCGGCTGGCGGAGGCGATGGCGCGGTTTGCCGGGCTCCTGGAGGGCATGGCGGCCCAGCTGGACGGCGGCGAAGCGCCCGAAGAAGAGCCGCCTGCGGATGACCTGACCGTTACCGTCAAAATGGAAGGGGAGGAATATCGGAGCCTGCTGCGGAAAAGGCTGGGGGTATCTCTGGACGAGCTGCTGGTCTGGCAGAAGGAGGAGGTCGAAAAGACCCGCCGGGACATCTTTGAAATTGCGCGTAAGCTGGATATTCCGGAGGTCAGGGAGGGCGGGCCCAGAACGATGGCCGAGGTCAAGGACATCCTGTTCCGCTATGAGGGCCCCTGCGAATCCCCGGAGGAGATGTTCCGCCGGGCGGAGGAATATTTGAAGCGCACCCGGGCTATCGCCCACGAGTACATGCGCCTTCCGGAGGACGAGCAGTGCAGATGCGTCCCGCTGCCGGACTGCTATAAGGACTCCTACCCCTGGGGCGGCTACGAGGGCGGCGATTTCCGGCATATGCCCTACCGGGGACAGATGTTTCTGAACCAGTACAACTACCAGAATATCAACGACGGCTGGATCAAGCTCAACGCCCTCCACGAGGCGTACCCCGGCCACCACGTGCAGTATGTCCGTACCGCCATGTCCGAGACGCCGGAGACGGTAAAGCTGGGGGCCAAGCTGGTGCCGCTGCTGGAGGGGACCTGCCTGCGCACGGAGCGGGCCTTTCAGTTCCTGTTTGCGGAGGACCCCTTTTTCCCGCTGTTTGTCGCCTACCGCCGCCACCACGCCGCCGTGCGCATCCGGGTGGATATTATGCTGTTCTACGAGGGAGCGCCCCTGGAGGACGCCGTCAGGCTCTACCAGGAGGAACTGGGGTTTGACCGCGGCACCGCCCGGGCCCAGGTGCAGGCGCACCAGAATATGCCGGGCTATTTTACCTGCTATTATTATGGCATGAAGAAGCTGAGCGCCTGGGAGGAGGAATACGGCTTTACCAAGTGGGACTACACGGAGCTGCTGTTCTCCGCCGGATATATTGGGCTGGAAACCTTTGGGGATCTGCTGCGCCTCGCTCCGGAGGAGCGGGAGCGGTATTTCCATTCGTTTCCCAGCCTGTTGGAGCGGGCGGGGCGCAAGAAGCTGAGCTCTCCCATAGAGGACCTTAACGCCGGTTATGCCATTGACCACCGGCAGGCGGCCGACAGCCGCTCGAAGCTGCGGGCGGCCTTTATCTGCGTGGACTTCCCCAACAAGCGGGGGCCGGACTCCCAGCATCCGGAGCCGTCGTTCTATTACGACCTCCTGGCCCGGGACGGCCTGGAGGTGTTCCGGGAGATCTCATACGGAAAGCTGCGCCTGGAGGTGGAGCTGTTCGACCAATGGTTCACCATGCCCCGGGACGACGGCGACTACCGCATGGAGCGGGTCATCAGTCCGGAGCGGCACCGGGCCTATATGCAGGACGCCATGGACGTTTCCTGCGGCGTGGTGGATTATTCCCAATTTGACATCCTCTACATTGTCCCGGTCCACGGCAGCGCGGTGCCCTTTTCGCCCACTATGGTGGGGAAGGACCGTCCGCTCTCCTGCGCCTCCGGGGAGATCGGCCTGGCGGTCACCTTCGGCGCGGACATGTACTCCCGGAAGGGCAAGCTCTTTGCCCACGAGAACGGACATATCCTGGGCCTGCCGGATTTGTATACCTATGAGGTGACGGCGGGTGCGGCGGACGGGTTCTCTCACTGCGGGACCTGGGACCTGATGGGCTGGATCGAAGGGCTGGCGCCGGATTACATGGCCTACAGCAAGTGGCGTTTAGGCTGGATTGAGGACGGCCAAGTGGCCTGCGCGGCGGCGGACGGCGAGTTCACCCTGACCCCCGTGGAGACGGAGGAGGGGCTGAAGCTGGTGATGATCCCGCTGGACGAGTACCACGGCTATGCGGTGGAGTACCGGAAACCCATCGGCCTGGACAAGGCGCTGCCGGAGGAGGGGCTGCTGTTCTATCGCCTGGACGGCACGGTATGCGGCGGCCTGGGCTGTCTCACCATCATCCCGCCGGAGGAGGAGCAGTATCTGCGCCTGGACCGCTCCGCCCCTGACGGTCTGCTCCATCCGGGCCAGACAGCCAGCCGGGACGGTGTGACCGTCACGGCTCTGGGCGGCGGCAGGGTGCGCGTCACACGGCGGTAAACAGCGGTTGTTTTTCTGAATAGTATAAATGGGGGCTCCCGCTGGTTTTATCGGCGGGAGTCCCTGCGCATCAAAAAGAGGCAAAGCATTTTTTGGCAGTCTGCCTATGAGGCAGATCAGGGAGACTGCGAGAAGCCTTCTATTGTACTCCTGCAGCAAAAAACCACGCAAATATCCGGAAATGAAATTGACGCGGCGGACAGGCTGTGGTAGAATAACACTGTACGCTCTGGCGGGCGTGCGGAAAAACAGCAGCCGAATCTAAGTGGAAAGAGGACACACTATGTATCGGATCGTAAAAAAACGGGTATTGAACCCCACCGTAACCCTGATGGAGATTGAAGCCCCCGCCGTGGCCCGGAAGTGCGAGCCCGGCCAGTTCATCATCCTTCGGGTGGACGCCGACGGCGAGCGCATCCCCCTGACCATCGCCGCCTATGACCGGGAGAAGGGCACCGTCACCATCATCTTCCAGCTCGTAGGCGCTACTACGGAGAAGCTCAACCACAAGGAGCAGGGCGAGTACATCCAGGACTTCGTGGGCCCCCTGGGCAAGGCCACCGAGACGGCGGGCCTCAAGCGCGTGGCCGTCATCGGCGGCGGCGTGGGCACCGCCATCGCCTACCCCGTGGCCAAGAAGCTCCATGAC
>OFGR01000880.1_pt1 | contig 27203 bp, 17 predicted proteins | sample 1521811 | NCBI WGS metagenome assembly OFGR01 (sample SAMEA3504098, study PRJEB24116) | mouse gut metagenome | biome: mouse gut; feature: mouse-associated habitat; material: faeces | place: Denmark | collected 2011
AACAGCCCGCCGCTTCTTCGTCCCCGGAACCGAGGGCCGAGGACGCTCCCGCGCCGGGGCTGTCCAGGTTCCACCTGTTTCCCACGGTGGAGGAACAGGTGGAGACTATTGCAGCGGTCCAGGCAGAGGAAAAGCGGCAGACGGAAGCAGAACCGCCTGCTTTGAGTGTACCTGATGCGGTGGCGGACCGCGCCCTGACCAGCGGCGGCAACGGAAAGCACAGCATTGAGCACATTGTGGCGTTCTTCCAGCGAAGCCCCAGCAACGAGGATGCCGCCGCTTTTCTGGCGAAGGAGTACGGGGTTGGCGGCAAGGGCCTGACCATTGCCAAGAAGCAGTACGCCATGTGGTTTGATGAGCGCGGGGTGCATATCTGCCCCGGAAACAACACCTATGGAACTATTTTCACCCATCTTCCCTGGCCCGCTGTTGCCGTCCGTATTTCCCAGCTTCTGCGGGACGGTATGTTTGCCAGCCAGGAGAAGATCGACACGGCGCAGGAAAATGAATTGAGCGAACTGGCAAACAGTCTTGCCTATCTCCGCTCTGATTTCAGCGACACGGCAAAGGAAAAGGGCTATCTGCACACCATTTCCGAGGCATATGGGGAAAGCAGAAGTGAGGAAAGCGCTCTGCGGATCAAGGAACTTCTGCTCGACCCGGAGAGCCGCCGTCGCGTCCTCTCCGAATTGCGGGTGTTCACCAGCTTTTATGCCATGGACCGCTCCTTGCTGGAGCTGCGCCCACCCATGTCCCTGCCAACGCTGGCCAAACGGATCGCCAGCTTGGATAAGCCGGTCACGGAGTTTAAGGCCGTAATAGATGGCTTTGCTCCCGCAAGGGCCAGTTTCATCACCGAGGATGAAATCGACCAGTTTTTGACGGACGCTTTGAACATCAAGGACGGCAAAATCCGGGTTTACTCCTATTTCATGCAGGGCCACAACGACAAGGAGTGCGCTGCGTTCCTGCGGCGGGAGTGCGGTGATACAGGCCATAATTCCGAGAGCCGAAAGATATGGAGCGATGGGAAGGGCCTTAAATTCATCCGTTCGGACGAAAATTCGGGCGCTGACGGATATGATACCGTCCATCTGAACTGGAATCAGGCGCAGAAGCGTGTCCGGGAACTGATTGAAAAGGACCGCTTTCTCACAAAAAAAGAGCGGGAGAGCCTGCCGGAGCATGACAAAGACCACACCGCCAGAATGGTCTATCAATTCTTCTCCTATCTGCCCGACTGTCAGCACCGCCCCTACACCGAGGACGCAAACGCTGTGGAGGGGGCCAAGCAGATACGCCTCCTGCTGGAGACACCCGAAGTAGCAACAAGACTGTTCGACACTATGTTGAGTGACTTTGCTCCGCTCACCCCGGATGTGGACGGTTATGAGGCCATGACGTTTGCCATGCGGGACATGGGGGCGTATGTGCGTGGGGATTCTCCCCTGTTCACACCGTTGCCGGAGAAAGCCCTGCAAGCGGAGCGTGAGGTAAAAGCGCGTTACCGCAAGAAGAATCAGGCTACTGAAAAGGGCACCGCGTCTGGCACAACGGAAGTGCCGGAAGGGGCCTCCGGCGAGTTGGCGGCGGTGGCCCATGCCCTTGCCAGCAAGCGTAAGCCTGTGGCCGAAGCGCAGGGCGATGGGCAATTTTCTCTGTTTACCGCTGGGCAGGCTGCGGCGGAGCCGCAGGAGCAGCGGGAGATCAGTGACGCAGACCTTGATGCTTTTCTGATTGAGGATTTGGGCGACCCTGACCGTAAGCAGAGGCTTTACGCCCTGTTTACCGGGGACTGGTCTGACGCCATGATCGTGCGGAAGCTGGAACAGGAATATAGCCGTTCCAGACACGGAAATCTGGAAGGGGGCTTCTGCACTCTGGCGGACGGGAGCAGGGCCTATGCTTACTTTACCAAGGAACTGCGGCTATCTCCCAGGCCGGAAGGGGTGATGCGCCATGTCTCCTTTGAGGAAATGGCCGCACATATTCGCCAGCTTATCCAAGAGGGACGCTATCTGTCCCCGGAGGAACTGGAGCGGTATCAGAAAGACCACCCCACCTTGGAACCGGAGAAAAAATACAGTTTGGGGTACGGCTTTTTGGGGAATGGCCTCACCGTCTGGAACAGCATGGAGCAGGAGGACGGCGATTATAAGACCATCGCCCACATCGCCCCGGACAGGACGGTAACATTCTATGTTGACGATCTGCCAGAGGAAATCAAGCGGGAGATCGAACACACCGCCGCCACGTCCGACGCCAGAATCTCCGCCACACAGAACGCTCCCGTATTTTCCGCGCCGCCCCAGGTCCCGGAACAGGAACAGAAACAAGAGCAGGAATCCTCCCGCTCTCCCTGGTGGGACGAATACACCGCTCTGAAAGAAAATCACCCGGATTGTCTGATGGTCTATCAGATAGGCGACTTCTTTGAATTGTTTGGCGAGGATGCCAAAAACGCCGCCGCTGTGCTGGACCTGCCTCTGACCACCCGGCCCATCGGCGGCGTGGGCCGGGTGGAGATGTGCGGCATCCCCCTCCCTGCGTTGCAGCAGAGTATTGAAACGCTGGGCGGGCAGTACCCCGTGGCCCTTTCCATCGTTGACGCCAAAACCGGAGAGCGCCAGACCCGCGCCCTGACCTCCTTTGACAGCGATACAGTTCCCTATAACTTTGAGTTTGAGTATCGCCTGTTAGGCCGCTTGAAAGCTGACTGCGAATATTATCTTGGCGCGGGGAATCGCGCCCAAAAGCATCTGGCGGAGGGCAGCGTGGAGGCGCAAATCGCCAAGATGCGGGAACTGTACGATCTTCTTCCCGAAAAACCGGAATGGCTGACAGCGGAGGACATTGACCACTATGAGGCCCAAATGACTGGCGCAGAGCCGGAGAAGCAAGCCAGGGAACAGGACGAAGCCCTTGCCTCTGCGGGGGAACCTTCTGCCGCTGAACAGGATCGTACCTATGAGATTACTGTTACATCGGCGGAAGCGTTGATTTTAGCGAGGCCCATGTCACAGGCGGGGATCACACCCAAACGGACTAACCAGGAAAATGGCGATGTTACATTCAGTGTTGCGGAGTCTGAAAAAGCTACTCTTGAGCGGCTAATCACCAAAATCAGGAAAGATATTTCCAAAGCGGCGGAGGCTGTGTCCAAACCCAAAAAGGCCAGACGCACCCGCCCGGAGGTCAATTACAGCACCTTTGCCAAGCTGTTCCCGGAGATCGTCAGCGGCGAGTACCGCAGTATGCGCTTGCAGGCGGGGCCGTCCTTTATGCCCCTTCATGTTCAGTGGATTGCCGATGATGTTGTTGCCTTGGGCCATACCTACCGGCAGAACGGCGACACCATGAATGACCCGGAGATGACCTTCCGGGTTGACCGGGAGAAGGGGACGCTGGAGGCGCTGACCTTCCAGCAGGATGGCGGCCTGCCCATCTATCAGCAGGTGTACCCGGAACCGGGCAAGTGGGTTCCCAAGCTGCGGAGCGATTTGAACCAGTTCGCCGCACAGTGGATGAAGAATATCACCCAGCAGAGGTTCATCAAGGAAAAAGCTGTTGCCGAACAGGACGGCGAGGATGTGGAGGTGTTTTTTACCCCAGAAGGGGCGGCTGTCACCGCCTACGACCTTCTGATGCGTGAAGCGAACGCGATTACCGCCCAACTGCTGAATGATGAACACTATACGAACGCCCGGTTAAACAGCGATGAGCAGAACAGCCGGGACGAGTTCTACTCCGCTATGAACCGCATTGTGGTTCCCATGGCTGAAACAAACCCGCAGTTTTACAATGTCTATTTTGACGCACTGTTGGCGGCCCAGCAATTCCGTGACCATCTGTTTGAGACTACCTACCGGCAGGACATGGCGCAGGAGCAGACTGCCCCACCCGCCCCTGTCAGTGCGGTCAAACTGTACCGGGAGGCCCTTTCCACGCTGGTCAGCGCAGTAAAGCAGAGCAGTTTTTATGACTATCTCCGCGACCGGGAAACCGATTATGACAGTGCGCAGACCGAATTGGACACCGAGATCGCCGCTATGATGGACGAGATCAGGGAGGATAACCCTGCCCTGCACGACGCCTATCATACCCTGCCCAAGTTTCGGGAGTGGCTGGTTCAGGACATTCTGGAGCAGACCTATCAGGATATACCTGTTCCCCATGATGCGGTGCGGAGGTATGCCGATGCCCCGGACGCCCCGGAGTGGATTCACGAAGTGTCCGCCCCGGAACATTCGGAACAGGAGCAGTCGGGGACTGGTACAGAGACACCCCCAGCGGCGGAGGCGGAGCCGAAACCCACCGGGGCGGGTGCGCTGGAGAACACAGAAACGGTCTGGCGCACCCCTGGTGGGCAGGAATACCGCGCTGGTGATGCGGTGGGGTACGTTGTAGATGGGAAGCAATACCAGTATATCATTGACAGCATCGGCAAGGACTACATTTATTACACCTTTCCCGATCTGGCGCAGGCCCCTGTTGAGATGTTCCGCAACAAGTTTGAGGAACTTCTGGACGATCACAGCCACATCATTATACGCGGGGCCAGTGAACCGGCCCAGGAAGCCTCCGCCGAAAGACAGCCGGAGGGGAACGGCGATTCAGTCCCGGTTGAACGTGATTTCACCCCGAACGTAGAAGAATATTTCAATCTGAAAGCCCAGCACCCGGATAAGCTCATTGGCGTTCAAGTAGGCGAGTTTATGATGTTCTACGGCAAAGATGCCGAGGAAGCTGCCCCGGCGCTGGGGACAAAGACGCCCACACTGGATATTCCCGGTTTGGGTGTCACCGCCGTCACCGGCTACCGCGGCGCATGGCAGGCCGTTCTTAAAAAGCTGCTGGAGCATGGGCACAGCGTCCTGCTGGCCCAGCCCGACCCGGACAGCGGAACCTATGAGATCATCAAGGAACGGGATATTTCCGAATATATCCCCTTGGGCAAAGAGCTGACCATTGACGGACGGCGCATGAAGGTGGACAGCATCGACTACACCAACGGCAAGGTCAGCCTGCTTGACATGGAGATGGCGGAGAAAAACCGCTATCCTGTTTTCCGGGAGGAACCTGTGTCTTTTGTCCGGGAGTATGTGGAGGAATCGGAGTGGCGGGAATTTGAGCAGACTGCCCATGTGGAAAAGTTGCCTGATACCGCCGATGTGCCGGAAGCCCCGGAAAACCACAACCACGCCGAAGCCGACGAACTGGAAGAAGCCAAACAACTGATGCGGGAGTTCAGCGAGGCGGAGTATGGGCAGGACGATGTTGATTTTTCCAATCTGGCGGACATTGGCATCGCCTATACCACCACGGAGAACGAAAAGCACGAAATCCAAGTCTCGGTCAATCTGGTTGATTTCAGCGTCACGCAGACACTGGACGGCCAGCTTGTGGAGGAACGCCGGTACAAGTCCCTGCGGGAAATGATCGACAACGAACTGTCTGCGCTGGATTTTGATGACCTCATCCGTTTGGAGGGGGAGCCGGAGGAACTGCTGGCAAACACGCAGAAAGCGGCACGGAAGCCGGAACTCACCCCGGAGCCGGAGCGGGTGGAGATTGACGGCGGCAGAATCGTCCCGCCGCCCGCAGAGTATACGTCTAAAGTGGTGGGGCGGGTAAACGCCGGAGCCTTTGATGTTGTATTTGAAGAACTGCATTTCGGCCCGGAGCAGCACAATTTCCATATCACCGATAATAACCTCGGCGCTGGCGGCCAGAAAACCAAATATCAGAATAATGTAGCGGCCATCCGTACCTTGAAGCAGATCGAGGCGGAGGGCCGTTTGGCTACCCCGGAGGAACAGGAGGTATTGTCCCACTATGTGGGCTGGGGCAGTCTGGCCCCTGCCTTTGATGAACACAACCAATCATGGGCAAGGGAGTTTGCGGAATTGCGGGAACTTCTCACCCAAGATGAATACGCCGCCGCCAGAGCCACCACGCTGAACGCCCACTACACCAGCCCCACCGTTATCAAGGCCGTTTACGATGCGGTGGAGCGGATGGGCTTCCAGCCGGGGAACGTTCTGGAACCGTCCTGCGGCATCGGGAACTTTTTCGGACTTCTACCGGAGGCCCTTTCCGATGCGAATCTGTACGGCGTGGAGTTGGACGGGCTGACGGGCCGGATCGCAAAACAGCTTTATCAAAAGGCCAATATAGCCATAGATGCTTTTGAAAACACCGACCACCCGGACGATTTCTTTGATCTCGCTGTGGGCAACGTGCCTTTCGGCTCATACAAGGTGCATGATCGCCGTTATAATCGGCTGAATCTCCAAGTCCACGACTATTTCCTGACGAAAACGCTGGATAAACTGCGCCCTGGCGGAATCATGGCGGTCATTACCTCAAAGGGCACCATGGACAAGAAAAACAGCAAGGTTCGTGAAGCCTTGGCGCAAAAGGCGGACCTTTTAGGTGCAATCCGTCTGCCCAACAACGCTTTCAAGGCCAACGCTGGAACCGAAGTGACCAGCGATATTCTGTTCTTCCAGAAACGGGCCACTGTGCCGGAAAAGCTGCCGGAATGGGTGGAGAGCGGCCTGACTGCGGATGGCGTACCGCTCAACCAATATTATCTCCAGCACCCGGAGATGGTGCTGGGCACAATGGCTCTTGGCAAAAGTATGTACGGCAACGATACGGAAACCGCCTGTTATCCCATTGAGGGCGCCGACCTGACCAAGCAGCTTGCCGAGGCTGTGACCCATATTGCCCCACCTGACCGGGAACTGCTGGATATGGATGCGCTGGAACAGGAGGGCGGCAGCGCGATTGAAAGCATCCCCGCAGACCCGAATGTGCGTAATTTCAGCTATACGGTGTCCAAGGGTACGATCTACTTCCGGGAAAACTCCCGCATGGCCCCGGTGGAGCTGGGTAAGACCCCCACCGAACGTGTCAAAGGCATGATCGGTATTCGGGACAGCGCCCGAAAACTTATTGACTTGCAGTTAAAAGGCGCATCTGACACGGAGATCAAGGCGGAGCAGGCTACCCTTAACCGCCTCTACGACGCCTACACCAAGAAATACGGCATTTTGAACAGTCCCGGAAACCGTCTGGCATTCAATCAGGATTCTTCTTATCCCTTGCTCTGCTCCTTGGAAGTGTTGGACGATGAGGGCAACTTTAAGCACAAAGCGGATATGTTCACCAAACGGACCATCCAGCACCACAAGGCTGTGACCAGCGTGGACACAGCGGCGGAGGCCCTGGCGGTATCTATTGGGGAACGGGCCTGTGTGGATTTGGGCTTTATGGCCTCCCTCATGGGCGGCGCCGAGAAAATTCCGCAGATCGTGGAGGATTTGAAGGGCGTCATTTTCAAAGACCCAGCCACCGGCCCCTTTGACATTGGGGCGGAGGGCACAAATTGGTACAAGGGCTGGCAGACGGCGGACGAATACCTGTCTGGCGATGTTCGTGTGAAGCTGGCCCATGCCCGCGCCGCCGCCGAAGTATACCCGGAGTTCGCTGTCAACGTAGAAAAGCTGGAACAGGTGCAGCCCAAAGACTTGACCGCCGCTGAAATCAGTGTGCGTATTGGCGCACCGTGGATTAAGCCGGAGTATTACCGGCAGTTTATTTTTGAACTGCTCCAGACGCCGGAACATCTGCGAAATGGAAAAATAAATGTTTCCTACAATAAAATCACCGGCGAATGGAATGTAACAGGCAAGAGCGAGGACAAACGGGACAACCCCCGCATTTTCGCCACCTATGGAACCAAGCACAAGAACGCCTATGCCATTTTTGAGAACCTTTTGAACCAGCGGGACACGCGGGTATATGACAGCAAATATGAGAACGGAAAGGAGGTTCGCGTCCTCAACTCCAAGCACACCGCTATTGCCCAACAGAAAGCGGAGGCTATTGACCAGGCGTTCCGGGATTGGATTTTCAAAGACCCGGAGCGCCGCGCCGATCTGTGCGCCACCTACAATCGGCTTTTTAACTCCAAGCGGCCCCGCGAGTATAACGGCGACCATATTACCTTTGCTGGAATGAACCCGGAGATAAAGCTGGAACCCCATCAGCGCAACGCCGTGGCCCGGATGCTCTACGGCGGCAATTCTTTATTGGCCCACTGTGTCGGAGCCGGAAAAACTTACGAAATGACCGCTGCCGCTATGGAGAGTAAGCGGCTGGGCCTGTGCCAAAAGAGCCTATTTGTCGTGCCCAACCACCTGACCGAACAATGGGGAAGCGACTTCCTGACCCTATACCCCGGCGCAAAGGTTCTTGTGGCTACCAAGAAGGACTTTAAGCCCAAGAACCGCAAGAAGTTCTGCGCCCGCATCGCCACCGGGGACTACGACGCCATTATCATCGGACATTCACAGTTTGAAAAAATTCCCCTTTCTGATGAACGGCAGAAGAAGGTGATCGAGGACCAGATTGGCGAAATTATGGACGCTATTGCAGAGGCCAAGGCGCAGAATGAAGAAAACTGGACCGTCAAACAGATGGAAGGGACAAGAAAGACCTTAGAGGCGAAGCTGAAAAAACTCACCGATAAGAAGAAAGATGATACTGTTACCTTTGAGGAATTGGGCATTGACCGCCTGTTTGTGGACGAGGCGCATTATTACAAAAACCTCTTTCTGCACACAAAAATGCGGAATGTGGCCGGTATCAGCCAGACAGAAGCGCAGAAATCCACCGATATGTTTGGCAAGTGCCGCTATCTGGATGAACTGACAGGCGGTAAGGGCGTGACTTTTGCCACTGGCACCCCTGTCAGCAATTCAATGGTTGAACTCTACACCATGATGCGCTATCTGCAATTTGATATGCTGGAGGAAGCGGGACTGAGCCACTTTGACGATTGGGCGGCTATGTTCGGTGAAAAGGTGTCAGCGGTTGAGTTGAAGCCGGAAGGAACAGGGTTCCGTTCCAAAACACGGTTTGCCCGGTTTTATAACCTCCCGGAACTGATGAACCTCTGGAAAGAGGCCGCAGATATTCAGACCGCCGAGATGCTGAACCTCCCTGTGCCGGAGGCCGAGTACGTCACGATCACTACCGAACCCAGCGCGGCGCAAAAGGAGATGGTGCAGTCCCTGGCGGAGCGGGCCGAGGCTGTTCGCAACGGCGATGTGGAACCCCGTGAGGACAATATGCTCAAAATTACCAGCGATGGGCGCAAACTGGCCTTAGACCAGCGACTGATGAATCCCCTGCTGGGAGATGACCCCAACAGTAAGGTCAACGCCTGTGTCAAAAATGTGTTTGAGATTTGGCAGGAAAGCACACCCACCAAGGGTGCGCAGCTTGTGTTTTGCGACCTTTCCACGCCAAAAGGGAAATCGGAAAGCAAGAAACCCCGCAAGTCCAAGATACGGCAGATTATTGAAAAAGTGATGGGTGAGAACCCGGACGCGGTAGAGGAAGATGCCGAGGGCGTTAAGCTGGAAATGGGCGTATATGATGATATTCGTGCCAAGCTGATCGCCAAAGGAGTGCCAGCGGAGGAAATCGCCTTTATCCATGATGCCAATACCGATGCGCAAAAGGCGGAGCTGTTCGCCAAGGTGCGCGATGGTAAGGTGCGCGTCCTGCTGGGCAGTACACAGAAAATGGGCGCCGGAACCAACGTGCAAAAGCGGCTTGTTGCCTCCCATGACCTTGATTGTCCTTGGCGCCCCGCTGATTTGGAGCAGAGGGCCGGACGGATCGTGAGGCGCGGCAACGACAACAAGAAGGTGAAAATCTTCCGCTATGTCACCAAGGGCACCTTTGACGCCTATAACTGGGGGCTGGTGGAGAATAAACAGAAGTTCATCGGACAGATTATGACCGGGAAATCCCCGGCGCGCTCCATCGAGGATGTGGATGCCACCGCCCTCTCCTATGCCGAGGTCAAAATGCTGGCAACCGGCGATCCCCGTATCAAAGAAAAGATGGAGTTGGACATTGAGGTGTCCAAGCTGAAAATGCTGAAAGCCAACCATATGGCACAAAAGTATGAGATGGAGGATATGGTGGTCAAGCACTATCCGCAGAAGATGGCGGAGGCAAAGATGTTCATTCGGGCACTCACCGAGGATATGCAGATTCGGGATATGCACCCGGTCAAGGAGGACGCCTTTTCCATGACCGTCTGCGGCAAGACCTACACCGAGCGCAAGGCCGCTGGCGAGGCCATTCTCGCCGCCTGCCGGAGTATGCCCGACCCGGATAAGCCCTTTGATTTGGGTACATTCCGGGGATTCCCCATGCAGTTACATCTAAAGGGTGAAAAATTTGTGGTAACGATGAAGCAGAATCTTACCTACACAGCGGACTTGGCGGATGAGCCGGTGGGCAACATCGCCCGTATCAACAACGCTCTGGAAAAGATCGCTGAAAATCTGGAGAACCAGAAACAGGGGCTTGCCACGCTGGAGGGCAATCTGGCAAACGCCAAAGAGGAAGCGGCGCGCCCCTTCCCCCAGGAGGAAGAATTGGCAACGAAATCGGCACGGCTCTCTGAACTGAACGCCGCACTTGACAATGACGGTAAGAGCGGAAAAGAACGGGATCAGGGTAATGATGTGGAGGCGGAACAGGAGGACGGAGAGACACCGCCGCGGGCCAATCCTGCGGTGTCCACGCCGGGAGGCGATAAACCGTCCATTCGGGCGGCGCTGCGAAGCTACACACCGCCCGCCCCGGCTGCCGCTGGGCCGGAAAAGAGCCATTATCGGGAAGGTGCGCGATGAGGAAGAACGAGGGACGCACGGTGGGCCTCTTTACTAAAGTGTCCCCGGAAGAAAAGGAGGTAATCGACCAGAAGATGGCCCTGCTGGGTACATCCAATCTGCGGGGGTATCTGCGGAAGATGGCGGTGGACGGTTACATCGTCCAGTTGGATATGAGTAATGTGGTGGAGCTGGTGAAGCTGTTGCGCTCCATTTCCAGCAACGTAAACCAAATCGCCCGCCGCTGCAACGAGACACGCAACCTTTACGCCCAAGATGTAGAAGATTTGCGCAAAGGATATGTGGAAGTCTGGCAGGGCATTAACGACCTGCTGAAGAAATTTGAATCGCTTTGACTGTAAAAGGTGGCAGGAAGTTCATAATGTGCTCCTGCCACCTTTTATTGAAAAAATGTTTTCAAGACAATTATCTTATGGTAAAATTAAAATGCTCTTTACCGGGAAACCTTGTTATGAGAACATCAAGGGGGATTAAAAATGAACATAAGTATCATCTATTTTTCTGAGAACAATCAGACAGAGAAAATAAGCAATGCTGTGAATACGTTGAATACTGTTCAATCTCATTTCATATTTCGGCTAAAAAAAGATACACAAGCGGAAATCTGTAAGACAAAAAAAGTTGATTGGGGCTTTTTCCGCAGCACCCAACATCCCGCATACAATAGTCACATCATATATATTACAGAAAAAGAATTTTCTGACAACTGGTTTTCACATGAAGAAGCGCAGTACGCAGTTTTGAGCATAAATGGTTGGAATGAATATTTTGCGCCAATCCCAATAGAGTTGTATCTGATATATCAAATAGCGCAAGCGGCAATCAATTTTTCTGCAAAATTATCTGAACAAGCAGCATTGAAAATGACGCACAATGATGCAAAGGGATGTATGTTTGACCAATGTTCAAATAAACGGGATATTGTCCGTGGCATGGCAACAGGGATGATTTGCGATGATTGTATGGAGCATTTACAAAACAGATTATCGGACAAAGACATCTTGATTGCGGTTCAACAGATGCTGGATTATGTTAAAACTTCTATTGCTGAACTTTTACCTATCATTACATAAAATTTTCTTTGGGACGGTAGAATAGCCGTCCCTATTTTTGTGCTTAGAGGTGATTTTGATTCCAAGTGTAACGAAGGAACAGATTGAAAAGGCAAAGGAATGGGATTTGCTCTCTTATCTGCAAACCTATGAGCCGCATGAACTGAAACGGAGCGGCCCCAACGAATACTGTACCAGAACCCATGACAGCCTTAAAATTTCACATGGAAAATGGTGCTGGAACAGCCGTGGATTCGGGGGACGGACGGCACTGGATTACCTAATAAAAGTCCGGGGGATGGACTTTGTGGGGGCGGTGGAGGCACTATGCGGCTACCGCGCCCCACCGCCATCGGAGCGTCCGGCCCCAAAGCCTCCAAAGCCTTTCGCGCTACCGGAGGCGAGCCGGTGTGCCAGGGCTATGGTGTCCTATCTTCAAGGCCGGGGCATCCACCCCGACCTGATCTCTGAGTGTATCAAAAACGGCTCTCTGTATGAGAGCCGCCGCTATCATAACTGCGTATTTGTCGGCAGGGACACAAAGGGTCGTGCCCGGTTCGCCTGCCTGCGGGGAACACGGGACCGCTTTCGGATAGATGTGGAGGGCAGCGACAAGCGGTATAATTTTTCTCTGTTGGCCGCTGATGCGAAATGTCCCAGGCTTGCCGTGGCGGAAAGCCCCATTGATGCCTTGTCGCTGGCCACGCTGGTGAAACTGTCCGGGGACGACTGGCAGAGCAGCCACTACCTTTCCCTCGGAGGAACTGCCCCCCGTGCCATGCTCCAATTTCTCCACGATCACCCGCACGTTACACAGGTCAGTTTGTGCCTGGATAACGATAAGGGGGGGATGGTAGGTATGGACCGGCTGGAGCAGGCTATCCAGGAGGACCCGGAACTGTCCCAGCGCATGACGCTGATCTACCGCAACCCGCCGCCTGCGGAGCATGGGAAAGACTACAATGAATTTCTCTGCGCTCATGTCCAGGCGGTGCGGCAACACCAGCAGAAACGAGCAGAGGTGCGATGATAGACTATTTAATCTCCGGTTCCAACCCTTCAAACTCCGGGGAGTTGAAAAAATCTATCAGCGTGATCTCCAAACCATCACAAATCTTTTTGATGGTCAAAATCTTGGGGTCCTTACTCTTACCGTACAGAATGTTTTTGATTGAGGACGGCGGCAGGGCCGACAGTGTTGCCAGTTTATTGATGGTGATATTTCGCTCGGAGCATAGATGTAAAATCCGATCCCGGATGGCAGAAACAGTGTCCATAGTATAACCTGCCTTTTTCTTAAAGCATACAAAATGCAACTTGCAAAAGTAGGCTACCCATGCTACTATTTAGGCTATACATAGCCTGTTCAGAAAGGAGGAACAGGTGGCAATCTCCAATATAATTCCCCGGAAAATCATGCGGAACCGAACCCGGCAGCAATCCATGACGGAGCGCCACGACTACGACCAGAAAGCGGAGAAAACCAATGACGGTGAGTTAGTGTCCTCCTATATGTGTTCGCCGGAAACCGCTGCTGAAGAATTTGAGATCAGCAAAAAATTATATTTCCAGCTCACCGGGCGAAGCCAGCCCATAGGCCGGGATGTGATTATGTACCGCATTATACAGTCATTCAAGCCGGGAGAAATCAGCCCGGAGGATGCTAACCGCATTGGCTATGAGCTGGCGATGAAGTATACCAAAGGGCAGCACCAATTTGTAGTAGCCACCCATGTGGATAAGGCCCACATCCATACGCATATTGAAATCAACAGCACCAACCTCAACTGTAACGGCAAACTCCGGGATGTGAAGCAGTCCGCTCTTGTCCTGCGGCGGCTCAATGATGAACTGTGCAGGGCGCATGGCCTCTCTGTGATCGAGAATCCGAAGCCCAGCGCCAAAAAGCAGAAAGAGATGGCGGCGGCGAAGTACGGCACCAGCCATAAGGAGCAGTTGCGGCAGACCATCGACCGGGTGCTCCCCGACAGCCGGGACTATGAGGATTTTCTGGCAAAAATCCGGGCAGAGGGTTATGAGGTCAAAGAGGGCAAAGGATTGTCCTTCCGGGCACCCGGCTGGGACCGTTTTACCCGCTCCGATAAGCTGGGGAGCGATTATACCAGGGAGGCCCTGCGGGAGCGTTTTGTTGTCCGGGGCGGGCCGTCCGCTGGTGTGAAAAAGCCCCTCCGGCGGGATGGCCGGAAAGTCAACCTGCTCATCGACATCCAGGCGAAGATGGCGGCGGGTAAGGGTGCCGGTTACGAACACTGGGCGAAAATATTCAATCTGAAAGAGGCCGCTAAGACGCTGAATTTCCTGGTGGACAACGGCCTGACCGATTATGATGAGCTGGCGGCGCGGGCGGCACAGGCTGGGACCCGGTTTGATGCCGCTTCCCGCCGTATCAAGCAGTTGGAGGCGCGGATGGCACAGACCGCCCAGCTCAAGACCCATATCATCAACTACTCCAAGACGCGGGACGTATACGCCGCCTACAAAAAGTCCCGGCACAAAAAGGAGTTCAGGGCGGAGCATGAGGCCGAGATCGCCCAGCATGAGGCGGCAAAGAAAGCCTTTGACGCCCTGGGCGGCAGACCGATCCCCAAGGTGGCCCAGCTCTCCCAGGAGTACGCCGAGCTGCTGGCGGAGAAGAAGAAGGAATATGAGGAGTATCGGGCGGCGCGGCAGGACATGATCGCCTATCAGACGGCAAAGCAGAACGTGGATAAAATTCTCGGCCTGACGCCGGAGGAACAGGAGCAGAATAGAGAACAAAAGCCGGAGCGGTGACTGCAAAAATCCTCCCATGCCGCTGTATGGGAGGATTTTTTATATCTGTCCAAATCATGATATATACTCGGCGATATCTTCAAGTTTGCAGTCCAGCGCCGTACATAATTTGTCCAGGGTCTTTGTCTCAATATTGTCATTGGCCCGAAGCCGTCTGACTGTTTTGCTGTCAATGCCGCATCGTTCCCGAAGCTGATATGTGGAAACGCCCTTTTTCTCCATTGTTACCCACAGCTTATCGAATATAATCATAGGATCAGCTCCCCTCATTGACAGCTAATAGTATGGGGGTTATAATCCCAATTATTAAGGGGATATAATCCCCATATATGGACAAAGGGGGTGACGCGCTGTGCTGACAAAATGCTGCGCGTTCACTGGCCACCGCCCCAGCAAGTTTCCATGGCGGTACGATGAAACAGACAGCCGATGTGTGGCGCTGAAAGCGAAACTGACCAAACAGATCACAAAGCTGGCGGAAGCCGGTGTGACGGATTTTTTCAGCGGCATGGCGGAAGGTGTGGACACCTACTGCGCGCAGATCGTCCTTGACCTGCGCAAAGAAAATCCCGCGCTGAACCTCCATTGTGTCCTGCCCTGCGAGGGGCAGGCGGACAGGTGGAGCGGTTCCGCGCGGGAACGGCATCACGCCATTTTGGAGCAGGCCGACTTTGTGGACTACGTGAGCCGGGAATACTACGACGGCTGTATGCTGGCGCGTAACCGGCGCTTGATAGATCAGACTGGTATCCTGCTGGCCGTTTACAACGGAGAGCGGCGTGGTGGAACGGCGGCGACTGTGCGTTACGCGCAAAAAATAGGACGGGAAATCTTCATGATCGACCCGCTCACCCAGGCGCTTTCCCAACGCGAAAAAATTTGATGCAATGAAATAGGGGGAGTTATTCATGGCTGCAAATTTACCGCCCGAAATTGGGAAGATATTGGAGGGGCTGTTCAAAAAATCGGCACCGTCAGAAGGCGGTGACTGGATCGCCGAATATGTGGATTTCAGCGAAACCGAGGCCCACGACATTCCCATCCTCCGTGTGAATATCAAGGATGAAGATATGGCGGGTCTTTTGAGCAAACCCATGGGGCAGTATTCAACGCTCCAGACGGGGCCGCTGGGCGACTATGACGATCTGGAAAATGTCTGCGCCTGCTTGACCGAGGAGCTGGACCGCTACCTGTCTCCCTATAAAGGGAAAACGCTGCTGATTTGCGGAATAGGGAACCGGGATTCCCTGGCTGATTCCATCGGGCCGGAAACCGCGAAACGGATTTTTACCCATGTCCCGATGAAGTCCACGTTTGAAAAACTGACAGTTCTGGCCCCAGGTGTAAGCGGCGCGACGAACATCAACGGGGGCACCCAAATTGCCAGCGTGGCGTCCGCAATCGGCGCGGCCTGTGTGCTTTTGGTTGATTCCACGCAATGTACGGATTATTCCCATCTTTGCCGCTGTATAGAGCTGACGGACGCGGGGATAAAAATTTACCACAGCGGCGAGGAGCTATCCCCCTCCACACTTGGTCTGCCGGTCATTTCCATCGGGATTCCGGTTGCTATCCGCATCCAGGACTTAGCGCCGGATATCGAGACGTCCGGCCAAGAACTATTGACCATTTCCGACATTGAGGCCGTGGTGAGAAGGGCCTCGCTGATGATTGCCTGTGCGATCATGCGGGTGGCCTATCCAGAACTTGACCACAGCGCCAGCATGATGATCGCGGACTACTCGCTGCTGTAGCCCTCATGCCTGTATATCTGCCATATGCTTCCCGCGCGGATGTGCGGGAAGGAGCGACCAACGGGAGCGCAAAGCCACGCCAACAGGCGTGTTCGACCGGGCGCGGAAGCGCCTGGTCCGGGGCTTGGGGCAGCGCCCCAACAAGCGAGCGTCGATATCAAAACGATATCGACGCTCATTGCTTGCAGGCGTTGAACAAATCATTGCGACAGCTGGTTCGTTCAATAAAAACGATTGGAACATAGTTTTTCAAAAAATGTTTGCGTTGTGTTTGAGAAACATTAAAAAGCCGGACATTTTCAAAACATCCGGCTTCCGCGCAGATATTTACTTCATCAATTCATCCGTCAACCGCATGATTTCAGGAGCCAATTTATCACGCTGTTTCTTTGTGATGCGGTTATACAGTGGGTAGGAAACACAAACACCCACAATACCAATCACACCGACCACAATGCCAGGGACAAAGAGGGTTTCGCTCCATATCCTCCGCAAGATCGGTGTCAAGTTCGATGCCTTTTTCCTCCCAAACATCCTCAAAAGCCAAAAGGCACTCGCAGAGCTGCTCCCCTAAATCGAAAACCTCTCGTTCTGGATAAATCTGCTGATTTTCCAGCTTGTTCAGCTTTAGAATATTCGTAATCAGATCAGCCAGACGCCGGGAGGCATCCGTCACATATAGGGCATGGGAGGGGCACCCGCGCCGGTCAATTCTCTCACAGCATGAGGGCGCAAACAGGACCGGCGCGGCCCTCCCCCCACTTGCGGGATGCAAGACCCGGCACCGCAGGACGTTCCTGTGGTGTTGGGTGTTTCATCCGGCGGGAACAAATAAAACAACGGCCCAGGGCCGGGGAGGTGAGAATGTGCAGATCCCGATTTATCAGATCAACGTCAACGCTGGGCGGCGGGAGGCCGACCAGGAGGCCGTGCAAAAGCTGGCAGACAGCATTTCCAAAGTGGGGCTGTTGAACCCCATCACCGTAGACCAGGAGTACACGCTGATCGCCGGTCTGCACCGGCTGGAGGCGGCGAAGCGTCTGGGTTGGACGGAGATCAAGTGTACGGTCAGCAATTTGGAGGGTTTGCAAGCGGAACTGGCGGAGATTGACGAGAATTTTGTCCGCAAGGATTTGTCTGACGATGAATTCCGGGAATTGCTTTTGCGGCGGAAGGAAATCTATGAAAGCCTGCACCCAGAGACAAAGCATGGCGGCGACCGAAAGAGTGAAAAAATCAAACGCGCAAAATGCGCGCTTGATTCCGTTCCTTCATTTATTGAGGATACCGCCGAGAAACTGAGCGTTCACCCTGCTACCGTCAGGCGGGAAATCCAGACCGCAAAAAACCTGACCGCAGAGGCCAAAACCATTCTCCGTGATTCTGACGCCAAGCTCACGAAAAAGGATGCGCTGAAGCTCTCCCGCCTGCCCCCGGAGCAACAAGAGGACGCGGCCACTCAACTGGCGGCGGGCGATATCCGTTCAGTGGATGAGTACCATCCTACTCACTCGGAACAGCCGGAAACCCCAATCCCGGCCCCCGCGCCCCAGGCAACGGAGGGTTGCTATCCCACGATCAAGGCTTCGGTGGACGATCTGAAGAACCCGGACAAGGACCGCAGGCGCACCCCGGACACCTTCCTCATGACGTTTTCGTTTTTCCTGCAAAAGTTCTGCGCTGGGGTTGCCAACTATTCCACCCCAGAACACGAGGCGATTTTCCCGGCGCTGACGCAGGAACAGTTGGAACAGCTTCGGGTGGAAATTCAGTCTGTTCACACCGCCTTAGACGGCTTATATCACAAAATAGAAAGGAAGGCTCGACAATGAGTTACCGCAAGAAAAAACGCGCCCCTGCCAATCCGAGGCAGACCGTGCTCACCGGCATGAACGCCGATCTTCAGGGCGTGGAGGAGCTGCTCTCCACCGGGGAGCTGTACTCCGGCCAGCCCTACCAGCGCCCCGTGCTGGACCGGGCGGTGGACAAGCTGGTGCGGGAGTGGGACCCCCGCCTGCTCACCCCGCTGGTGGTCAGCTACCGGGATGGCCGCTACAACCTGGTGGACGGCCAGCACCGGGTGTGCGCCATGCGCAAGAAGAACGGCGGCAAGGATGTGACGGCCCTCTGCCGGGTCTACCACGGCCTGACCTACGAGCAGGAGGCCGAGCTGTACTACAGGCTGGACCGGGCCAAGGGCCACCTGCGGCTGGCCCACGCCACCAAAGCCCTGGTGGAGTCCGGCGCGGACGCGGAGATCATTGAGATCAAGCGTCTGCTGGAGGGCGCGGGCTTCGTGTGGGCGCTGGACAAGCCCACCGGGGAACCCTTCGAGATCGAGGCCACCCGCGCCGTCATCAACGCCTACCGGCTGCTGGGCGGCGCGGCCTTCTCCCGGATGCTGGAGCTCACCGCCCAAACGTGGCACGGCTCTCCTGGCTCGGTGAAGGCGTCCTTCCTCTCCGGCATGGCCCTGTTCCTCAAAACCTACGAGACGGAGCTGGACGATGAGGTATTCATCAAGCGGCTGTCCGCCGTGGACCCGGAGGAGATCCTGCGGCGGGGCAAGGCCGATTTTTCCACCAATAAGGCCGCTCTGCGGTTTGCCAGGGTGATCCTGGGAAAATACAACAGCCAGCAGCGTGGGGGCAGGAAGCTCCCCTACCGCTTCAAGGGCTGATCTAATACATACCGCCGCAGACTGTTTTCAGACTGCGGCGGCTCTGTTTGTTGTAGGAGGTACGAGAATTGGAACATCAAACCCTTTCCCCTGCGGGTACGCCCCTGGCAGATATCCGGGAGGTGTCCGTGGACCCCAAGCTCCCCAAGGAGGAGCGGATCGCCGAATTTCTCCGGCAGATCAAAAATCCCTACTGCTTCCAGTGCGGCAAGTTCACCGTCCGGGCCCGGTTTGCCGCCAGCGGCCCCTCCCTGGAGGACTGTTTGAAGCAGGCGCTTCTTTAGCGATTTAATGTGTTGACTTTCCCTGCGGACTGTGCTATGCTTTGAGTGGAAAAAGAATTGAGTAGACAAATCTGAACCACTCATTGCGGGACGGGGAAATTCCGTGCTGCAAAGGAGTGATTTTTTTGTGCCCAAAATACCGGGCGGACGGGTATCTCCGCCTGTCCTACACGGCGGACGGCTCCACCGAGAGTGACAGCATCGCCAACCAGCGCAAGCTCATCCAGGACTTTGTTTCCGGGCAGCCGGATATTGAGCTGGTGTCGGAGCGGGTGGACGACGGTTACAGCGGCGTCCTGTTTGACCGTCCCGCCTTCCAGGAGATGATGAACGACATCGTTTCCGGCAAGATCAACTGCGTGATTGTAAAGGACCTGTCCCGGCTGGGCCGGGAGTACATCGAGACTGGCCGCTATCTGAAGCAGATTTTCCCGAAATACGGCGTCCGCTTCATCTCCATCAATGACGGAATCGACACCGCTCATGAGCGCACCGGGGACGATCTGAATGTGTCGCTGAAAAATCTGCTCAACGACACCTATTGTCACGATATCTCCGTGAAAACCCGGAGCGCCCTGGAGAGCAAACGAAAAAACGGGGACTACGTGGGGGCCTGCCCCGTCTACGGCTACCGGAAGGACCCAGCTAACAAAAATCATCTGGTGATCGACGAGGACGCCGCCCATGTGGTGCGGGAGATCTACCGCCGCCGCATTGACGGGGCCAGCGCGCAGAAAATTGCCGGGGAGCTGAACGAGCGCGGGGTTCTCTCCCCGCTGGCCTATAAAATCAGCCGGGGCCTGCCCCACCCCACCGGGGGCGCGGCGGACAGCCCGGAGGCCAAGTGGTCCGCCAAAGCGGTGATCCGTATCCTGGCGGATGAAACCTATACTGGGGTGCTGGTCCAGGGGCGGCAGGAGACCTACAACCACAAGCTGAAAAATCTGGTGCAGAAGCCCGCCAAGGACTGGACGCGGGTGGAGAACGCCCACGACCCCATCATCCCCCGGCAGAGGTTCGAGCTGGTGCGGATGATCTCCAGCCTGGACACCCGCACCGCCCCGGAGGGGGAGGAGGTCTATCTGTTCTCCGGCATCCTCATCTGCGGCTGCTGCGGCGGGCGCATGACCCGGAAAACCAACACGGTCAAGGGGAAAAAGTACATCTATTACTACTGTCCCACCGGGAAGAAAAACGGCTGTGACCGCGCTGTGATGCTGAAGGAGGACGATTTGAAGCGGTGCGTCCTGGACAGCCTGCGCGCCCACATCCGCAGCGTGGCGTCGGTGGACGCCATGCTGAACAGCATCGACGAGGACCGGATGAACCGGGAGCTCATTGCTGGATTCAAGGCCCAGATCGCGGACAACGAGGCCCAGTTGGCCCAGGTGCGGCGGTTCAAATCCACCATCTACGAAAACATGGTGGAGGGCATGATCGACAAAGCGGAGTACCAGGACCTGCGCAGTCGTTACGCCGCCCAGGCGAAGCGGATCCAGGAGGCCATCGACCGTCTGCGGGAGGAGATGGAGCGGGCGGCGGGGGGCGCTGGGGACCGTCTGCGGTGGGTGCGGCACTTCCAGGAGTTCTCCAACCTCACTGAGCTGGACCGGCGGGCGGTGATCGCCCTGGTCCAGTCCATCAAGGTCATCGGCAAGACGGAGCTGGAGATCACATTCCGATACGACATGGAATATCAGGCGGCGCGGGAAAAGCTGTCGCTGGCAAAGGAGGCGGGCTGAATGGCTCGGAAAAGCAGAAAGAATACCGCTGTGATGGAGGAAACTCCCGCTATCAAGGTGTGGCGGGCGGCGCTCTACATCCGGCTGTCCGTGGAGTTCAACGGCAAGCGCGGGGATTCCCTGGAGACCCAGCGGCAGATCATGGAGGCGTATGTCACCCTCTGCCCGGATATTGAGGTGGCGGAGGTCTACACCGACAACGGAATCTCCGGCCAGACCTTTGAGCGGGCGGCGTTCCAGCGCCTGCTGGATGATATCGAGGCGGGGAAGATCGACTGCGTTGTGGTAAAGGACCTGTCCCGGCTGGGCCGCAACACCATCGACACCGGGTACTACATTGAGAAATATTTTCCGCTCCATCAGGTGCGGTTCATCGCGGTCAACGACCAATACGACAGCGAAGACGGGGAAAACAGCGCCAACCATATGATCGTGCCGCTGAAAAATATGATAAACGAGGCTTATGCCGCCGACATCAGCCGCAAGGTAGCGGCGCAGCAGCGTCAGGCCATGCGGGACGGGGAGTTTGTGGGGAGCCGTCCCCCCTACGGCTATCGGAAGGACCCGGACAACTGCCACCGCCTGCTGGTGAACGAGGACACCGCCCCCACCGTGCGGCAGATTTTCCAGTGGGCCGCTGACGGCGTGGCCTTGAACGACATGGTGAAGCGGTTGAACGAAGCTAAGGTGCCTACCCCTGGTTATTATCTTGCCAGCATCGGGCTCATCACCAGCCAGCGGCTCATGGGGAGCGGCAAGTGGCAGACCTGGACGGTGGGCAAAATTCTGGAGGACGAGGTGTATACCGGGGACATGGTGCAGGGCAAGAGCCGGACCGTGGGCCGGAAGCAGGTCCCCACCGCCCCGGCGGATTGGATCGTGGCGCGGGACACCCATGAGGCCCTGGTGAGCCGGGAGATGTTTGAGCTGGTCCAGGCCGTCCGGCAGGGCGCGGCGGTGAAGTACACCGCCACGGAAAAGCGGCCCTACACGGAGAATATCCTGCGGGGCCGGGTGTTCTGCGGGTGCTGTGGGAAGAACCTCCACCGCCAGAATAGCCATGGATGCTATTTTTACCGCTGTATCACCAATGACCGCTTGGGGAAGGGCACCTGCCCCGGCGATATCCGCTATTTGAAGGAGGCCGACCTGTTTGATACCATCCTGACCGTCATCCGGCAGAAGGCAGGGGCGGTGATGGGCAGCGGGCTGTATCTGAAGCGGCAGGATGCAAAGATCGCGGCAAAAAAGGCGGCGGTGGACCGGGAGATCGGCCAGCTTCGCGGGGAAACGGAGAAAAACCAGGCGCTGTTGAAGGGGCTCTATGAAAACTTCGTCACCGGCATCCTCACCAGGGCGGAGTACCTGGAGCTGAAAGAGGACTACAGCGGCAAAGTTCGGGCGGCGGTGGAGCGGGTCCGGGAGCTCCAGGCGCGGCAAAGCGAGCTGGAAGCCCTGGTGAAGGACTGCGCTTCCCTGGCGGACAAGCTGGCGGCAGCGGAGAAGTATAAGGCCCTCACCGCCCGTCTGGTGGAGCAGGTGATCGAGCGCGTCACCGTCAGCGGCCCCGGCGATGTGGCAATCCAATTTCGGTTCGAGGACAGCTTCCTCCGGCTGGCGAGGTCCCTGCATGGATAGCGGGGCGTACACCATCGCCCTCTATATCCGGCTGTCCTCCGAGGACAGCAAGGTGGGCAGCTACAGCATCGAGGGGCAGAAGCGCATCCTCCACAAGTACGTGGAAAATATAGAGGGCGTTTCTGACCCCAACGTTTTGGAGTTCGTGGATAACGGCTACAGCGGGACCAACTTCGAGCGGCCCGCCGTCCAGGAGCTGCTTGAGCTGGTGCGGTCCGGGGGCGTGAACTGCATCATCGTGAAGGACTTCACCCGGTTTGGGCGCAACGCCATTGAGATCGGCTACTTTATGGAAATGGTGTTCCCGCTGTACCACATCCGGTTCATCTCCCTGGGGGATGAATTTGACAGCGACGACTACCATGGGGACACGGGCGGGGTGAACGTGGCGTTCAAATACCTCATCAGCGAATTCTACAGCCGGGACCTGTCCGTGAAGTACAAAAGCGCCAAGTATGTGAAGTTCCGCCGGGGCGAGTATCAGAGCGTCAAGTGCCCCTACGGCTACCGCAAGGGGACGGACGGTCGGATGGAGCCGGACGGCGAGGCCGCCGACAATGTGCGGCTGATCTTTGAGCTGGCTCAAGCGGGGCACAGCGCCGGGGAGATCGTGGGGGCGCTGTTTGAGCGAGGCGTCCTCACCCCTGCCGAGTACAAAGCGGCCAATGGGAGCCACGGCTATGACATCTCCCGGTGTTGTCATATCTGGCATAAGACCACCGTCCGGCGCATTTTGGAGGATGAGCGGTACACCGGCGTCTACATTATGGGGAAGCGGGAGGTGACGGAGGTGGGCGGGCATCACGTTCGGCTGAAGGAGGAAAGCCAGTGGGTGAAGATCCCCGGCCACCATCCCGCCATCGTCAGCCGGGAGATGTTTGAGGAAGTGCAGGATAAATTGGCCCGCGTCAAATGCGGGACAAAAACGGCCCATTCCTATCCCCTGCGGGGGAAGGTGTTCTGCGGATGCTGCCGACACGCTATGACCCGGATACGGGGCCGCTATTTTGCCTGCCAGTACACCGCCGTGGACAATAGCACCCCCTGCCATGGATTGCGGATTGACGAGGCGGAGCTGGAGGGCATGATCTATGAGGTCATGTCCAAACAGGCGAAGGCCATTTTGAATGTGGACGATATCTCCCACGCCGGAAATCTGGAGGTCCAGCTTGCCCAGCAGAAGGAGAGCAGCGGACAGGTGGAAGCCTGCCTGGAACGGAAGCGGGCACTCTATGAGCGGTTTGTGCTGAAGGAGATCGGCGCGGATGCGTTTAAGGCGGAGAAGGCCGTGCTGGACGGTGAGCTGGCCCGGTTGAAACAGGTCCACGCCGCCGTCACCGCCCAGGTGGAGCGGACGCGAGGGGATGAAAAAACAAAACGCGCCAGGACAGAACTGGCGCGGGAGGTCTCCGGGGCCAGCGGCCTGACGGCGGAGCTGGCGGACGCGCTGATCGACCGGGTGTATATCAGTCCGGGAAATCAGGTGGAGATCGTGTGGAAGATGAAGGATTTTTGCGGGGAGGGTTCGGAATGAACGGGAAACGGGTGTGGCTGTACTGCCGTGTGGCCAGCCGGGAAAACAGCGTGGAGCTGCTGGCGGTACAGAAACAGATTTTAGAGGACTACGCAAAAGAGCATGGTCTTGAAATTGTGGGCTGTTCCAGCGACGTGGGGAGCGGCTTGACGATGAACCGTCCGGGGCTGATGGAGTTCCACGCAGCCATGGAGGGAGGCGAGGTCGATATCCTTCTGCTGGCTAAGCTGTCCCGCCTGGGGCGGGATCTGGAGGAAGTGCTTCAATACTGGCGGCTCCTTCAGAAACATCATATTCATCTCTATACTGCGACCGAGGGAGAGATATATTTGGATATGCAATCCCTATTTACGGAAATGTTCAGATACAATTTTTCTGCGTCATTTCGTCATAAACATTCCTCAAAAAAATTGTAAAAATTTTTGTCGTGGGCTTGACATATGGGTGGCGCAGATCATGCGGGGAGAGGTCAGGGAACCCGTTGTTCTTCATAAACCGTTTGACGCGCCGGGTAACTGAATTAGGATCGCGTGGGGCAAACACATCTTTACCTTTGGGGAACAGAAACGCGCTTTCCAAAATTGTGTCCGGGTGTTCCCGCCCTGTCTGTTCTTTCCACTGTTTGAGAAGGTGTAAGGTGCTGGGCATGATGGGGATGGTACGGATACTATTAGAAGTTTTGGGGGTGCTGACAATTACACCACTTTTGGGTGTATAAGATACGTTGCGCTCAATTCTAATGGTGCTGGCCTGTTCGTCAATGTCCCCCCACTGTAAATCCATGCACTCGCCGCGCCGTATGCCTGTGGTAATCAGCAGTTGGAGAATACAGCGGAAATCAAGAGGACAGGTAGACAGGAGCCGGAAAAACTGCGCGGCCTGTTCCTGTGTCAGCGCGTCCACGGGCTTTTTCTCCTTCTTGGGCGCGTCTACCTTCTTCATCGGGTTCTTTGCTATCATCTCTTGTTTTGCGGCATACTCAAAAATCACATTGAGCGTAACGTATTGGTGGCGCAGGGATTTAGGGGAGAGGGGCTTGCCCAGTTTGCTTCTATGCTCTGTCCGCAGATAGATGAAATACTTTTGAATATCAATCGGGCTTATCTTTTGCAATACCGCCCCTTTGAAGTAATCTACTATCGTTTTAGACATATATTCGTAAAATGCTACTGTAGAGGGCTTGGCGTTGCCGCCGCGAATTTGCAAGGTCAACCATGTGTCATTGACGAACGACACAAAGTCATCGTGCCGCTTATCCGGGGGGAGGCGGTAGGCGCGGCCCAATTCCTTTTCTTTTTGGTACTCTGCCCTTACCTCTTGCTCCCATGCGTCTGCCGCCCGTTCTGCGGCTTTCTTTGCTTTTGATGGGGTAAGCCCTTCTTCTGGCGTCCATGTCATGTACCGCCTGACTTGCTTTCCTTGTGCGTCCCTTTCCAAACAGACAGTGAACCGATACGATACCGTTTTCCCGTTTTTCTTGTTTTCCCTGATGGTTGCCATTGAAATACACCCTTTCATTTTTCAAGGTGTACCAATGCTTTTCCGGCTCTTGTTCCCTGCTGTGTGCGCTTTTTTGTGCGCTCTTGCTGTCTGTGTCACCCTGATTTTGCTAAAAAAGTAATGAAAAAGCCTTGAAATCTCTCGATTTCAAGGCTTTTCGATGGTCCGAGTGACAGGACTTGAACCTGCGGCCTCTTGACCCCCAGTCAAGCGCGATACCAAACTTCGCCACACCCGGATATGAAACTGCTCTGTGAACCTCAAATATACTACCATACCCCCCGCAAAAAATCAAGAGGGAATTTAAAGTTTTTTCACGTTTTTCCACCCGCCGCCAAAAACCCGGAAATTGGCGCAGCCCACCGCAGGGGGGCGGTGGGCTGCTGCCGGTCGATTCAAGAAAAGAGAGAGGGAGGAGTTGTCATTGCATCTGACAGTGTTAAGCATACCATATTCCAGCCCCAAGTGGTGTATAGACTTTGAAATATCTTTGAACAATTTGTAAAGCTCAAACCGAATCCATCCCCGGCGGCGGCCCCCCTTCGTCCGGCGGCTGGGCCGACTGGAGCAGCTCTAACGCCCGCAGGGCGGCGGAGAGATCCCCCGCCGGAACCCACACCCGGCCCGGAGGCAGGCGGACCGGGACTCGGGCATCCTCCCGCCCCGGCTCAGAGCAGGGTGATAAAATCGCTGTTGGCATAGCCCTCTGCGCCGTCGAAGGACACCAGATACCACCCCTCCCACTGGTTGAGGATGGTCAGCCGCGCCCCGTCGTAGGCCTTGGCGATCACCGGGGCGGAGGTGGACGGCCTGGAACGGATATTCAGATAGCCCCAGTCCACATCCACCACCCCCTGCCGGGGAGAGCCTCCAGGGGCCAGGAAGGGAATCCCGAAATACTCGGTGAGGGCCAGCACGATGGTGCGGGCGATCTGGTTCAGGTTGTTCTTAATCCAGGCGGCGTCGTCCTCATTGTCATGATAGCCCAGCTCGATGAATACCGACGGGGCCCTGGGCTGGCGCACCTCACCGATGGAGGTGGTGGCCTCCGCCCGTACCCGGTTGGGCAGGGGATAGATGGATTTCAGATTGTCCGCCATGATCTCCGCCGCCCGCCTGCCGTTGGAGCTTCCGGGATAGTAGAACACGATGATCCCCCGGGTGCCCCCGTAATTGCTGGGGGCGGACGCGTTGGAGTGCAGGGCCAGGTGCAGGTCATAAGTACCGGCGTTGGAGGCCCGGATGGAGGACACGGCGGTCATATCCGGGGTATTGCGCACGTAGCGGATGCCCGACGCGTCCAGATAGGGGATCATGGCGTCGGCCAGCCGGTTCATCCACTCCTCCTCGCTGCCTCCGTTGACATACATATTCGCTTCCTGTGTAGATGGTGACAAATAGATAATAGGCATAAGGAAACCCTCCTTTGCCCCATCCTATGCGCCCCCGCCCCTCCGCGTCCCTGTCCCGCGAAACAGGCGGCGGCCGCAAACCCGCGGCCG